>ODAI014632685.1_pt1 | contig 13054 bp, 11 predicted proteins | sample 1539321 | NCBI WGS metagenome assembly ODAI01 (sample SAMN02144231, study PRJEB22623) | gut metagenome | biome: sheep rumen | host: Ovis aries | place: New Zealand | reverse complement strand
TCCGGGTGGAGTGATATTCCTGAGACTATGCCTGCTCATGATGTGACTGTTACGGGATTGTTCACCATTAACGAATACAAGTTGAATTATAAGTTGGATGGTGATATGTACAAGTCATACGATATTGAGTATGGCGCTCCTATTACTCCAGAGACCGAGCCCACAAGGGAAGGTTATACCTTCTCCGGGTGGTGTGATATTCCTGAGACTATGCCTGCTCATGATGTGACTGTAACTGGTACATTTTCCCAGGCGGAATTCTATGTTGATAATGTGACATATAAAATAACGGGCGAAGGTACTGTGACAATCGTAGGCAGCGACCAGAAAGGTGCTGTAGAGATAAAAGCTACTGTTGATATTAACGGGCGGACTTACATTGTTACATCGATTGCTGAGAATGCCTTTAAGGATAATCAGAACATTTTTTCTGTCATCATTGCCGACGGCATCAGTACTATTGGCGATAATGCCTTTAACGGTTGTCATGGCCTGAGAAAAATCAGTTTCGGAGTAGATGTGAACTCTATTGGCAGAAAAGCCTTTGCAAATGTCGGAACGAAATACACAGCCAGAAAAAATGTCGAAGAAAACTCTATTGTGGTAAATTGCTATGCTGAGAGTGTTCCTAAGACAGTAGAAGATGCCTTTGAAAATACTTCGATAGAAGCAGGTACTCTGTATGTGGTAGACAATTCAATAGACGCATTCAAGGTGACCTCTCCTTGGAATAGATTCGGAACCATTGTCGGTTTAGAGGATGCTGCTGGAATTTACTCTATTACCACAGATTCGCTCAATGCTCACATCTATGATATGCAGGGTATTCGTCTCTACAATCCTCGTAAGGGTCTAAATATCATACGCGAGAATAAAGGAAAAGCCAGAAAGATTGTTGTGAGGTGAAAGAAATGTATCAAGTCTTTCAAATGATGCAATGAATCTAATTAAAAAAATCTTATAGTTATTTAATGGTAAATCACAGAGACTTATAAACAATTTTTGTTTAATGTATACTGTATGAAAGTTAAATCATATAAGAACGAACATGAAACTGTGGGCTCTGGATTGATACGTTTTGAAGATAATTGCTGAGTTACAATTAGGTTGCTGTGTTGTTACTTGTTATGATTTTTTTTTGCTCATAGATGGCTGCACGCTATTGGGTCAGAAGTTGTATGGCTCTGTTTGTTGCCCTTTGTTTTTAATGGGACTTTATGATGATTCTTATTAATGATGTTTCGCAAACGATATATCAATCGTTAATTCCTTTTGTGTCTTTTGCCTAAAATGGGAAAATTATCTCTTTTTGATTCTTTTAAGAATGGACCTAATCGCTATATAAAGTTTTTTGGAGTCCTTTTCAATGCCAGACCGAAGGACTCCCGAAGATTATCTTGATAGAGAAATTATACACAATGCACGACGCTGATTCCCCTGTTTTTTTTATAAAAATACAGCAAGATGTAAAATAAGCTCCAGATTGTCAAATGTAAAGGAGTAATATGGTTTTAAAATAATGTAATATTATTAATATAGTTGGACAATCCGACTTTTGGTGTGAACTTATAAATTATTAGCAGAAAGATGAATAAAACAAAAATTATCGCAATGTATTTGCCCCAATACCATTGCATTCCTGAAAATGATGAGTTTTGGGGAAAAGGATTTACGGACTGGGTTACAGTTAAAAAAGCCGAACCTCTCTATGAGGGGCATTACCAACCTCAAGTTCCACTAAATGATAATTACTATGATTTATCAATAAAGGAAAATGTGAAATGGCAAGCTGAATTAGCTCGGGAAAGTGGAATATATGGTTTTGGAGTATATCATTACTGGTTCAATAATGAAAAAAATCTATTGACCAAACCTGCAGAGATTATTCGTGATAATGATGATATAGATATAAACTATTTCTTCTGTTGGGATAATGGCAATTGGAAACGTAGCTGGAGCAATGTGTCTGGCAATGACTGGGCTCCAATTGCTGATAAACAAGAGAAGAAACACCAAGGTCCCCAAATCCTTATACCCTATATCTTGGGCAATAGACCTGACTGGGAGAATCATTATAATTACTTGTCCTCACACTTCAAATCTAAAAATTATATTAAGAAAAATAACAAGCCTGTTTTCTGTATCTTTGGTTATTCTAAAGATATACTCCCAATGTGCGAGTGTTGGAATGAATGTGCCAAGAGAGACGGTTTTGATGGAGTTTATATCATATTCAAGAATACACGCGAGGCTGTTTTGCCCAAAGATATGCCACGATATGATTATGAACCGCATGCCACAGGATGGTGGACTCCGTTAAGTCTGTGGGAACGTGCCCTTCGTAAATTACATCTTTTTCAGCCGAAAGAACAACCAATTACATATTACGACTATGATGAACTATGGAACACACTTTTAGCCAAAGCTGAGAAACATTCAGGAAAACAATGGTATCATGGTGCTTTCGTTTCGTACGATGATTCTCCGCGTAGAGGCAGATTGAAATCTCGAATTGTTAAAGGTGCTACTCCTGAAAAATTCGAGAAATACATGACCGAACTGATAAGGATTTCAAACCGACAAGAAAAAGATTTTGTCTTCCTTACTGCATGGAACGAATGGGGGGAAGGGGCATACTTGGAACCTGATACAAAAAATGAAAACAAATATCTAATAGCATTAAAAAAAGCTCTTAACAAACAATGATTCCCAAAATAATTCACTATTGTTGGCTAAGTGATGATTCAATACCAACAGATTTGGAAAAGGGCATGAAAACATGGAAGGAACATCTTCCTGACTATGAATTCATAAAATGGGATTTTACCCGTTTTGACAAGAATTCTTCAAAATGGGTTCACCAGGCATTTGAAGCAAAAAAATATGCTTTTGCGGCTGACTATATTAGATTATATGCTCTTTATCATTATGGAGGTATCTATCTTGATATGGATGTTGAAGTTATAAAGAGCCTTAATCCGTTTCTTGAATTGTCAACAATGATTGGTTTTGAAAATTCAGATAAACAAAAACTTGAAGCTGCGGTTGTTGGTGTGGAAAAACATTCTAAGTGGGTGAATACGTGTTTGTCATATTATGAAAATAGGAGCTTTATTCATAATGATGGGACATTTGATGTAAAAGTGTTGCCATATGTTTTAAGAGATCAGTTGATAGAGTCAGGATATAATCTCAAGTCCGTGTCGTCAATTGATGAGGCAAAAAGAGTTTCAGATATGGAACTTCCAGTATTCCCTTTTGACTTTTTTAGCCCTAAATCATATTTAACTGGGAAAATCGAGAAAACGTGTAATACTGTTACGATTCATAATTTTTCTGGCTCATGGCAATCCAAAAACGAAATTGTGCGATTATGGTTGAAACGTCATCTTCCTCTGTGTGTACAAATTGTTATTAGATATGCAAAAAATATTATCAAAATTTAATTCATGGATAATAATATAAAAGTCACAATAGGTGTACCTATATATAACGTAGAAAAATATATAGAAAAATGTTCTCGTAGCCTTTTTGAACAAACCTATCAGAATTTGGAATACATATTTGTTGATGATTGTACAAAAGATAGGAGCATTGAAGTGTTAAAAAAAATACTTGATGATTATCCTAATAGAGAAAGCCAAGTAAAAATAATAAAACACGAGGAGAATAGAGGATTGGGTGCTGCTCGAAATACTATTGTTGCTAATGCATCGGGAGATTTTATTACTTGGGTTGATTCTGATGATTGGATTGATTCTACAATGATTGAAAAGATGGTTCAGAAACAGGTAAAAGATGATTCTGATATTGTTACCGTCAATACATTGATAGATTGGGGCACTAATCAATCTGTTTATCTGCAACCATCATGTTGTATAACACCGCATGATTGGTTAATGGTATTAGCTAAAAGAGAAAGAAAAACTATGATTTGGAGTAGATTGATTAGATTATCCCTCTATAAAGATAACAACATAAAGGTATTAGAAGGTTGTGATATGGGGGAAGATCATCAGGTTATACCACGCTTAACTTACTATTGTAATAAAATGTCATTGGTTGAGGAACCATTGTACATTTATAATAAATCTAATAATAATGCATATACAGCTAATTTTTCAGATGTCAAGGCAAATCAAATATTAAGGGGGCATGAATTGCTTTTTCATTTTTTCAATGATAAGGAGCAAGAGTATCTAAATGCTCTTCAGATTGGATACGCAAAGCAATTATCAGACTTGGCTTTACAATGTTGCCGATATGGGAAGTTTGATTATTATAATACTGAATTAAAATGGAGGATCAATAAAGTGCCGAAATGGTGCTATAATGAAATACCTTGGTCCTTGAGACTAGTATTATATATGAAAAACCCTCATATTATATCATTGTATTCAAGACTTGGTCATATTGTTAGACATATAAAAGATTAAATAAGGCAATGATTGGAATTCTGTCAGTTAAGACATTTAATTATGGGAGCTTATTGCAAACATATGCTCTTCAAAAGTATATTACGAAGCTTGGTTATGAGAATGAAATAATTAATTATATCAAGACAAATAAGGTTAACCAAGCATTAAGGCTGTTGTATCTGCCATTGTTTATGGATACAATTCGTCAATCTCTAGTACAATTGTTCAAGACGAAAAGACATCCACATGCTAGCGCATTGATTAAGAATCGTAATGAAGCTTTTGCAAAGTTTCTAGAGGAATACATATATCAAAGTAAAGCATATTATGGACGAAAATCTTTGATTAATGGAGTAAAAAAATATACGGAAATTTTACTGGGAAGCGATCAAATTTGGCATCCATTTAACTATGGAGCTCATTTCTTCGATATGAGTTTTGTTCCTGATGGTATAAAAAAAGTGGCATATGCACCAAGTTTTGGGGTGTCAACTATACCAAATTATCAAAAAAAAGGTATGTCAAGGTCTATATGTAGAATTGATTCCTTATCTGTTAGAGAATATTCAGGTCGGAAATTGATAAAAGAATTGTGTGGTAGAGATGCAACCGTTGTCTCAGATCCAACTATGTTATTAACAAAAGAAGATTGGGCTGAAATAATGACAGAACGGCTAATTCCAGATAATTATATTTTTTGTTACTTTATAGGTGATAACAAATATCACAGAGAATTTGCTTATAATCTTAGCAAAAAAACTGGGTTGATGATCGTAAATTTGCCACATATATATTGCTACCAAAATGTAGATGATGGTTTTGGTGATTATCAGCCTCGCAATGTTGGTCCTCGTGAGTTTATTAGTTTAATAGCAAATGCTACATATGTATGTACTGATTCATTCCATGGCTCTGTTTTCTCAATTATGTGTGAAAAAGAATTTTTTACATTTGAAAGATTCTCTAATAATAAGATGTCCGCAAATTCGAGATTGAATACTCTATTTGAAAAAGTTGGTGTAACAGGACGTCTTTTATCAAAAAGTGTAAGTGCTGATAAAGCTTTATGCTTACCAATGATTGATTATGAAATAGTTAGGCATAATCTTGACGAGTTCAGATCGTTTTCGCAGAATTGGCTCAAAGAAAACATATAAATCGACTAATTATGCACAATAATAATGTTGATAGTATAGTTAATCATGGGTTATGTACCTCATGTGGTATCTGTGTAGGAGCATGTGCAAATCATAGCATAGAGTTCAAATATGGGAAGTATAATAACTATCCAGGAATTAATTGGAACTCTTGTGTTAACTGTGGAATGTGCCTAAAAGTCTGTCCCGGGAAAGGAGCAATGCTTCAAGAAAAAGGAAAACAATTGTTTCCCAATGCTTTGCCTAATAAATATTGTGGAAGGTATATTAACGCATATGTCGGTTATAGTTACAATGAGGATGTGCGATATCATTCTGCTTCAGGAGGAATGGTTACTCAGTTTTTGATATACTTATTAAACAAAAAAATTGTAGATGGTGCTGTGGTCGTGAGGTATAGCAAAAAGGATCCATTCGAGCCAGAGCCATTTATTGCAACCTCAACGGAAGAACTTTTAGAAAGTAGAAGCTCCAAATACATTGTTGTTTCATATGATCGGATTATTGACCAAATAAAAAAATTTGATGGTCGTTTAGTAGTCGTTGGATTACCATGTCATATTCAAGGTATTAGGAATGTAGCAGAAGTAAACAAAAAAATAAAAGATAAAATAATTGGATATTTTGGTATTTACTGTTCATTGAATAAGACCAAAAAATCTATATCATATTATAGGTATCGTTATGGAATAAGAAAAGAAGAAATTGTCAATTTTTCATTTCGTGATGATGGTTGTATGGGGTCAATGAAATTTGTAGGTCATAATGGCATTGTCTTAAAAAAAATTCCTTATTTGAGGTATTGGAACGGGACGAAAAGTTTCTTTATGAATGATAGGTGCGCTTTATGCAATGATCATTTTGCAGAGCTTGCTGATATTAGTTTCGGTGACATACATATTGAGCCTTACTCACAGGACAAAGTAGGAATTAGTTCTTTGGTGACACGTAGTAATTATTGGGATACTCTGTTGAGAAAAAGCATGGAGGATGAATATGTAAAATTAGACACAATAGATGTAGAGACATTAGTGCGATCTCAAAAATATTCAACAATATATAAAAAGGGTCGTGGGTTACAGGCAGAATTGAAAATGCGCAAATGGGCAGGAAAATATAATCCTATATATGATGATCCAGATATTGTTAAACCGCGATTAATAGATTACGTAAAAAATATATCTAGAGCCTTGATGCGCTATGTGGGTAAGCATAATACATTATGGCCTTTAATTAAAATAATAGATAGGTAATGAAATACAACTCGTTAATTCAGATTATTGCCCCTAGTTCTGGCTCTAAAGTGTTAATCTATGATGTTCATGCAAGTGAGTCTGGTGCTTTGGCCATCCTTAATGACCTTTATAACCAAATACTTGCTTATCCAGACAAAAGCATCAAGTGGATTTTTGTTGTTAGTACGCCTATTTTTAAGGAAACTGATAATGTGGTTGTAAAACGCTTTCCTTGGGTAAAAAAAGGTTGGATTTTCCGTTATTACTTCAATAAAATTACTACACGCTCGATTTTAAGGGAATTCAATCCAGATAAAGTTTTGTCACTACAAAATGAAGGTATTTCATTTTTCAAGAAAGAGCAGTTTGTTTATTTGCACCTTCCTTTTATATTAACTGACCATATTTTTAAGCTCCGTGAAGATGGTAAAACACTGTGGTTGTATCAGAATGTAATTAGCACGATGATATTCAATTCGTTGCGAAATGTTGATTATACCATTGTACAAACACAATGGATGAAAGATGCATTAATAAAAAAAGCTCAAATTGATGGCGAAAAGGTAATAGTGCTTCAACCAGATATATCTTCAAATAGCATAGGAAAATATGTTGACTGTAAAGATAATCGCAAACGATTTTTTTATCCAGCCACGGCTTTTACGTACAAAAATCATATAACTTTACTAAAGGCTATCAAATATGCTCAAGATAAAGGAATGAATGATTATGAGGTTTTGTTTACGATAGAACCCGATGAAAATAAGTATACACGAAATCTATATTCATATTCGCATGATAACGAGTTGAACATCATTTTTGGTGGCATGATGTCAAGATTCGATGTTTTTAAAAGATATACGAATTCTATTCTGTTATTTCCTTCGTATGTTGAGTCATTTGGTTTACCATTACTAGAGGCCAAAATGAGTGGAACATATATAATAGCAAGTGATACACCTTATAGTCGAGAAATACTAGGTGATTATGATAAAGCTTTTTTCTTTGATGAGAGGGATTATCAAACGATGGGAAAACTAATATTGAATTTGCAAAAGTTATGAAGATACTTATTACTGGAGGAAGTGGCTTTATTGGGACTAATCTAATAGAGACGCTGCGAAAAACGGATGCCGATATACTGAGCATCGATATCGTAGAACCTAAGCTGAAAGAGCATAGGATTCTATGGAAGCAGGTTGACATTCGAGAAAAGAATGCTCTGATGACGACGGTGAAAGACTTTCAGCCAGAATATGTAATACATTTGGCAGCAAGGACTGACCTGAACGGAAAGACTCTTCAGGACTATGACGCAAATATGCAGGGAGTAACAAATCTGCTGGATGCATTGGAGCAGGTCAATGACCTGAAACGGGTGGTTTTTGCATCGTCAATGTATGTATGTGAACCAGGTTATATGCCCAAAGACTTTGAGGATTATGCGCCGCATACGCTATATGGAGAGAGCAAGGTGGAAACTGAGCGGAGAATCAAAGAGAGAAATCCAGAATATACGTGGAGCATTATTAGACCAACGTCTATCTGGGGTCCGTGGTTTGGTGAACCATATAATAGGTTCTTCCATATAGTACTGAATCACATGTATTTTCACATGGGAAAGAGGGCTTGCAAGAAGACCTATGGTTATGTGGACAATGCAATCTATCAAATCTTGTCAATTTTAAAGGCTGACAAGGAGTTGGTGCATAGAAAGGTATTCTATTTGGGAGATTATAATCCATATGATATCACAGAGTGGGCTAATGAGATAGCCAAGGAGGCTGGGATATGGATTCCAAGAGTACCGTATGGATGTTTTGTGCTGGTAGGATGGCTGGGGGATTTGCTGAAGAAAGTTGGTATCGCATTCCCAATGACGAGTTTCCGACTGCATAATATGACGACGGATAATGTGCATAATCTAGAGCCAATAAAGGGCGTGGCTCCAAATCTACCTGTAAACAGGGTAGAGGGTACAAAGCGAACACTGGAGTGGATAAATACAGTCGAAAAATAAATGAAGGTATCAATTATTACATCGTGTTATAACAGAGAGGCAACGATTCGTGATGCCATTGATAGTGTGCTGGCTCAGGATTATCATGACATTGAATATGTTATTGTTGACGGAGCAAGCAAGGATGATAGCGTTGCAGTCATTGAGAAGGCAATTGAAAAGCTACCTGGGAATGTGACAGTAAAATTTATTTCAGAACCTGATCATGGGATGTATGAGGCTATCAATAAAGGTATCAGAATGGCTACAGGTGATATTATTGGTCTTGTACATTCGGATGATATTCTGTATGATGAGCATGTGATATCGGATGTTGTGGAGAGGCTTGAGAAGAGTAAGGCTGACTTTGTGTATGGCGATGGCGTTTTTGTCAATGCCGAGAATATCAGTAAGCCTGTGCGTAACTGGATAGGCGGCCCGTACTACCGATGGAAGGTGAGATGTGGGTGGCTGCCATTACATCCAACTTGTTACATACGTCGTGACGTGATGATGCGGGAAGGACTATATAATGAATCATATCAGATTGCGGCCGATTCGGACTTGTTAGTCCGCTACTTGTATAAGGCTCATCTGAAAGTGGATTATATACATAGACGAATCATCAGGATGCGGATGGGGGGACTTTCGACTGATAGCGAGAAGCGCAGGCAGATGTGGGACGAGGACATCAGACTCTATACTGCTCATGGCTTCTCTCCTGTGATTTTGACGAAATTGATGAAAATGGCATGGAAAGTGCCTCAGTTCATAGAAGCAAAATTCATCAAAGGGTGAGGCTTTAAGTATGATTTGCGATTGGTAATGAATCACAACGAATCGCCCCAGTTACTTGCGTGCGACTGGGTGCTGCTGCCACCTCCTAATTTGCTGTCAATTGCTATCAGGAGACGGGTAAGAAACTCTTTTATTTTCCGGACGATGTTCATATTTGGTGGCAAAGGTACAAATAAATTGTGGAATATATCGTATAACTCAAATATTGTTTACATATAATATTCATTAAACTAAAAGATTTATGAGAAAGAAATTTTATTACCCCCCCCACATGGTGGTGGTTAAGCTGAGTGAAAAGAATTGCTTGTTGCAAACTTCCAACACAGGTAATGGTGTCATACCTGAGAATCTTAATCAAAACGAATATGAATTTTAACGATGAGATTAGGTATGAAAAAAGGAAAATTGTTTATTTGGGCATGTATGATCTTCAGCATTGCAGGAATCGTTGCATGCAACAGCGAGTTGGAGAGCGTAATCCAGAACGTTGAACCTGTTTCAGGAGGACCGGAGTTGAAAGAATTCAGAGCAACTATCGGGAAGTTTGTCAGTGAAGACACAAAGAATTCTGCTACTACTAGGACTACAGTTGTTACTGACGCAAATGATGACCTGCAATTAGTATGGGCAGATAATGACACTATCGGCATTTTCCCATCGTCAGGTAATCAAGTGGGCTTCCCGATGTCAGGCAGTGCCGGATCAAAAACTGCCAGATTTGATGGTGGAGGCTGGGGACTGAAATCCGAGTCAACTTATTCCGCATATTATCCACTGATAGGTCAGTTCTATCTTGATCAGACAAAGATTCCTTTGATAATGTCTGCTCAGACTCAAGATGGAAATGGCTCTTATGCGCATATCGGAAAAAGTGACTATATGGCTGCTGTGAATGCGACGGTAAATGCAGATGGTGGCGTGGACTTTCAGTTCAGTCCCTTGACATGTCTTATTCACATGCAGCTGAAGATGCCGACCCGTGCTAATTTCACTTATGTGGCATTAGAAACAAGCGCGGAGTTCAATACTGAAGCTTTACTGGATTTGACAACCGGAACCGTCACACCTACTAAGAAATCCCCTCTTCAGGTATTGAAGCTGACAAACACCGACCTGTCCGACGGAGAGGAGAATCCGATATTGGAAGTTTACTTCTCAATCTTACCAGTGGACTTGTCCAGCAAGCTGATTTACGTGAAAGTATTTGATGATGCCGCCAACTGTTATAGTGCAACTCTGACTGCGAAGAACTTCGAGGCGGGAACAATCTATAACTACAGGAAAATCACAGAAGAAGACCTGACACATACAGGGTTGCCAGTCGTAGTGCTTAATACACCCAACAATGTGGGTATTACCAGTAAGGAAGATTATGTAGAGAATACCCTCATCTCCATTCTTCAGACCGACATCATGGATGAGTTTTGCGAGTTGACGAATGTGAAAGGACGTGGTAATAGCACATGGTCAGCACCGAAGAAGCCTTACGCCATAAAGTTTGACAAGAAAAAGTCCCTGCTTTCGCTGCCTGAGGACAAATCATGGGTGCTGCTTGCTAATTATTACGACGTTACATTATTACGTAATGACCTGGCTTTCTATATGGGTCATGAACTCAGCTCTCTAGATTGGACACCGAACTATCAGCAGGTTGATTTGATACTAAATGGTGAGTATAAGGGAATCTATCAATTAGGTGAAAAAGTCAAAGTTGGGAAGAAGCGGGTAAATGTTGGAGACGACGGATTCCTTTTGGAAGTTGATGCGCATGCAGGTGAAGATGAAATCACATTTAATGTTTCGCATATTGTGAAACCAATAAATATAAAGGAGCCAGAAGTGCTAGTTGGGGATGATAATTATAATTATATAAAGGATTATCTAACCAATGTTGACGAGATACTGTTTTCTGATAATTTCCTGGATGCGGATGAAGGATACAAGAAATACATTGATATAAATTCATTTGCAGATTGGTATCTAATCAATGAGATAGCCAAAAATAATGATGCGGTTTTCTACAGTAGTTGCTATATGAATTTAAAGAGAGGTGGCAAACTGAAGATGGGGCCAATTTGGGATTTTGATGTCGCTTTTGGAGGCTATCCATGGGAACCCCGAGGAAGCGAAGTTTCTAATATTCCTGAGGACTTTTATATAAAGACCAATGTTTCTTGGTATAAAAGAATGTTTCAGGATCCTGAATTTGTGGAAAAAGTAAAGGAACGCTTTAATGTGTTCTACTCAAACCGTCAGCTTATATATGACCGTATTGATATGAAGGCTGCGGAATTGGTGGAAAAAATCTATGAGGAAAATAAGTTGTGGGGAAGATTGCTAAGCAGCGCATCTACTGAATCTGAGGTGAAAACGGCATATCAAGAAAAAGTGATCTATCTAAAGAATTGGATAGACACTCGTCTGGAATGGCTAAATGTGAATATCAACGCATTGTAACATAGAAGGCGCATAAAGCATCCTTGTGCGTTATTTGCTTCGATGAAAAAGTATATCGAATTCCTGCAATATTGCTTAGATGAATCCAAGTCCATGCCTGAAAGTGCCAGGTCTATCGACTGGACGCAGATGATGGCATGGAGAAGCAGGCTATTGTAGGAGTGATATATGGCGGCATACAGAGGGCGGGAAAGGCTCTCTGTATGCCGTTTGATGCGATTATGGAATGGGTGGGCTATGCACAGCAGATAGAAAACCAGAACAGATTGTTGAACAAGCGGTGTGCGGAGCTGGTGAAGGAGTTTGCAGATGCCGGATTTGACAGTTGTATCTTGAAAGGGCAGGGGAATGCACTTTTGTATCCGAATCCGCTACTGAGGATGTCGGGTGACATTGACATTCTGCTCCTACCTAAGGACAGCAAGTCTGTCAGGGAGCGCAGAAAGATAATCGGACAATTCGTGAATGTACGCTATCCCGGCACACGAATCAGGTATCAGCATATTGACTACCCTAAGTTTGACGATGTGGAGGTTGAGGTGCACTTCATACCGTAACTGTTCGGTGAAACCCGTCATTGCCATATTAAATAATGTCCGTAACTTTGGATAAAGTGAGATGCACCTCAGCAATGCAAAACAAGTCATCAGCAAGGATGTGGGGTTATCCCTGTTGTTGCCCTCACGTATAGAAGTCCACTCATAGACTCAGAAAAACAGCTACTGCCTATTTACGGGGTTCACCGAAGAGTTACATTTGTTAAAGTATAGCGTTAGGGCTGAAAAATGGCGAGAGCCGGGAATGTGCAAGAATGTGCATTCTCGGCTCTTGCTCGTTTTAGGAATTGCGGATGCTCTTTACTCTCCACAGCATAACATTCGCACAAATAAATGAAAAAAGTGTGCTTTCATTTTGTATTATGCTCACTTAATCGTACCGTTGACTGCCGTCGTTATCGCTTGCGCTTTCGTAACAAAGTGGAGACAGAAC
>ODAI012746474.1_pt1 | contig 13054 bp, 10 predicted proteins | sample 1539321 | NCBI WGS metagenome assembly ODAI01 (sample SAMN02144231, study PRJEB22623) | gut metagenome | biome: sheep rumen | host: Ovis aries | place: New Zealand | reverse complement strand
CGAGCCATGCGCCGATCCGCAGGCAGCTGCTCCTCGCGCTCCGGTCCTTCACCTCCGGGACATCCTCATCCGGGAAGTATTTGAGGTAGTTCTCGTTCGGCTGCATCTTCATCGGATCAGCGTCGGATTTCTTCCCGATAGTGGCTCTTTTGGGGTTTGTTTTCTTCGTAGACTTATCATAAATACGGTCGTATTCATAATAGACATAGTCCACTCCGTTTTTTCTGCGGTAGGTAATCTTGCCCGGCGAATTGGGTATATTTACCAAAAAATCAAGATACATATCTTCTCCTTTTATAGGCGTATTTACGCCTATAAAAATAGTAACACAAAACCCGTATCTATGCAATACAAACCGCATAAATACGGGCTTTTCTTGGCATCAGCCTTCATTTAGGTGTAAAATTTAGTGGAAGTTCACATGTCAGGCACCAAGGTTGTTACTCCGTGAATGACGACAAAGCCTACAACTAATAACAGTATTATCAGAACAAGATCAACTATCATAACTAATGCCGTCAGACAACCTAATAGGGGCTGAAATTCTTAAAAACTCACTTACCTTCCATATCATTAATCTTTGCAAACGCTTTTATCAATGTGTCTTTCGCATCATTAACATAATCATCTTCACAAAGAGTGTCTATGTCACTTTCTTTAATAAACTTATATCTCTGATGTTTATTAGTATTAATTCTGATCTCACCACCTTCAATCTTCGCCAAGAAAATGACTCCCTTATGCTGATCTCCATTTTTTTCCATTGTATATACTGCAAGTGGAATTGGTTGGCTATCCTTTCTATCATTATCAATCAATACACTAATATCTATCCCAAAATCCTCTTTGTACTCACTAACAATACTCTCCTTAATTTCTCTAAAAAGGCTCGCTTTAGCACACCCAAATTCCCACTTATTAGCTAAATCTCTATTTCCTGAGCGTTGTACTACAAGTATTTCTTTGTCTTTGTTATAGCATATTGCCACTAAATGCAATTCTAGTTTAGAATCACTTATATATAGAGTTCTTCGTTTTCCCCGTTTTTTTATCAAATCATTAATTCTATCTAGTTTTGAGTCCAGTCTTCGATCTTTGCATACTTTTCTCAGTGCTAAGTTGGTATCAGCATACATTTTTTTCCTAAATCTTCTATCACCTAACAATTCTTTGTATATAGGATCTTTTATATTTGCATCAAAAGGTATACTCTCTTTGAAACTAATTCCATTGTGTAATGAAGGGTCATAATACCAAATAATTGGATATACTGCTTCATTCCAGACACCTTTTAAAGAAGTATATGTTACAATATGCAAATTGTTGTTTATTCCTCTATCCTGAGACAACAAGTATGCCAATTCAAAGCTGATTGTCAATCGCTTTGCTCTTGTTTGTTTCGATAATCTAAATCCCGCATCAATATCAGTTCCCGTAAACTCATAAAACTTTATATTATTATTCTCTTCAATTATCTCAAATACGTTCTCGGCGCTTAACCGCCAATTACTATTACGGTTCTTATCAACCACAGCAGCTATCCACGCGCTTGCTTGTAAAGAGATAATGTCCCGTAAGTTAGAATAATCAAGTAAGCGATCTGCTACGGCTAATCTCTCTTGCAACTCACCTTTTTCGATAAAGTAGCAATACTCTGTTAGGACCTTATAAATTGATTGTACGTAATCGACTATTGATTCATTATCAAGTATTTTGATAATGAAAATAACCTCATCTCCTAAAATACGCCATACTTCAGCTCTGTTTAAATTCAACTGCTCTCTCACTCTTTGTCTAATATCAGATAATATACAGTCTATAACACTCGACCACCTGTAATAATTATTTGCTTTGTATATAGATGAATTAACAATATCAAAAGAAAAAAACAATAGTACATCAATACTATCGTCTATTTCTGGTTGCAATATTGGTGTTTGTGGTTCTTTCGATGTAGTATCGAAAGTGGATTTATACTTACTGCTCAGTTCCTCTGCAATATGCTTATTTGTTCTTACCATTGTAAATACCCTAACCACTTGCCCCTATATGATGCCGCATCTACAGATACATGAAAATAATTGGCAATATTGCCAACATTGACTAAATTGCCCTCTATATTCTGATTCATTACTCTAATGTATTCCTCTTGAGGCATAAGAAAGGCTGCTGCAAATTCATTAGCCTGATTCTCGGTGGCAGAATTACCCCTTCTATTGTATTCAATTCTATCTATTTCATTCCACCTTTCCGGATCAATTAAGTACCCCATATGTAAGAATAAATGTCCTAATTCATGAGCAATAGTGAAATTTTCTCTAGTGCTAGGCTGATTTGGCGGTATATTGATAATGAAACTCGCCCCATTCTTTTTAACACTGCCATCGGAATAACTTCCAAGAGATTCATCTTCATAAACCTTCCCGCCTATTATATTAACAACCTGCCTCATATTATCAACAGGCACTTTAATATCATATAACTTTACTATGTCATATGCCAATTCATTAATTTTTCTCCGAATCGTGGAGTTCATATCATTTCCTCTTAATAGTAAGCAATATTGATAATGCCGTTTATTGTAAATATTATATAATTCTCTTGCATTACTTACAACATTTTCGTGCATTCTGAAGTAAGTCATTCAATAGTTTTCTTATCTCGGATTATAATTGCCAATAGACAATGCTTATATATCTAAAAACTATGCCATTATGAATAAAACAACACACAGAAGCATCGCAATAAAATCTATATAAACAGCTTTTCTAAATAAGCAAAACTTTCTTGAGGCAATACAACTATTTGTGTATATTTCGGCTACATAGTCTACTTCTCTTTTACTCTTCAAGCTATGAGCGCTAAATACATCAGCATACTCTGTTCTTAGCGCATTGATAAACTGTTCTTTACTCAATTTTGCAATATCTGAATATAATAACAAATTGATTTTTCCATAATCCAACTGGCTATCCTTTTCATCATTGTGTGAACTCAAGTCAGGTAAAAGCGACCACAAACATACACAGTTTGACAATACCAATGAAATAAGCGCAATAGTGCATATAACTGGAGAATATGAGAACAGCCCAATTATAATAGCCATTAATGCTAAATTCATTACAATCAATGCGCCACTTTTTGCTTCGCCAAACGAAAGCCAATAATTCACTCTTTCAAATTGTTCTTTCAAAAACTCAATTGTATCCTTATTATCATAGTTTTCCATTATTTTTCTTACATGATGCAGCATAAATAATATGCTGTTTCATCACATCTCCTATTTTCAAAAAAACAACTTTATTCTATATAATCACGCTACACTTCCACAGTGTATGGTGCGAGTATCCAAGTCGATTGTAACAAAATGTCCTTGCATTTCTGAATATAATCGGTATTACATTGATGCTTGCTACTGTGAATGAACGTGTTTACGGGTTACTCCTGAGTTTAAGATTTAGGAAAGACTCAGGAAGCTTGCGGACTGGTATAAGATGTATTATGTTTTATAGAATCCCCAAGCTGTTGTCAGTACTATTTACCTTTCTTCATTCCTCACTGATTAATGCTTTGCATTACGTTGACATATACACTAACTGTATTGTTGAGAGTGTGAGTAAGCGTCTAAAGAGGGGGGATGGATCCTCTTTTCGTAATTTAAAATCTCATTTTTCACTATTTCTCTTATAATCTTCAACAGCCCCATCTATTGCTGTAAGAAAATCCTTGAATTGAGAGAAATCTATACTCATATAATTAGAAGCAATATACATTGAAAAAACTGCCTTACCGTAGAATTTTGTATTATCTGAACTATTTCTATCAAATTCCTTTCCGCCAATTTTATGAGACAACACCTCTTTTGGGAATAAGTCTTCTATCTCACACTCATCACCTTTCACTAATGGACAAGTTACCAAATATAGATTATCGTGTATCTGACACCAGTATGGGGGGCCAATTTTATCCTTTTTCCCAATATATTTTTTAAACTGTTTCAACGGTCTATCGGTTATTTGTTCATTATCAAATACTAAAAGCACAGGAAATCTCGGACTTTTTTTGCTTAATGATTGAAACTTATACCAATAGTTAGGTAGATTATTCTTCCCTACATAGTAATTATAAATGTTTTTCATGGCATCAGCACCATCAAGACTAATTCCCAGTAAAAAACGTATTCTCTTAGATCTTTGCAAGAATGAAATCATAAACTCAAATGAGCCATCTTTTTTCTTTCTTATTAAATTTGGGTAATCTAAATACATTTTCTTTAGCGCTGATTTAATATATGCTATATCCGTTTTCCCTTCTGTTACAATTAACGGTTTTGTGTTTGCATAAAAGTATTTGTAGAACAAAAATGACTGGTATTGTTTTTCTCTAGAATTAAGCTTATATATGTTCTTATTCTGGTTATTCTTAGTATTCTGATACTTATCTAACTGATTTATAAACCCTAATCTTCCCTCTAATGTATTAATCGTCGCCGGAGTTCCATTAACACTGATGTCTTTTCCACAATATAGATTGTGAGCCATTGAACGAGTTGTCTTGTAAAACTCTCTTTTTATATTGACTTTATTATTAACGACTAATCCCGTGACTTCTTGCCTTACACTCTTTCTGCAAAACCTGGATTTACACTCGTTTATTTTAAACCCAGCATTCTCTATTTCTTTCCTTAGTTCTACGAAAAACTTCTCCTGCTTTTCTATAAAACTCTCATCATTTGTAGAAAATGCTATGTCATCAGCATATCGTGTGTAATGAAGCCTATACTTGCGCGCAATTAAAGCTATTCTCCGATCCAGAATTGCACAAATCAGGTTTGTAATAATTGGAGATGATGGTGCCCCCTGTGGCAATTTACCTTGATAGCAAGTTAATTGAGCCAAACATAATGCCGCCTCAGGTGCCATTTTAAAATACCGGTTCTTTTCAAAATAGCCTTTCACCCTTCCAAAATGAAAGCTATCAAAAAAATTCTCTAAATCAATATTCAACACATATTTCTTATTACGATGAATTGTGGCATTAGATATTATGCCTTTGCCTTTTACAAAGCCGTGAACTATATTGCTATTATAGCTACCATTTTCTAGGTAATGCTTCTTCTGAACTAAATATAGCTCATCGGCTATTGTCCTTTGCACTGCTTTAAGCGGCTCTATTGGAGCATTTATAGTACGAATCCCACCATTTTTCTTTGATATATCAAACGATATATATAGATTCTCAACTTTTCTTCCATATAGAATATATGTTAGTTCCTTATATTCTATTCCTAAAGCCAATGCAACATCTCTTTTATTCTGTAATTCTTTAAATCCCATAATAATAAATGCGTGTGGTTGCCCATTAGCACCAGCATCTAAAACGCTTTTTAACAGTTCAAAAGTGTGTAAAGGGTGTTTATCCCTACCATTGTAATCAAGGCTTGCGAAACACAAGTCAAAAAATCCAACCACACGCAAGTTTATTATAGTTTTGTATAAAAACACTGTCAATTTTCTTAAACTATATATAGATCTAATAAGATCATCGACAGCCACTCATAAAGTATCATATCCTTGATGGACTGCTTATTTTAACCATCTCCGCGCCATTTTTTCTTACATATGCTTGCAAAGGGCATATTGTTGTAGCTCAGTCCAATTGATTGCTAACTGATCCTGTTGATTGTCCATGGATAGCTCTATATATTGTCTTTCAGGAATAAATGAAAGAGGTCCCAGAGCACCCTCCCTGGAAAGTCGTGTACTCTGAGACCATGGTATAAAACCATACTTATCGTAACAGAGTACAAGCTGTCAGGGAAAATATTTTTACCTGACAGCTGCGGATACTTTTGTCCCGTATGCCGTGAAGGACGCTTAGTCTTCCGGGATTACTGCAAACGGATGGTCCGCCATGACGACGGAGGATCTGAAACATTCTCCATCCCATGCCACAAACCGTTCTCCTCATCAGATCAAGAAAATCTCCCCTTTTTCGTTTCGACAAAAGATATGATATCCTCCCAAATAGAGATATGCCTATGCTCATTGATTACTGCTTTACTCAACATATAATCTCCAGATTTACCATACGGTAATTCGTTAACAATCTGATATCCCAACTTGGATAAATCTGCTTGTAAATCATCGATAGCTGCTTTCAGCAAATCCAAAGACCTGTCTTCTGAATAGCTGATAGCAGTAACAATTGAAGGGTAGCTTTCTTCAAACATTTGAAGTATTTGACATTCCTCTTCTGTAATATTCTCATTTTCAATTAAGAACACTTTATTTCTCAAGACTTCGCGAATCGCCGGAATAACAAATCCATTCATATCATCATACAATCCCTCCAGCAAAAAATACTCAGTGTTATTAATGTATGTTCCAGTCAAATCTATTGCAGGTTCTCTTAAAGTCTTCTTAGAATTCTGATCTTTGGCATCATCAATCTTCTGCTTTAATTTCTCAACACGGTCTAGATTTTCTTCTAAGTTTTCTTGAAGTATCCGTATTAATTCATTTCCCCATTCTGGCCAGGTTTTCTGTATGCCCTTAAGAGAATTATCAGATATTTGTATTCTGTTGGTCATATGTTCGAACATAAAAACTATTTGAAGAATACAATCCATTTTGTAATTCTTCTTAATGGACGCCTTGGCTATAAAATAGTTCATGAATACAACAAGAATCAATAGATTAGAAATTGCAGCTTCAATACATATAATTTTCGCCAATGGTGTAATCGGTTTGATGTCTCCATATCCAACTGTAACAAACGTAATCACGCTAAAATACATTGCGTCAAATAAACTCTTCAAGTTAACGAAAGCTTTTTGCCCCTCGAGTAGCTGTGCACACCAAATCATAGATGTTGATAATAATACGTTTAGCACGAAAAAATTCACGCTAATCTCAACCGCTGAAAACCTTCTATCTGACAATAGTTTTTTACGATTCTCTAGTATCACAATTAATCTTCCGTAAAAAAGGATATATAATGCCTGAAGAACATAAAGCAAAGCCGTACTTGGTTTTTCAGGACTCTTAGCCATGTACAAAATTGCGATAACAATAGAAATATAAACACCAAGGAAATAGTATCTTATTCGAACCATTGAAATAATCCCTCTCTATACTTGCCAAAAACTCCCCAAGATTCAAAGAGATTTCTTCGGAATCAATATACACTAACGCAACTCAACTCCACACGAGTCAATTCCTCCTTCCATTAACACCGGAGGAGAAATAAAATAGTATAACAAGTCAATCTTAGTATGATGAATCAAAAACACCATTTCTACCTTCTGGGAGTACGAGTTTCCTATCAAATCTTCATATGTAACATCAATCGAACAATCTATTCGTTTGGATTTGAACGGATCATCTGACTCTGCCCTTTCAGCAAAAAAGGCCCCTGTTATTCTCCATGGAGAATTGACCGCCATTACAATGTCCTTGGCAGGATATCCATCGTTATGCTTACTTTTAGAATTCCAAAGTATTTTTGTATGATGAAGCATCCCAAGTCCAACATTTTCAAAAGATATATAATAATCACTTCTGACTGTATTATCCTTATCAGAATCTGAAATTATAAACCAGGCTTCCGGTACCGGGTTCCGATTCTCACCATCTATCTTTGGAGTTATTGTTACCTGAAGGTAAGGCATGATTTGCAGCCGGCGTGTTTCGTCAAACTGTCTTTTAGACTCTTGTATCTGCAAATTTGCCGCTTTCGCAGTTTTATAATTGAAAACACATATTACAATAGTGGCTATTACATATATTGCTGTTATTGCAACCATTATCCAGTCGGTTATGTTTGGCATGTGTTATCTCCTAGCAAAACACAATCATTATATTTGAGATATCGGCAGTTTATTTCAGCCCTATTCACGAGAGTGCAACTCTCATCTAACGGTATATCAAAACATTGATCCCATCCATCTTCCTCGGTTCTCTCTTAAACACGTGCTCTTCAACAAAACAAGCGAATCCACTGATTCCTATGCATATGAATTCTTAACCATGCCTCCAACACTTTCGTCCTAAGTATACCAACGATTCCTCCAATATACCTATATTGAGGTATTTCCAATCGCACCGTGCATCTGTGGTGCTGCAATTGTAACTGGATTTCTGTTTAAAAGGAATCTGAGTCCAATCACAAATCTCCATTGTTATTTACATCTTCTGTATTCTGCATTTTTAAATTAAATTTTTCGGTGAACTATGTTTATTCCCCGGTCGGAAGATCTTCCTGAAAACTGTCACGTGAGAGGCCGCTGAAGAGCGACCTCTTCTTTTGGCCGGACATTCATGATTTACCATTTACGTATAAGATGTATTATAGTTGATAGATACAAAACGGAGGAGCGCCATACAATACTCGATGCTTCAGTATCTAACTATGCTTTTCATTAACATCCTACAACTCTTCTCTCACTTCCCCCTCAAACACTCAAACTCCCCCAGCACATTCAGTATATTACTGCAATTCTGCCTATACCCAGCCACCTGCAGCATTTCCCTGCGAACTGAGTTTATCTTCTTCTTTGATCTGAAATCTGCAGCCTTCTTTTTCTTGAGCTTATCTGGTACCTTCTCTCCGATATAAACTCTCTCCACATCTTTACAGAACCATACAAATCTATAGCCGTTATCTTCGCAGTATTCTTTAACTTCATCCAAGAACTCGCTGTCTCTTTGATTGGAATCATAATCATCGCAATCAAAACAATAAATCACGACACTCTGATTGTTATTAGAGCCGGCTGCGTATTCCTTTGTCATTTTGCTGACCTGGCTTTTGACAGAATTAGAAGAGTATTTGTATTTACCGGCCATAAATATGAAAGAGAACTTTACCATTGCATTGTCATAGCTGAAGAATCTCTCTATTGTATCCCGTATATAGATTTGATCCGATTTGCACTGCTTGTTAGTTTCAACACAGAAGATCAACTGAGTGCCCACTACTCTTCACCTTCTTCCGTATTAAACACGCCGATAAAGTCTGTCGAATCTATATTGAACGGGGATCCCTCGATCATTCCGTTTTTGTATAGATTGGCTGGGGAATAATTACCATTCTTGACCCATGGATAAATCTTGTGATTAACCGAGAGGAAATCGATCGATTTCTTGTTCCTCTTAAGGACATCCATCGGTCCGATATTGTGTGTGGTAAAGCACAACTGCCCCTGTCCATATTCCATCAGGTATTCCAGTAATGCACAAAGATATACATCGTGTAGATTGGAGTCCAGCTCATCTATGAATACAATATTTCCCGCCGCCATCTCGTTGAAGAATTCATAGAGTTTGATCAGTTTCTTGATTCCTGTGCTTTCGAATTCAGCGCTGAATCTGTAGTTCTCATACTGCATTACAAGATCGCAAATATATTGGTCTTTATCTTCCGTTTTATCAATCACAATACTCTTCAAATCACGCTTAAATATGCTGATAAAACCATACAGTCTTTCAATTCTTTTTTCGTATTCATCAATATTTTTCTTTAGAACTGCTCTTTTGTTAATTGATATTTCGTTTCTTCTTGGCTTCTTTAAGTCATATAGCCCCTGCAGCATTTCATTTATTGCCTTTTCATCATCGTTGTCATCCGTATCATTCATCGCACCGCTGATAAAATAGTCAGTATGATCATCAGTCTGATCCAAATACACAAAAATGCTTATGCCAAGTGAATACAATACCAGCAAGTCAAAAGACACCGGCTCATTATACAGTTTATACTTCTCGATCTTCGAATTGGTAAGCCACTCAAGGAAGAGCGATGATAGTGTTGCTCCATTAAGAAGGTTTTTAGTTTTGTCAATCAAACTATCGGCAACCTCCTTATCCTTTGAAACAATTGATGTAACCCTTCCCTCTCGAACCTCGAACCTTTGCTCCATATAATCACTACGCGAACTTGCCAATTTAGAAGACAGGCTCTCACTCCCGATTACTAAACGATCACCTTTCTCTTTATTGACAACAACCTCATAATGATACAGGCGCAGTATATTCCCTCTGTTCAGCAGAAAATCTGCGGAGAACTCCATTTTAGAGACTTTTTTATTAATTAATTCCCTCAACTGCCGCTGGACAATAGGATTGTTAAGATAATCCCTGTCCACGATGAGATTTCTAAATATCTTTACAGATGTAATAATGGCCGATTTTCCAGAGCCGTTAATTCCGTAGATTCCCTTTATGTTGTAGTTTCTGAAATCAACTGGCTTAGTTATTGTTTTCTTATAAAAAGACAGGGAAACAGTCTGATCCAGCGCTTTAATCCCCTTTACAGAATAGTTTATTAAGTATAATCCGTTCATTATTCGTTCCTCCTCATGACCTAATAATACCATTCCGTATAATATAAATAAATACATTATGTATATTTTTGTCTCAATTAAAAATCTCTATGTTACCTGCTTTGTGCAGTCAAAAAGAGAGCGTTAACCGTCCGCTCTCTTTCAGTTTATTATCAATCTGACTGTATTATCCTTAAGTGCTTAGTCAACCCCTTTAAGGCTTATCTGTCTCGATCACCTATGATACTTCTCAAAATACTGCTTCGTAGTCAATGTTCCGCTGTTGCGGCCTGCGCCGATTACGTACATTTCGTCTGACCAAGCGGCAATCAGGCGGTTTCTTCTCGGGAAATGGGATGGGTATGCGGATGTGCCCGGCGGATACTCGGATAGTATCATGCCGTGTTCGCTGATCTGTTCGAAGAGTTCAGTGTGTTCTTTGGGATAGCATCGGTCAGGTCCGGTGCCGACAAAGGCGATCGTCCTCAAGCCGTTCTTGATTGCCGCGGTGTGGGCGTATCCGTCTATGCCTTTTGCACCGCCACTGATAATGATTGCGCCTGGATTTTCTTCCCCGCAGCGCTTTACACGGGCAATGCACTTTTCCTTGTCTTCTCTCGTGCAGCGCCTTGCCCCCACGACTGCGATCCTCCTGTTAGGACAGTCGATGAGGGGTTCATCTTTCCACCACCAGTCAAGTTCTGTAGGCATATATTCAGGCCCGAAGGGCTGCCACTTCTGATTGAAGTCGATTCCAAGATCCGCGTCCGGGCTGAACTGTTCCGGCTTTCCCTTACCGTACATAAGAACCGGCAGGTCGGCGTTTTGTCTCAGCTTTTTCGGATAGATCTCGTCCTGATTCGTCATTAGGAAGATCCCCAGTTTCCTGCACTGTTCGAGTACCTGCCTGGCGCGGTCAAGGTCCCTGGATTCCAGGACAAACTTTGCGCGTTTCTTTGCCAGTCCTGCAGCGAGAAGTTCTGCTTCCGATGCATGGTAGACTGCCTCCGGAGTCTTGAATACTTTCAATAATGTATGCTGATTCACAGGACCGATTCCCCTGATCCCCGTCAGCCACAGGTAATATACTAATAAGTCATCAAGTTCCATATAATTTGCCCCTTTTCTTTATCTTCTGATGCCTGTTATATGCATAAATCCCTACACTGTGTACATCTGGCTGTTGCTCTTGTCCAGTTCCCGGCAGCTCAGGACTTTGATGATGTCTTCCCTGCCGATCCGGCTGCTTCCCCGCACATCCGCCGCGGTCCTTGCCATGCGCAGGAGCTTGTGAATGACCCTTGCGCTGTAACCATACTTTTCACACTGCTCTTTCAAAATCCCGGTGCACTCCTCATCCAGTACGCAGTATTTCTGGATATGGGCTACCGACATCTGTGCGTTGCAGTACACGCCCTCCTCGCCTTTAAAGCGCTCTTCCTGGATCTTCCTTGCCCGCTCCACAAGCTGCCGCATCTGTGCGGATGAGTAGTCGGCTTCTTTCCCGCTCAGGTCAAAATAATCCACCTTCCGGACCCACTTCTGGATATCTACGCGTTCCATGATAGGCCCTGAGACTTTGGCGCGGTAGTGGATCACCTCATAGTCGGAACACCTGCATCTTGAACCCGGATAATAGCCGCACGGGCAGGGGTTCATCGCGGCGACGAACATGAACGATGCCGGATAAGTATGGTTGCCGTTCACGCGGGAGATTGTCACTTCCTTGTTCTCAAGCGGCTGCCGCAGCGCATCGAGTGTGCTCCTGGAGAATTCTGCTAATTCGTCCAGGAAGAGGATCCCGCCATGGGCAAGGGAGACCTCTCCCGGCTGTGCGTAAGTCCCTCCGCCGATCAGCGCGTTTAGGGAGACATTGTGGTGCGGCGCGCGGAAAGGCCTGATCCTCACAAGCCCTTCGCCGGGCTTCAGGTTTCCCGCTATGCTCTGTATTTTTGTGACTTCCAGAGCTTCCTCCTCTGTCATCTCCGGCAGGATCCCGGGTATCCTGGCCGCGATCATGCTTTTTCCGCAGCCGGGTTCGCCGATCATGAGCAGGTTGCGGCCGCCTGCCGCCGCCAGGATCACAGCGTCAAGAAGATCCCTCTGGCCTCTCACCTCCGAGAAATCAGGGATGTCCCGGCGTTGTCCGGCATCCTTTTCCCCCTGTTCGGTGATCCCGGAGCTGATGCCCCTGCCTTCCAGCAGGCGCACGGCATCTTCCAGTGTATGGAGGCCGAATGCTTCTATCCCGCTGATCTTCTGTGCCTCCTTCAGGTTCGCAGCAGGCACAACGGCTTTCGTGATCCCGCACTGCCTTGCCGCTGTGATCATAGAAAGGACGCCCGTACAGGGACGTATCCTCCCGTCCAGGGACAGTTCTCCTATAAATACATATTTCTCAATATCCCTGGCAGCGATCTGGTCTGTCTCGGCGAGAAGCGCCAGCGTCATCCCCAGGTCGTAGTGGGATCCCCTCTTCCGCCGGTTGCCGGGTGCAAGGCTGATCAGTGTTTTGTCCTTGGGAAGGTCATAACCGTAACAGGATATGGCGGCCTGGATCCTCTCTCCGGCTTCCTTAACCGCCTGGTCTCCCAGACCTATGATGGAGACCATCTGCTGCTGCCCCCTGATCGTCGCAGCCTCAATCTCTACGGGAATTCCTTCTATCCCTTCCAGCGCCATGCTCTTTACCATGGTAGCCATAACTCATTCTCCTTCATGTCTTTCATG
>ODAI012011607.1_pt1 | contig 13054 bp, 13 predicted proteins | sample 1539321 | NCBI WGS metagenome assembly ODAI01 (sample SAMN02144231, study PRJEB22623) | gut metagenome | biome: sheep rumen | host: Ovis aries | place: New Zealand | reverse complement strand
GGGGCAGTCTGGGGGCAAGCCGTCCCGGCCGGAGCTCTCCGCCGGGCGGAAGCGGCCGGCAGCCCGATGTGGCGCCTGGAGCCTCGGCGGGATATGATGCCTTTCGGCACGGCTCTTGCGCCTGCCAGAGGAGAATCGAGTGATGAACGGCGCAGAAGACAGCCCGCTGCCTGTGGAAGTTCCCCTTTCCGCCCTTGAAGGCGTGCTCGTTGGCAATGCCGAGGACGCGGATGCCGCGACGGGGGTCACCGTCATGATCTTTCCCAAGGGAGCCATGGCCGGCATCGACGTGAGCGGCGGCGGCCCGGCAAGCCGCGAGAGCGCCCTGCTCTCGCCCCTCGCGGCCGGCACCCCCGTGAATGCCATCGTGCTCTCCGGCGGCTCCGCCTTCGGCCTTGCCGCAGGCGACGGCGCGATGCAGTGGCTCGAGGAGCGCGGCATCGGCTTCGACACCGGGGCGGCCCGCGTGCCCATTGTGGTCCAGAGCTGCCTGTACGACCTGGCCTACGGAAGCGCCTCCGTCCGGCCAGACGCAGCCATGGGCCGCGCGGCCTGCGATGCGGCATGGGAAGGCAGGCCCGTTGCAAGCGGCCCGTTCGGCGCGGGCGCGGGCGCGACAGTGGGCAAGATCTGCGGCATGCGCCGCGCCATGAAGTCCGGCCTCGGCATCTGCTGCCTGCGGCTGAAGGGGCTCGTCATGGCGGCCATCGTGGCGGTGAACGCCCTGGGCGACGTCTGCGACGAACGCACGGGCGAGACAGTTGCCGGCCTGCTCGACGCCGGCAGGAGCGGCTTTGCCGACTCCCGCGCAGCCTTCTACGGCATGGACGGCCGCAGCGGCAATCTCTTTGCGCAGACGAACACGACCATCGGCGCCATTCTGACGAACGCGGCCTTCGGCAAGGCGGAGCTTTCGAAGCTTGCGGCCATGACGCGCAATGCCTATGCCCGCTGCATCCGCCCCGCAGGCACGCTGGCCGACGGCGACACGATCTATGCCGCCTCCACCGGCGCGCAGAAGGCCGACATCAACGTGGCCGGCGTGCTCGCCGCGGACGCCATGGCCCGCGCCATAGTCCGCGCGGCGCGCGCCTCCCGCCTGGACGACGGCGAATATCTGGCGCGCTGCCGGCAGGCGGAAGGCAGCCAGCCTCTGGAGCGCACATCCGCCGAAGCGCACGACAGAAGCAGACCATGAATGAACGCGGCATCGCTTTCGATCCAAAGCACCATGGCACAAGTCAGATCAACGCAGCCGCCATGAGGCGGCAGCGCCTCTCCTTCCTTAGGCTGCCGGCCACGCAGGCCGGACAAGCCCGTTCCACGGAGGTCCCATGCATGCCCCGCTTTCTGAAAGCACTTGTCCTTGTCCTCGCCCTTGCGCTTGCCCAGGCGCCGCTCTCCGGCTGCGCCAAGCTGGAGCAGGCGAAAATCGCCCTGGAGGCTTCCGACAGGCCGCCGGCAGACCTGCCGGCAGACCTCCACGCCGACCTTGAACGGCTTGCCAAGGTGCCAGGCAGGCACATCGGCGGCTCCTTCCCCGGCGCGCCCAGCCAGGCGGACCGGCGCGCCTGGGGGCGCGCCACGCAGGGCTCGGCCTACGATCCCTTCGACAGGGTCTACTACACGCTGGGATCCAGGCAGGACGGATCCTCGGCCATGCGCGTCCTGACCTGGGGCGACAGCGAAGAGGCCCGCACCTTTGTCGATGCCACAAGCTTCCAGTACGGGCGCTTCCCCCACCAGGGCCTCGCCCTCTACCGGCCCTCGGCAGCCGATCCCGTGCGCTTCTTCTGCTGCGCAAGCCAGCACGAGGCAAAGGACAGGGAGGCAAAGGAGAACACCCTCGTCCTCAACCTCCTCGAGTGGAACAAGGCCGCCAAGACGGCGGAGATCGCGGCTTCCTGGAAGCTCTTCGACGGCAAGAGGTACATGCCCGGCTTCCGCATGGATCCCTGCGTCTCCCCCGACGGCAAGTGGCTCGTCGCCCAGGCCAAGCGCATAGAAGACGGCAAGATCGCCATCGGCGTCTGGAAGGTCGACAGGCTGCTGGCAGCCAAGGGCCAGCCCGGCGCGGCCGTGGACGCCGCGGGCCTTGCCGAGCGCGTCTTCGTCTCGCCCTGGGGCACCAGAAACATCGCCATGCAGAGCCTCGCCACGGACGGCCGCTGCATCTACGCCCTGCACTCCTCGCCCGACCTGTCCCCGCACTCGGTCTACGTCATGGACATGCACGGGCGCCGGCTCCTCGACAGGAAGCCCTCCACGGAAGGCCTCGAGCTCTACCCGGAGTTCGCCAAGCACAGCGTCGAGGGCGAGAGCCTCTTCTTCGCCGAGGTCGGCGGCAGGACCTGCCTCGTGATGGACGTCTCCCTGGGCGTGTGCAACGTCAAGGACGAGGCCGGCGCGATCCGCAAGGACAAGTACTCCCGCTACAGCCACTACTACGTGCTCTTCTAGGCTCAGCCGAGCCCAGCCCGGCTTCTTTTCCCGGGCGTTCCCGCAGCGCCCCCGCGCGGCCTTGGACCGCCCGTCAGCCAGAGGCCTTCGGCGCGGCCAGACGGCTTTCGCCGCGATCTGATAGCCTTCGGCCGGCCAGACGGCCTTCTGCACGGCCTGCCCCGCGCTCTCGCGAAGCCTGTCAAGGAGACAGCAAGGAGACAGTCATGAAGCTTCCCTCCGCACCCGCCAGCCTGGCCATGGCCCTTGTCCTGGGCATTGCCGGCGCCTTTGCCTCCGCCCTGCCCCTGGCCGCAGGCTGCGACCCCAGACCAGACCTGGCCAGGCCAGAACAGGCCAAGCCAGACCTCGCCAGACCGGACCAGACCAGACCGGACCAGGCCAAGCCAGGCAAGGCCGCGCCAGAACAGCCGAAAGCATCCCGGGAAAGCCATGCCCTTGCCCGGGATCTTCCCGCAGACCTCATGCTGCGCTTGAAGCCGCTGGAGCTGCCTGGACGCCACATTGGCGGCTGCTTTCCCGGCCGCCATCCCGACCAGGGTCCCCGCGCCTGGGGCCGGGCAACCCAGGGTTCGGCCTGGGATCCCTTCGACGGCGTCTACTACACCCTGGCTGCCCGCAGGGACGGCGCCGAAGCCATGCGCGTCATGACCTGGGGCGACAGGGAGCAGGACCGGGTCTTCGTGGCCGACACGAAGTGGGAGTTCGGGCGCTTCCCCCACCAGGGGCTGGCGCTCTACCGGCCCGCCAAGGACGCGCCCGTGCGCTTCTTCGCCCAGGCCAGCGTCTTCGAGGGCAAGGACAGGAAGGCGGAGGCCAAGGCCTTCGTCCTCAACCTCCTCGAGTGGCAGAAGGACCGGGGCGCCATGGCCGTCGCAGGCTCCTGGACGCTCTTCGACGCCGCAACGCACGCCCCCTGCCAGATGAACGCCTGCCTCTCCCCGGACGGCCAGACCCTGGTCTGCCGCGCGCGGCGCCTTGCCGACGGCGTCTGGGTCTTCGGCGTCTGGAAGACGGCGGCGCTCTTCGCGGCCCTGGAAGCCAAGGGGGCAGGCGCCGGTCCCGTCGATGCGACGGGGCTTGCCGAGCGCGTCTTCGCCTCGCCCTGGGGGACCAGGAACGTTGCCCTGCAGAGCCTCGCCACCGACGGCCGGCTGCTCTACGGGCTTACCTCCCCTGCCGACCTGAAGCCGCACCAGATCTTCGTCATGGACCTCCATGGCCGCAAGGTGCTGGAGCGCAGGCCCTCCTTCGAGGGCTTCGAGATCGAGCCCCGCTTCCACAAGCGCTGCGTCGAGGCCGAGGGGCTTTTCTTCGCCAGGGTGGCAGGCGAGCTCCGCCTGGTCATGGACGTGTCGCTTGCCGTCTACGACAGGCCCGACGAGAACGGCATGCCAAGCCTCAAGTGGACGCGCATCAACCACTACTACGTGCTTTTCTAGCCTGCCCGGCCCCCCGGCCGGCTCGGGGCATGGCCCTCCGCGGCTGCAGGCAGGGGGGGGCGCCGGGCCGGCGGCAGGGGGGGGGAATGCCCGGGCTTGCCGTGCCTTGACTTGTCCCGCGTTTGCCGTATCGTCAGGATCTGCGCCGGATTTGCGCCGGCCAGCATCACGGGAGGTGCCTTCATGCCTGACTTTTCCCTCTGCAAAGACTTTTCCCGGTACGACATCGACGACCGGGACGAAAACAACTGGACTCCCCTCATGGGGGCCGTCCGCCAGGGCTCCCTTGATGCCGTGCGCTCACTCCTCGCCCGGGGAGCGGACGTCAACGCCATCGGCGGCCCCGGCTGCCGCGACGAGGTCTCGCCCCTGCGCATCGCGGTCATGGACGACAACCTTCCCATGGCCGACCTGCTCGTCAAGAGCGGCGCCAAGGTCAATGCCTGCGACTGCTACGGCAACACGGCGCTCGTCGAAGCGGCCCTGCAATGCAGTGCGCCCATGCTCCAGCTCCTGATCGATGCCGGCGCCACCATGGAGCGCTGCAGCTCGAGCAATGCGGTCGAAATCTTCGACAGCGTCCAGGACGGCGCCCGAGACCTGAACGTGGATCCCGCCCCGGCCCGCAAGGTGCTGGCGACCCACTGGCTGCTCTCCTCGGCCCATTGCGGCGACTTCAACGGCGTGAACGAAGCCCTCGCGCAAGGCGCCGACATCAACGAGCGCGACGAGAACGGCAGGACCGTCCTCTTCTTTGCCGTGGAGTACTTGCCGCCCATCGACATCGGGCCCTTCATCCGCGACACCGGCGCCGACGCCTCCGTCCGGGACAGGCACGGCCAGACGCCGCTCCACTACCTGATCAGCATCAGCTACTGCGACGACAATACTATTCCCCACATCATTCCCATCCTCCTCAAGGCAGGCATCGACGTCAACGCCCGCGACATGTACGGCCGCACGCCCATCTTCTCGGCCACCACAGCCGCCATCTGCAGAATCCTCGCCGAGGCCGGCGCCGACCTCAACGCCAGGGCCCAGGACGGCTCAACCCCGCTCATCGAGGCCGCGAACGGCGAGGTGGCGCGCTTCCTTGTCGAGCATGGCGCCGATCCCTGCGCCATGGACGAGGATCGGAACACGCCGCTCTCCCAGGCCGTCTCCACCTTCCCCGACGACACCAGCGCCGTTCAGGCGCTGATCCGCGCCGGCGCCGACGTCAACGCCAGGCTCTGGAACGGGCTCACGGCCCTGCATCTGGCACGCACCCCCGAGATGGTGCGCTGCCTCATTGCCGCCGGCGCCGACCCGACGGCCAGGGACATCGAGGGGCGCCTTCCCAGCGAAGCCTGCGCCGAGTGGATGCAGCCAGAGGAAATCGAGGCGGCCTTCGGCAAGTTCCTGGGCTTTGCCAACATCAGCACCGGCATGCTGCAGTAGCCGGACTGCCGCAGCCGGCCCTGGCGCAGAAGATTCCCCCGGCAGGGGAGCGGCCCTCCCGCTGGCAGAGGAGCGGCCCTCCCGCTGGCAGGAAGCGGCCCTCCCCGCCGGCAGACAGGGAGGGCCAGGCTGCGGCAGGGGCCTGCAGGCCCCTGCCCCCTAGAACTTTAGAACTTCAGGGCCGCCTCCAGCACGCCCTCGGCAAGGGTCGGATGGGCGTGGATGGTGGCCGCCAGGTCCTGCACCGTGCAGCCCTTGTGCAGGGCAAGCGCGGCCTCGGCAATGAGGTCCGTGGCGTGGGCGCCGGCAAAGTGGGCGCCGAGGAGCCGCCCTGTTGCCCGGTCCGCCACGAGCTTGAAGACGCCGGCGAGCTCGCCCATGGCATGGGCCTTGCCGAGCTCGCGGAACAGGACCTGGGGGCAGGCCGCATCATAGCCCTCGGCTCTGGCCTGCTCCTCGGTGAGGCCGACGCAGCCTATCTCGGGACTCGTGAAGATGCCCGAGGGGCAGACGGCGTATTCGGGCTCCGCCGTCTCGCCAAAGCAGGCCGCCGCTGCGCAGCGCGCCTCGGCTTCAGCCATGTGGGCGAGCATGATGCGCGAGGGGCCAAGCACGTCGCCGATGGCGTAGACGCCGGGAACCGAGGTCTCGAGCCGCCCGTTCACCTTGATCCAGCCCCTTTCGTCCACGGCAACGCCGGCCTCGGCAAGGCCAAGGCCCCCGGTGTTGGGAACGCGTCCCACGGTGGAGAAGACGCAGTCGCACTCGATGCTGGCAGCCTGCTTCGCCGAGGCGGGCAGCCGCTCTTCCGGCACGAAGGGCGAGGGGGCCAGATCCGCGGCCACGCCGTCATCCCCGATGCGCACGCCGGCCACGGTGCGGCAGAGCTCGGCCTTGATGCCGCGCTTCTTTGCCTCGCGCAGCAGAAGCTTCGACATGTCCTGGTCTATGGAGGGCACGGGCAGGAGGCGGTCCAGGCCTTCAACGACGGTGACCTGGCTGCCGAAGGCGCGGAAGACGAAGGCGAGCTCGCAGCCCACCACGCCGCCGCCGACGACGAGCAGCCGCTCCGGCACCCAGTCGAGCTCCAGGGCCTCGTCGCTCGTGAGCACCCTCTTGCCGTCGCAGGGAAGCGCAGGCAGGCGGAGCACGCTTGAGCCCGTGGCCAGAATGACCCTGTCGGAGGCCAGATCCTCCACCGCGCCGCCGGGCGCTTCAACCTGGACAAGGCTTGCCGAGACGAGGCGGGCGCGCCCCCCCACAAGCCGCACCCTGCGCTGGGCGCAGGCCTTGGCAAGACCGCTCCGCAGGGTCTCGACCACCTTCGCCTTGCGCGCCAGCACGGCCGGCATGTCGGCCCTGGGCGCGCCTGCGCCGGCAATGCCGAACTCGGCCGCGCGCTTCACGGCCTCCAGGGCGTCGGCCGAGGACTTGAGCGCCTTGGTGGGGATGCAGCCTCGGTTGAGGCAGGTGCCTCCCAGGGCGCGGGATTCCACGAGGGCCACCTCGGCCCCCCTGCGGGCGGCCTCGAAGGCTGCGGTATAGCCGCCGGGGCCGGCGCCGATGACGGTGATGCGAAGTGCCATTGCTTTCCTCCAGTGATTGCATGCGGATAGTCGCCAGCCCCCGAATGCCTGCAGACAGGGCCTGCCCGCAGACAGGATGCCCGCAGGCAGCGTATCCGGACGCGGCGCGCGCTGACCCTGCCACAGCGCGACACTTTTGTCATGTCACAGCACGGCCCCGCAGGCCCTGGCGGCGGGCGCCGGCGCGCGCATCGGCAGGCCGACCCTAGCCCGCATGGAAGCTGCCAGAGGCATCCTGGCAACCGGCGGGATTCCTGCGGGAAGCCTGCGGGAGGCCGGCAGGAGGCCTGCGGGAGGCCTGCGGGAGGCCGGCAGGCGACTGCGCCCTCGCGTCTGCCGGCTGTCGCAGCTCCCGGCCGCAGCTGCCGGCAGCACAGCCCGAGGCCCCGGCTCCGGCCAGCGCCTGCGCCCTCGCCCCGGGGGAACTGCCGAGGCCTGCCCAGAGACGGTGGGAAGGAGGCGGGAAGAAGAGAAGATGGCAGGAAGATGGCGGGAAGGAGGCGAGAAGAAGGGTAGACGGCGGAAAGGCAGGCGCTGGCTGCTGGAAAGCCGGCGCCATATGGGCTATTGCTGACAAGCCTGGCGGCCGGGCCGCCGGGCAAGCAAGCAAGGAGCTGATCCCGTGACGACACCCATGCTCGAGCTGCAGGGCATCGTGAAGCGCTTCGGCGCGCGAACCGCGCTTGGCGGCGTGAGCCTCCAGGCCCGCGAAGGCGAGCTCGTGGCCCTGCTCGGCCCCAACGGCGCCGGCAAGACGACGACGGTGCGCATTGCCACGGGCCAGCTCGATCCCGACGAGGGGTCAGTGCGCATCGCCGGCATCGCCGTGGCCGACGACCCCGTGCGCGCCAAGGCCCTGTGCGGGGTGGCTGCCCAGCACCTCAATCTGGACAGGGAACTCACCGTGGCCCAGAACCTCGACATCCACGGCCGGCTCTACCGCATGCCGGGACGGGCGCGCCTGGACGCCATTTCCCGCCTGCTCGAGGCAACGGGCCTGGCCGGCTTGCGGGACGCGCCCTGCAAGAGCCTTTCCGGCGGCCAGCAGCGCCGCTGCGTGCTCGCGCGCGCCCTCATGCACGCGCCCCGGATCCTCTTCCTGGACGAGCCCACGGCAGGCCTGGATCCGGAAATGCGCCGCACGCTCTGGGGGCTGGTCGGCCGGATCCGGGAGCAGGGCGCCACCATCCTGCTGACCACCCACTACATCGAGGAGGCCGAACGGCTTGCCGACAGGGTCGTCTTCCTCGACCAGGGACGCGTGGCGTGCGAAGGAACGCCAGCGGAGCTCATGGCAGGCCTCGGCGCCTTTGCCGTGGACGTGCAGCAGGCCGCGCCTCTGCAGGGCGACATTCCCCTTCCCGAAACCGTCTGCTTCCAGGAGCGCGCCGAGGCCCTCGCCTTTGCGCAGGCCAAGGCCAGCCAGGGCTTCCAGACGTCCCTGCGCGCCGTCAGGCTCGAGGACGCCTACTTTGCCGTCGCCCATGGCGCCCGGGGCGCCCGGGGCACTGGGCATCCCCGTTCCGGGAGGCCTGCGTGAAGCGCCTGCGCCCCTTTGCCGGGCTCTTTCCCATCTTCTACCGCGAGCTGCTCGTCATCCGCTCCCGCATGCCCAAGCAGCTCTTCTCCTGGCTCGTCTCCCCCCTGCTCTACTTCACGGCCTTCACCTGCGCCATGGACGGCGCCCAGGTCGCCGGCCGCCCCTACGGGGAGTTCCTGCTGCCGGGCCTGGCCGCCATGGTCAGCATGACCCAGAGCTGGGCCATCGCCGCCGACATCAACATCGCCCGCTTCTACTGGCGGACCATGGACGAGTTCATGGCCTGCCCGCTCTCCGCCTCGGGCTACGCGGCCGGCGAGGTGCTGGCCGGCATGTTCAGGGCGGTCTGCGCCTGCTCCCTCGTCCTCGCGGCAGGCCGCCTCGCCGGCATCCAGGGGAATCTTCTGGCCCCCGGCCTCTGGGCCGCGCTTCTGCTCAACGCCTTCTTCTTCGCCTCGCTCGCCTGCGCCACGGCCCTCAACGTCAAGGGGCACGCCGACCAGGCCATGCTCGCCAACTTCGTCATCGCGCCCATGGGCTTCCTCGGGGGCACCTTCTTTCCCCTCGAGCGCCTGCCGGCATGGGCCGGCGCCCTGCTGGACCTGCTTCCCCTGCCCCACGCAGCCAAGGCCATGCGCGACGCCTCGGCAGGGCTGCCCCTGAGCTGGCCAAGCCTCGCCGGCCTCGCTGCCGGCGGCGTCCTTGCCTTCCTCTGGGCCGTGGCCAGCGTGCGCCGGGTGCGCGAGCAGTAGCCTGCTGCAAGGAGCACCTTGGCTGCAGGAACGCCCTGGCTGCAGGGAGCGCAGGGCTGGCGCAAAGAGGCGGTGCGGCGACGGCGCCTCTGCCGGATCTGGGGCGGGAGCGCTGATGCGCGGAAGGTGCGGGACGGAGCTGCCCGAAGGGGACGGCTCGGAAACGGGGCTGCACGAAACCGGGACGGCCCCGAAACGGGGCTACTCGGAAACGGGATCCTTCGTCGAATAGACCTTCATGGCCATGAAGACCACGCGGACAAAGGAGAGGAAGCCGCCGACGCACAGGGAAAGCATGATGGTGTCGAGCAGCACTTCGCCCTGCACCTTGCCCTTGGCCACGGCAAGCCACATGGAAAGGGCGACGGCGACGCCGGAAACGGCCCAGCGCACGAAATCCCAGTGGCAGGAGAGGAACTTGTGGACCAGGCCGAGCCGCGTGGCCTCCTGGCACAGGCCCCTGTCCCGCCTGCCCAGGGTCCAGAAGGCGATCAGGAAGGAGGCGCCTGCGGCGCAGGCGAAGAAGCCTGCCAGCAGACCGAGGAAGTGCTCGATGTTGGGGAGCCAGGCAGGCATGATCAGGAGCACCATGACAAAGACCGTCACGGCGGCCAGCCCCGGCCTCAGGGCGTTGGCGAGGGTCTTCCCGCCCTCGTCGTCATCGTCGTCAAACATGAGCATCGCTTCCTCCGCGCAAGGGTACCAGTCTGTCTGGACGGCAGAATTGCCGGCGTCCAGCCGAAAATTCTATCTTGTTCAGCCGTGGAAGTCAAGAGCTCTGTCGTCGCGCGCCTTCCGCGCCGCCTGCCCCATCAGCGCCGGAAAAGCCCTCTGCGCCCAGCCTCGCCTGCGTTCTGCAGCCGGCTTGAGGGCAGTCCAAGCCAGCCGTCAAAAATGCCAGCCCGTCAAAAGCGCCAGCCCGTCAAACGCCGCAGGACAGGCGCCAGTCCCTGGCCGCGTCTGGCGAAGACGACAAGAGGCCGGCATTGGCCGTGCGCCAGTCTTCTTGCCGAGGCAGGCTGGCTGCCCGCCTTCCGCTCACCGGGCGAAGACGACGAGGGGCCGGCGCCCTTGCAGACGCGCGGCCCCGTTCGGCAATGCCGTCAAGGCAAAGGCTTCCGAGCTCCTCGTGTCCCCGACGGCGCATTTCTTGTGCCGCATCTGGATCTTGGCTGTCAACGCCGTCCCGAGACCGTCCGCCGGCAGCGCCGACAGGCGCGGCACAGGCTGAAAAGGCGCCGGACCCTTGACCCCTTGGCCGGAAAAAGCGACATTCACAGCGCCTGAATACGCGCCCGCACAATCCCGCCCTTTCCAGGAGGCTTCGCCATGACCCTGTGCCCCACTCGTCTCCTTTCCCTGCTTCTCGCCCTCATGCTGGCCCTGCCCGCCTCTGCAGGCGCAGCCGGCGAACCGGCCCAGAGCCAGCAGCCTGCTGAAGGCGAATGGGCTGCCGTGGAGAAGCGCCTGCAGGAAAACCACGAGGCCATGGTCAAGGCCGTCAAGGCCAGTCCCACGCCCCTTGAGGGCTGGTGGCGCAGCAAGGCGCACGATGCCTCGGGGCTCCCCCTGGTCCAGTTCCAGGGCCAGGCCTTCCGCTACCTCATCCACGAGGACTTTGCCCTGGGCGGCACCTTCACGCTCAACGGCAGCGTCATCGACATGCGCGGCGAGCTCCTCGACGAGGGAGGCGCGGACTGCGACGAGGGCCCCTGGCACGAGACCATGACCTTCGCCATCAAGGGCGACACGCTGACCCTCTCCTCGGAAAAGGACGGCGATACCGTCTTCACGAGGCTTGCCGGCGATCCCTTCGACGACAAGGACGGCAAGGACGGCAAGAACAGATAGCGCCGTTCAGGCAGAAAGAAGCCTGCACCGATCGCGCTTCCCGGCGTGGGCGACGCCGGGCTCCGGGGAGGCTTACCTGAGGCGCCCCGTCTTCTCTCGGGCATCCCTGCTTGGCGGGGCGCCGAAGAGGCGCTTGTACTCGCGGTTGAACTGGGCCTCGCTTTCGTAGCCGACAAGGCTGGCCGCCCTGGAGGCGCTCTCGCCGCCGACCACCATGAGGCGCTGGGCCTCGTGCAGACGCAGACACTTGTGGTACTGGAGCGGGCTCATGCCTGTCACCGACTTGAAGTGGCGGTGGAAGGTCGAGAGGGCCATATGGACACCCCTGGCCAGCTCCTCGACCTTGAGGGGGCTGGCGTAGTGTTCGCGCAGCCACGCAACGGCCTGGGCTATCTGATGGCTGCGGGTGCCGTGGGTGTTGATGCGGCGCAGACTCTCGCCGCAGGGGCCTGTGAGGAGCAGGTAGTGGATTTCGCGCACTGCCAGCGGCGCCAGCACGGGTATCTGCTCGGGCCTGTCCAGGAGGCAAACAAGGCGAAGGAAGGCGTCCATGAGCTGGGGCGAGGCGTCGCCCGTGGCCACGCAGGCCAAGTTCTGGTCGCCCTCGGGCGCTGGCGGCACCTCGGCCGCGAGCTGGGACAAGAGGTAGCTGTCGAGCCTTAGGCCCACGGCAAGGAAGGGCTTCTCGGGCCAGGTCTTCTGGACGTAGAGCGTGCACGGCAGATCCATGCCCGCCACGATGAACTGGTTTTCGCGGTAGCAGTACTCGGTCTGGCCGACCACCGTGCACTTGGCGCCCTGCACGATGAGGCCTGCCGTCGGCTTGTGGAAGCCGCAGCCAGAGGCGTTGGCATCCTCGCGCCGGGACAGGGCGAGGCCCTCGATGGCCGTTTCCAGGGTCATGGGCCCCGGAAGCCGCAAGAGCAGGCGTTCCTTGAGCCGAGCGCTGATGCGGGCGACTTCCGCCTTCCCGTCCTCCTGCATGCCGCCGGATTCGCCGTTCAAGCCTGGCACCAATGCCATGCGCACCCCTCCTTCCCGTGCTTCAAGGGAACTCTCCAGGCCAGACAACGGCCAGCACTCCCCTGCAATACCTTGGTTGATCCTGCAGGCTGATACCCCGAAACGAACTCTCGAAAAAGATCTGATCATGCCCCTTTGCTGCCTGATCCTGCCTGCATCGGCAGAAAATGCGCTGCCTTCCCTCTCTGGTGCCTCGTCCGCTCCCTGTCCGGCAGGACAGTTTCAATCGCGCTCCAGGTCCTTCTTCAATACAATGGGGCCGAGGCTCGCGCCTCGGATGGGACCAGGCATCCCCGTCTTTTGCTGGAGAACGGTTGGATGTCACGGGGGCAGGTGCCCCCGCATGCGGTGCTTCCCGTACTCGTCAAGCCTTGTGCGCGAAGAGAGCCGGACGGGCCTCGCCGGCTGTCCGGGGTACGGATGCCGGTGACACATCTGGCCGTAGGTGCCATCCGCCCTGTCGGGATCCGTGTTCGAGTTGGCGCAGCCCCGGCAGCAGGGATGCGTACCGCAGAACGAGTCGGGCACGGTGGCGTGGAAGCGGGTGCACTCCATGGCCTAAGCCTCCCCGCCTTCCTGCCGATAAAACCCCTGCGGACCGTCTGGCTCGGGATGCCACAGGTCCGGACGCAGATCGCTGAGCGGGATGCCGAGTGTCTTGTGCAGACAGACTGCGTGTTCCGCCCCTATCTGCTGCTCTCCCCGACAATAGCGATGAAGCAGCCCCGTCGAGGTTATTCCTGTGACGGACATCAGCGCCCGAAAGCTCATGCCTTTTTCCCGGCGGTATCTTTCGAGAATAGTTTGGCTCTGTCCCGAACCTTGGGGGGGGCCCGGGGTCTGGCGCCACCACAACTGTCACAATAAGTTGTCAGAAAAGCGTCCCCGAACGGGCTGTGAATCTGCCTCCGCGCCCCCTTGTCCCTCCCCGTGAAAGAAGAGACGTCCGCAGATGGACGG
>ODAI013649690.1_pt1 | contig 13055 bp, 10 predicted proteins | sample 1539321 | NCBI WGS metagenome assembly ODAI01 (sample SAMN02144231, study PRJEB22623) | gut metagenome | biome: sheep rumen | host: Ovis aries | place: New Zealand | reverse complement strand
TGCTGTCGTCATCTATGTAATAAACGCTGTCATCAGTAACTGTATAGCTCTTGTTGGGAGTTACCCTGACATAGCTGTAGTTCTCGATAAACGCAGCATTACCGCAGTCACGGTTATACTCAAGAGAATGGTCGGTGATGTTCTTGAGAACAACAACGAAGTTCATATCTCCTGTCATAGAGCTCTTCTCTACCTCATAGGTACCGTTGGTCTCACTGTGAGGCATATTGCGTCCCCAGTTATGGCTCTGGTCTGCAAGATAGATAACGTAGCTGGAATTGGGAGCACCTCCTGCAGCAGGGTCTATGCCTACTACGAATTTATCCCCTTTATCCTCGACAACAAAGCCCTCCATAGGCTTATTCTTGTCTCTGTCATCCCAGACTGACACTCTGAGCTTTTCTGTGGACACTATCTCCTGCTCTCCGACAGTTATAACGGTATCAGCAGCAAACTCCTGCTGTCCCTCCGGAGAGGACACCTTCACTTTGGCGCAGTCCGGCTTTATGAGGACCTGCTCACCGTAGAAATAGGGCAGAGTGCTGTCCTCGGTGAATCTTTCAACGGAGTAATCCGCACTCTCAGGTATATTGCCCTGACGGAGCTCTGCTGCAACGATAAGTCCGGTATCCATAGTGAATCCGGCCTCACTGAACGCAGTATCCCCGTAGGGGCTTTTAACGATGATATCTCCGCCCTCACGGCCGCCGGAGGATATGGTATCATAATCCGCAGGTGAAATAATATTTCCGCTGCTGGTATAATAGAACATTTCTCCGCCGGAGAATTCATATCTTGCGGCATTGACATCACCGGTATTAACAGTAACGGTCTTGATACCGTCTGTAAAGCCGCTGAGGTCATAGGGATTCTGCTCAGACTTTGAGCTTATCTCCACAGAATATTCTCCTGCCGGAACACTTATTCCTGTCTCACCCATGCGGTATCTCATAACGCCTTCGGGCTTGCTCTCATCCGGTATTATAAGAGTGATATCGAAGAATCTGCTTATCACATCGAATTTATCCGCAGTGACAACAAAATCCTCTCCATCCTGTCTTGTAACCAGATCGAGTATCATAGGATATTCTGATTTCTTTATTATGTTGCGGGAATCACTTGCGTTCTCATCCCCTGTGTTTTCCACGGCATACGAGACTGTCTCCGCCTTTTTGAAAAGGGCAGGAGAATAATCCCACGCAACTGCTGATACAGACAGTGCTGCCGCCATTGAAAAAGCGGAAACACGCTTAGCAAGCTGCTTTTTGCTCATTTAAACCACTCATCCTTTCATGTATATATAATTCTTTCCGTTTAAAGCTGAATGAAGAACTATCAGAAACAGTGCCGCCGACCACAGTACAAATCTCACAGGCTGTTCTGCCGCCCTTGTAAGTGAGACTGCGGCTGCGGTCACAACTGCCGGTATCATTATCCTATCGGCAAGCTTTCCCTGTTTCGTCCTGAAAAAACTCAGTATCCCCGGCATTCCCTTTATGCTGCCGGATCTTTTATCTTTTTTTCTGATACCTCCGAGAACGGCAAGAAATACCGTTCCCAGCAATGCTCCTGCCCAGAATACGACTCCCACTGCATAGGCTGCTGCTCTTCTGAAGCCGCTCACATTGAAGTCTGCAAAGGACATCATAAAGAACGCAGCAGGCATAAGGCTGTAGGCACAGAGCATAAGCAGAAACATCCGCCTGAAATTCCTTTTACTCTTCTTCATATCTTAATCGATATTCTCCTGAGTATGGATAAGCATGATATTCTTTACAATAACGAATTTAGACGGAGGCATATCTTCCAGTTCATCATAGGGACTGCTGAGATCACCGGTCTTGTTTCCGCCGATACTGAATGGTATCGAAGCGGCCGGTACTCCAAGCACTGAAGTCTCTCCTGCTCCGCTGCTATCAGCGTCAGGCGTTCCGAGAACTGATGTGCCCTCTGCTCCGCTGTAATCTGTATCAGGAGCTCCGAGAACTGATGTGCCCTCTGCTCCGCTGTAGTCTGTCTCAGGTGCTCCGAGGACCGATGTGCCCTCTGCTCCGCTGTAGTCTGTCTCAGGTACTCCGAGAACTGATGTGCCCTCTGCTCCGCTGTAATCTGTCTCAGGTGTTCCGAGGACTGATGTGCCCTCTGCTCCGCTGTAGTCTGTCTCAGGAGCTCCGAGCACTGATGTGCCCTCTGCTCCGCTGTAATCTGTCTCAGATGCTCCGAGGACTGATGTGCCCTCTGCTCCGCTGTAATCTGTCTCAGGAGCCCCGAGGACTGATGTGCCCTCTGCTCCGTCATCATTTGATTCCGGCACAGCATTTTTCTGACCGGGGAATTCCACCAGCGGCTTAGGCTTGTAGGCCTGCTCCGGATATTCCTGTTTCTTATATCCCTTAGGCAGTACAAGTCTCGGATCACCCGAAGATGACTTCCTGTTATTCAGGTCGCTCTTTATCTTATTGAGCTTGCCTGAAAATCCGGAGGTCTCTCCGGGACGCTTATTCTTAGGAGTTATGAGACGGCCTGTAAGCGCATTCTCTTTCTCCATCTCATCGATCTTCCTTTTCTGTGCACGTCCGGTCTTCATATCGAAAATATCCTTGATATGGAAGACGAAAAACAGGATCACGGATACGATCAGAAAGAGGATCGAAAAGGCAATGCAGATAATAAATCCATTATGATAGAGGCCTATGAGCTTCTCAGGATTGGACTCCATCATTGCGGCTGCAAGATTTCCTGTCATTGAGCTGCACCTCCCTTTGAAGGCTTCTGGGCAGCGGTCTTCTCAACAGCATTCATTGCCGATGCCACCATTGCCTCAAGATTCTCGACCTGCTTCGGATTCTTTACAGGATCATAGCTGGTGCAGTGTTCGATATTCTCAGCTTTTTCGAGTATCTCGCCGAGCTTTTCCTTGAGTTCGCCGTCTCTGGCCACGCTCTTGAGCGCATAGTAGAACTCATCAGCTCTTGCATAGACCGTAGTTGCAAACTGGGTATAGAAACTCAGTGCAACTGTAGCGTTATTGGTATTTTCAAGATCCATGTCCATAAGCTTCAGGTTATCATTCCAGAAGTCGATATAGCCATACTGCTGATCGCCTCTGCTGTTGAACTCAGTTCCGCTGTTCCTGAACTTGGCCATCTGATAGATGACAGATGCCTTATCCTTAATATTCTCAGCATCGCTTCTGTCATCGGATTCAGCGGCTTTAGCAAGGTCATCGAGATCCATTTCGCCGAACCACACGAGAGACTGACGTGCGCCCTCCTTCATCGGATCCTGACCGTTGCTGGAGCTGTAATCGAAGAAGTATGCCATTCCCACATCATAGCAGAAAAGTGAATAATTATCCTTATCTGCCTTTTTGAAGGCTTCCTTGCGCTTCTTGTCGCTGGTACCGTCAGTGAGCTGCTTGAACTTTGTATGCTCTGACTGTGTAAGCGAGTTATCGCCGTCGATATAGTTGAGCAGTGCGAAGTAAGCCTCTGGGGACTCAGGTTTCAGCTCTATTGCCTTGTCGTAAAGCTTGTATGCCTCCGCAGGCGGAGCTGTAGAAGCTGTTATGAGGTAGTTATCATATGTATCGGCGGTCTTGGCCTTTTCAAGGCTCTTGAAGCCGACAGCACCGCCTGCCATGATAAGGCTGAGGGCAGATGTGGCTATAAAAGTCCTCCACTTTATATTCTGAGATCTTTTGCTTTCTGCGTCCAGATCCTGATAGTGCTCAAGGGCATACATCAGTTCAGCGCAGGTCTGATATCTCTCCTCAGGATTCTGCTGAGTACACTTGAGGATTATCTCTTCAAGTCCTGATGAGAGCAGATTGTTCCACTGTCTTATAGGGTACATCTTATAGGGATATACACCCGGATTATGTCCTGTTACAAGGTGATACATAGTTGCACCGAGGCAGTATATATCAGTTCTTGCATCAGTCTGTCCCTGACCGCCGAACTGCTCAGGAGCGGCATATCCTCTTGTACCGAGGCAGGTAGTATCCGCAACTCCGGCATACTTGAATTCTCTTGCAGTACCGAAATCGATGAGCATTACAGTGCCGTCCGGCTTCAGCATAATATTTGAAGGCTTCATATCTCTGTAGATGATAGGAGGTTTTCTTGAATGGAGATAACCCAGCACATCGCAGAGCTGTTTTGACCATGCGATCACGTCCTCCTGATTCTGGGCGCCTTCTTCCTGAAGCTTCTTATCAAGGGCATTTCCCTCGATATAGTCCATAACTATGAGGAAAGTGCCGTCTCCGTCAATAACATCAACGATGCTGGGCAGGTTTGGATGATTGAACCTTTTAAGCATATCTATCTCTGCAACAAGGCCCTGTTTTACAACATCGAAATCCTGTTTGCCGTCCTTGCGGACCTCCTTGATAGCCCACTGCTTATTGGCCTTCTCATTCATTGCAAGGTAAACTATACTCATGCCGCCCTTGCCTATGACGTTAAGTATCTTATATTTACCGTCTATGATCTGTCCTATTTCAAGCATATCGAACCACTCAATCCACACGCACGAGAAGGGCGGTAATATTATCCGTTTCCCGTCTGTTTTTATTTAACTCTGTGAAGTATATCAGGGTATCCTTCATAGTCTTTTCATCGGTGAGCATCTGGGAATTCATTCTTTCAAACAATTCCTGCGGAGTAACGACGTGTCTGAATCCGTCGCTGCAGAGCATGAAGCAGTCACCGGAGACCAGCTCCTCGGAATAGAAATCCGGGCTTATGATCTCGCTTGCGCCGACACACTGGAGGAGTACGTTTCTCTGATCGCTGACAGCAGCCTCCTCCGGAGTCATCCTTCCCATATCTATCTCACGCTGCACGAAGGACTGATCCTTTGTGAGCTGATAAATGGTATCGGACATCTTGTATGCTCTTGAATCTCCAATGTTCATGATGTAGTATCTTCCGGCGGCAAAAAGCATTGCCACAACGGTAGTGCCGAGACTGACCCCGCAGCGCATACCGTATCCGGCTATTTTAGAATTCATATCGAAGGCGATATTTCCGAAAGAGTTGAACACCGCCTGATGATCCACTCCGTTATAAACTATTCTGGGAAGCTCATTCCGGAACCATTCTGAAAACGCCTTTATGAGAGCTGCACTTGCTACTTCACCCTTTGCAAGTCCGCCCATTCCGTCGCAGATAACTGCCATAAGGACGTTTCCTATCTCAGTCTCAGCCTCCATAATAAGGGCTGAATCCTGATTAGTTTTTTTCTTTATACCCACATCGGTATATACGGCTGTCTTGTATTTCATAATTCATCCCCTGCACTTATATTCTGAACTCAAATTCCTCATCAGCGAGACGTATCTGATCTCCGTTATGGAGTATCTGAGGCGTATCCGGAGGTAATCGTCTGCCGTTGACATAGGTATAATTGCTGGATCCGAGATCGGTAATGAAGCAATGTCCTGAAGTAACGGTTATTCTTGCGTGTCTGCGGCTGACAGCATTATTGTGGATACAGTAGTCCACCTTGCTGTTCTCCTTGCCGATAACGAAGTCAGAACTTGTTATACGGACTGAAAGTCCGCTTCTCTTGCGGATAATAACCGGTCTCAGAAGGGTCTTTCCGCCTAAATTCATATAGAAATTATTGCCGCTGTCCCTGAGGACTGCTGTTTCAGCAGAGCCCTGATTAGCGTAGACAGTAGGCTGATCCGGTTCAAAATTTTTCTCCTCATATACCGGTTCTTCCGGTCTGACAGAAGAGAGTGAAGCATTCACGGCCGGCTCTGTATAGTTCTCAACAGGAGCCTGTATTTCCGAAGGATCTATCGGATGAGTCGGCAGTACCGGTACGGTCTGTATTTTCTTCTTGTTCTTTATAAGCAGTGCAGCCAGTGCTGCGATAAGCAGCAGTGAAGCAGCTATACTTCCCATTATAACAGCAACAAGGAGAGTTTTATTATTTTTCCTGCTGCTCTTTTCCTCAGCAACTGAATCCGGCTTCCACTCGGAGTCGTTATATTTTATTCCGAGATCATCAAGAGTAGTTCTTATCTTATTGATCTCCGTAGCATAATTCATACCCTCGTCGAAGGAAATAAGGGTATCCATACCAACTACAAGGCCGTTTGCATCCACCAGAGGACCTCCTGCATTTCCTGCTCCGACTGAAGCACTGTGCTGGATAAGGCCGTCCCTTGAGGATCTGTAGTCGCTGAAAGCAAAGCCTGTAGCAGTCACAGAGCCCTTTGTGACAGTAACATCGTCTGCCATGTAGGATGCGTAATTAGGATTCTGTCTGTACTTATCAAGGGCAGTAGGGAAACCAAGAGCAAAAACATCGGCAGTCTGCACAAGATCATCGCTGTCTCCCAGCCATAGAGGAGTACTATCGGCCAGTGCTGTATCAAGGGTCAGTACAGAGAAGTCGTTGAACTCATCAGTCTCACTGACCGTAGCTCCTATCCTCTCATCTTCAGAGAGGCTTATCTCATAGTGCAGGCAGCTGTCATCGAATTCGTATCTATGTTCAGGGTCGATGGAGTAAACACCGGATATACCGTCCTTTGTGACATTATCCATAGTCAGTAGCTGAGCGCTTGTCAGTACAGTTGAGTGATTTATGAGGAAAGCCGTGCCTGTTCTGAGGCAGACATCTTCTTTTCCCACAGGCTGATACCACACCTCAAACTGAAGGATACCACTCTTATCATTATTAACATATTCATTTTCCTGTTCATCGGCAGCCCAGGACACAGTTCCCGGAATAACAGCCGACACAGCAATGAATACCGCCGCAGCTGCGGCAGAAACGAGCTTTTTTAAACTGCTGATATTCATATACATACCCCCTGACACCACAGCGGTGCGTCATAAGGCAGCGTGACGGTCAAAAAAGAGAAAAACTCCCCTTAAAAAGAGTACCTCACGGCCAAATCTGTTGCATTTGCTGTCTATTTTCAACATTTTTAAAAAAATCTATGCAATTATTCTTAGCCATAATTATGCATTTTCATATCTTTTTTTAATTATACAATATCTTCAACTTCCTGTCAATATGCATAACATAATTTTAAGACTTCCGTTATAATTTCGGCAGTTCCGACAAATTGGAAATCTTCTTTTTTATCAATAATGCAGTCGCACAGGGAAAATCAGATATCCGGGATATAAGGGCATAAAAAATTCCCGCCCATTAAAGGACGGGAGCAGCAATAGTAATTTCATGCCTTTCTGAACACAGCTGTGACGAGCATATCTCCGTCACTTATATCGGCGAAGATATCTCCGTTCATCGAGGTCATCAGACTGCGGCAGATATAGAGTCCGAGACCGCTTCCTGTTTTTCCGGTACTGTTTGTGCCACGGCGGAAGCACTCGAATATATGGAGCAATTCCTCCTCCGGAAGGCTGTTTCCGCTGTTTCTGACAGTGACCAGACGGCAGTCCTCCTCATCGGAGAAGCAGAGCTCTATCCTCTTTCCGTCGCCGTATTTAACGGCATTGCCGATAAGATTCTGAAGCACTTCCACGCTTCTGTCAGGGTCTCCGCTGATAATGCAGTCGGTATATCCGCCGATACTGAAATCAGTGCCGCACAGCTTCAGCTGACCGGAATACTGCTCATCGATACGGCTGATGACCTCAGACAGATAGAACTCCGTATTTTTCACATCGAGCCTCAGGAAGCTCTCATCCGAGCTTCTTACTATGTCCGAAACAAAGCGCTCCACGCTGTCGGCATTATCGTTTATCCTGCGGGCAGCCTCCGAGAGCTTTTCCCTGTCGGAGTAAAGTCCCTTTGAGATAGCCGAAGCATACAGCTTTATTGACGCAATAGGAGTTTTTATATCATGTGAAAGGGACAGTACAAGAGTATGTTTTTCCTTTCTCAGCTCTATCTCCTTCCGCTGTTTGTCCTCAAGGACTTCTCTCAGCATATCCATTCCCCAGACATATTTCCCGAAATACCTGCTCTTATTCTCAGTCACAGGTGCAGTGGGATTTCCCTTTGAAAGCTCATAGGGAACATCGGACAGCTTGTTGAAGGGACGGATTATGCTCCGCCTGATATACAGGAGTATCGAAATAACAAGTACAGCAGCGGCGGCAAGAGCCATATTCATAACAAGTCTCGCATGACATTTCTCCTGCTTCTGCTCAGGCTCATAGTCAAAGCGGTAGAGCCTGCCTTCCACCTCTCTGACGGCATAATTCTTATCGGTATTGAGCCTGCCGCTGCCGGGGTCTAACACCTCCACCGACTTCACATAGCTGCAATCAGAGATATCCGGCTCGCTGCCGGCTGCTATCTGACTGCATATGCGGCTTATCTCCACATTATATCCTCTTCCGGCCTCTTTCTCAGTATTGCCGGAAAACAGATTAGCCGCCGCTATTATTACTGCGAGGCAGGCAATTACTGCCAGCATTAATCTGTTATAGCTTTTCATTGGAATTTATACCCCGTTCCCCATACAGTGATTATCCTCTCAGGCTTTGAGGGATTCACTTCTATCTTCTCTCTCAGGCGCTTGATATGCACTGTAAGAGTCTGCGGCTCCGAATCACTGTCGCAGCCCCATATACTGTTGAAGAGGCTGTCCTTAGTCAGAGTCTTTCCCGGATTTTCAGCCAGCATCAGCAGCAGCTCATATTCCTTTGCTGTAAGCTCAAGAGCCTCACCCCTGAGACTTGCTGTCCGCTCCGCACGGTTTATAGTGATATCTCCGCAGACCAGCTCATCAACAGAATATCTTCTGCGGAAGATACCTGATATCTTGGCAAGGAGTATATCTATATCGAAGGGCTTTTCCATATAATCATCAGCGCCGAGGCCGAGGCCGCTGAGCTTATCGGACTTTTCTCCTCTTGCACTGAGTATTATTATCGGAGCATTGCTGCTTCTCCTTATTCGCTCACAGACCGCAAATCCGTCAAGTCCGGGAAGCATTATATCAAGCAGGACAAGCCTTGCCCCATATTTTTCAAACAGGGACAAGGCTTTCTCACCGTTTTCAGCAGTGCTCACCACATAGTTTTCCGCTCTCAGGAAATCTGTCAGCAGGCCTGAGATATCGGGGTTATCCTCCACGATGAGTATATCTATCATAAATATCGGCTCCTTTTCCGGAAAGGAAGGACTTACCAGCCCATTTCCATGAGCCAGTTATTGATAGTCCTTTCACGGTCACGCATTTTCGCTCCTGTGGAATACTTTCCCAGGGAATACTCGCCCTTTATATTGCCGTCCATGATGAAGATAACTCTCTCGCATCTTGCAGCAACTCTTGCATCATGAGTCACAAGCATTACGGCTGTCCCGTCACTGTTGAGCTTTGAGAGCTCCTCCATGACCTCATCTGAGGCATTGCGATTCAGGGCACCTGTAGGCTCATCAGCAAAAATAATATCCGGATCATTTATCATGCTCCTGCATATGCAGGCTCTCTGAAGCTGTCCGCCGGAGACTTCGTTTATGTCATTTCCGGCAGCTTCGATTATTCCCAGTCTTCTCATCAGCTCCTGACCGTGTTCCATTTTTTCCTTGCGGGACTTTGTATTCTTCTTAGATTGTACCGCAGGAAGTATGATATTGTCAAGTACCGTAAGATTTTTCAGCATATACATCTGCTGAAATATAAATCCCATATCGTTAAGTCTAAGCTCCGCCAGTTCCTTGCCGGACATTTCTGCGATTTTTTTACCGTTGAAGATAACATCTCCTGATGTGGCATTATCCATGCCTGAGGCGGTATACAGAAGTGTGGATTTTCCGGAGCCTGAGGGTCCCATTACTGCCACCATTTCTCCTTTATTTATAGAGAAATCCACATTTTTCAGCACATTGTTCTGATGCTTGTTTACGATATATGTTTTGCAAAGTGATCTGACTTCAAGGATCTTTTCCATAATAACACTCCTTAATCTATATCAGCTGTCTGTGAGGCAGTGATAGAAACGGTTGAGAGGGACGATACGAATGCACTGACTGCGGTTACGACTATAACAGCCAGAGGATAAACAACAAATACCTCCAGAGGTTCAACTACATATTCAACGTGTGCAGATGAGCCCATTATTGAGAATATAGGATCGATAACAGGACCGGTGAGCAGCAGACAGAGCAGCGCTGCAAGAACTGCCGCTATAACTGAAGCTATCACGAATCTCAGTGTATGCTTGGCAATTATAGTATTATTTCTGAAACCGACAGCCTTCATAAGAGCTATCTCGCTCTTCTCCTTTGATACGAATGAACGCTCCATAAGAACGATTATCAGTACAGTTACAACAAAGGTTATCAGCAGTATGAGATACTTTACCACTTTCACTATATCTGCAACTCCGGTACAGTCCTTTGAGTAGCCTGCGGCATCAAAGACAGTATCGCACCCGAAAATGTCCTTTATCCTGTCAATACGCTCAGAGATCTCATTTTCACCCGGATCATCGCTGAAATTCACCTGAAATGCCATTGTAAAGCTTCTGTTTTTATGGGAGGTATGAAGATCCTGATGGAATCTTCCCACCTCACCCAGATGATTGAGAGAGGAGAAATAGGCGGTCACAAGGAAAGGTCTGTACTCACCGTCTATCTCGATCTCAACCGTATCACCGATCTCAGCTCCTACGATCTTTGCGCCGTTGTGAGCAAGTGCTATCTCATTTTCATTTGCCGGCGGAACTCCCTCAGTATATTCGTAATCGGAAGTATCCGTCTCCTTGCACTGAAGGAATGAGAGCACTGATTTCTTATCCTTGAATCTGATGGGATATTTGTAGAACATCTCAACATGACAATCTCCCGGCATATCGTTTTCAGCAAGGATATCCTCTATCTCCTTAGTCATAGCAACATCGGCATCATCATCTCCGCCCATTATATCCACGGTCCTGTTATTGTCAACGATGTAAACATCAGATATTGTTGTTCCGAAGAGATGTACCAGCTTCTCACTGCAAAGTGTATTGAATGCATTTGAGAGTATCATTACCGGAAGCAGACAAAGGGTAATGATAGCGATTATAAGTCCGAACTGTTTCGGAGCACTGAGGCAGTCATTTGCTGCAAGGAATCCGGATGTGCCAAGTCTGCTCTTTCCGAGGCTGAGTATGCTCTTTTTACCGAATCTCTCACCTGTCTGACCGCTTCTGACAGCATCGATGGGAGAGAGCTTGCGGACCTTTCTCGTACAAGAGTAGCAGAACAATAATATCACACCTACAACTCCCAAAGCACAGAAAACAGTAGTCAGCAGTGCATTTCCGCTATCAAGGACCATTTCCTTTGAGATAATATTCATAAGCATACCGCCCAGAGGAACAGATGCCACTGCTCCGATGACTGCTCCCACAATAGCAATAGCGAAATACTTTACGATATAGATACGGCGGATAGCTCCGTCAGGGACACCTACAGCCTTCATAACACCGATCTCCCTTATCTCCTCTGATATCGTAGAGGCTATGGCAAAGCGGAGAACTGCAAACGATACCAGGATAAGTCCCACACTGACGATAAGGAAAACCGCTGCAACGATCATATTCATCACATAGCATATGCGTATAGTGCTTATAGGCGCATCGAACATAACTCCCTGTATCTCAGTGAACTGATCCTTAAGATCCGTCATATTATCGGTGTAGACGTAATACGCTCCACAGAGCCTTTTTTCACTTGTTTCAGGAGAAGAGATAAGCTTCTGATAGTCAGCATCGCTGATAATGAAACGATAATCCTGAAGAAATGCTGTTCCAAGGAGAGCATCTTTAAGAGCACCGGCCACTTTCAGATCAAGCTGTGTCCCTTCCATATTCACATGGAGGATATCGCCTTCTTTAATGTCGTTTTTATCCATCAGATTTACATGAACATAGACCTCACCTTCTCTGACATCAGAGATCCTGTCGTTATTCTTATCAAAATAATTGAGCTTTGTATTGCCGATGGACATCATGAAGCAGTTATCGCCGATCTTACAAGATTCTTCATTATCTCCGGAAATATCTGAATTCTTGCAGATAAGCATATTCTCCTCTTTGAAATCTGTAACACACTCTGAATTTTTCAATGTTTCGCTGAGATCATCCTCACCGTTTATACGGGCAATGGCTATGTAATCACAGTCAAGGCCTGCCTTGTCAAAAAAGCCGTCGATACCACTCAGTACGCTTATGATATTATGTACGCTGCTTGAGACAAACATAGTCGCAATAATAACGAATATCATAATTATTACGTTTGATGTCCGCTTGCGCTTCATATCTTTTCTGAGGATCCTGAAAAACATAAAATGCCTCCTTTTCATCAGGGATATCTTTTATGTTAAGATTATAGCACGGAAATTATTAACTAATCCTTAATTCAAAAAATGGTATCCATAAGAACATGGATACCATTATTCTGAGCAAGCTGTGCACTGATCTGCATAATGCAGTAATTATTGCTTTTTGAGCTTATCGTAATTCCAGTCAGGATACAGCATATGCTCCTTATCAGGCGAGCCGGCATATATCCGATAACTGTGTCTGTGTGGGAGCACACCTATAAAAAGTGAATCCCCATTCGAGAGCTTCCATTCAAAATCCTCTCCCAGATCACTTCTCAGCTGTTTAAAGAAAGCGTCATCCTTCTCATACATAAGACCCAGTTCAAAAATATTCCAGGAACCATTGTCACCTGCCGCAGAAACAACTGAAGAAGAGGATATTTTTTTCATTTCGTTATTGAGAGTTTCAATTGCCTTGTAGTCGTCCTTCTGAGTCCTTGAACTGTTATTGCCGCTGCATCCGGCAAAGACGATGCACAAAACGATACATACAAAAAGATATCTTAATTTCATATTACTCACCTTCTGATAAAACAAAAAAAGGTCAATGTAAACATTGACCTTTGCTTGGCTCCCCCTGCCCGGCTCGAACGGGCGACAACTCGGTTAACAGCCGAGTGCTCTACCGACTGAGCTAAGGAGGAATATAAATGCCGGCATCTTTCTACTTTCCCAGGCCGTCACCAGCCAAGTATCATCGACGTGAATGAGCTTAACTTCCGTGTTCGGAATGGGAACG
>ODAI013196105.1_pt1 | contig 13055 bp, 11 predicted proteins | sample 1539321 | NCBI WGS metagenome assembly ODAI01 (sample SAMN02144231, study PRJEB22623) | gut metagenome | biome: sheep rumen | host: Ovis aries | place: New Zealand | reverse complement strand
CGAATGAACATGGAAGCTTTTATTCTGGGCTGCGGGGGAATGCAGCCTTTACCATATAGACATTTGACATCAGTTCTTTTGAGACGCGAAGGAAATCTTTTCCTTTTTGATGGCGGCGAAGGAACTCAGGTAAGCCTTAAGAGGCTGAATCTCAAATGGAAAAAAATCGACGCAATTTTTGTTTCTCACACACATGCTGACCATGTTACAGGCCTTCCTGGAATCCTTATGCTTTCTTCTCAGGTAGACCGCACAGAACCGCTTTATATTTACGGTCCTCCAAAAATCAAAGAATATATCGAAACAAGCCGCCGTGTACTGGATATGTATATTAACTATCCGATTGTAGTAAAGGAAATCACCGCGCCGTGCATTGTCCACTCTGGAAAAGATTTTTACATCCGCGCCTTTCCGCTTGAGCACACAAAAACCTGCGTAGGCTATACACTTGAAGAAATGGATCGCCCGGGCGAGTTCTATCCTGATAAGGCACGTGAGCTTGGGGTTCCATGTGGACCTCTGTGGTCTCAGCTTCAGCAGGGCTTTGAAGTAACAACTCCAGACGGACGTGTTGTAAAGTCTGAAGAGGTTGTTGGAAAAAAACGCAGTGGACGTAAGTTTTCTTTTGTAACCGATACTCTTTTCAAGCCTTCTATTATTGATGAGGTTCGCGGCTCAGACCTTCTTATCTGTGAAGGTATGTTTGAAAAAGAGCTCGAAGACCAGGCTAAAGAAAAAAAGCATATGACTGCAGTTCAGGCTGCAACAATTGCAAAAGAAGCAAATGTGCGCCGTATGTGTATGATTCATTACAGTCCGCGCTATACAGACAGAGAACTCCAGAAGCTCCTGGAGGAAGCACAGGAAGTATGGCCACAGACAGAGCTTTCCCGCGACCGAATGCAGATTGATATACCTTACGTGGATTAAAGTAAAGTCATGCTGAACTTGTTTCAGCATCTTAATAAATATGATTGAACTAAGTAATTTTTCAAAGTCATATAACTCAAAAACAGGTTTCGCAGTAAAAGACGTTTCCCTCACAATTAAAGATGGAGAAATCACAGGCCTCCTAGGCCCAAACGGCTCAGGAAAAACCACACTCATAAAGGCTGTCTGCGGCTTTCATTTTCCAACAGAAGGCAGCATTACAATAACCGCGCCAGACGGAACCAGTTTTACAACAGATGATAATCCAGAACTCTGCATGAAATACCTTGGTTACGTTCCAGAAATTCCTCTTTTACCAAAGGATATGTATGTAAGTGATTTTCTGCGTTATGCAGCAGAAACACACGCAATTCCAAAAGATAAAATTGAAGAAGCCTGTACTCGGGTAATCAAAGAATGTAACCTCGAAAAATTTCTAAGCAAAAAGATTAGAACTCTTTCTAAAGGTCAGAAGCAGAGGATAAGCTTTGCACAGGCTATCATCCATAATCCGCCGAATCTTATTCTTGATGAACCTATAAGCGGCCTTGACCCTGCACAGATTATACAGATGAGAGAACTCATTCAGCGCCTTGCACAAACAAAGGCTGTTCTGATGTCTACACATATTCTGCAGGAAGTACGTTCCCTGTGTTCAGATATTTATATAATGAGTAACGGTAACATTACTGCAAGTGGCACAGAAGAAGAGATTTCAAAATCAGCCGGCACAAAAACACTCGAAGAAGCCTTCATAAAGCTTACTCAGTCAAACGGAGAATAGAAGATGAAGAGCTTTTTGAAAAGAAATCTTATAAACAGTATTAAGTCTCCGTCCTTTATAATTCTTTCAATTCTGTTTCCGGTAATTGCGGCAATCAATTATTTTATCCGCGGACAGTTCTTTACCGGAAGCGGTACAACAGATTTAGTTTTGTTCTTTTCTGCGGTGCCTTACATCTGCATAATCGCAATTCCGTCTCTTTGCTATAAACAGAGTTTTTCAGTTTATGATGATTTTATTCCGCTCACAGAACTTCAAAGACAGGCTGCAGTTTTCCTTACACGACTGATTTTGTTTTGTATTCAGCTTGTACTTCTCCTGCCGGCAGTTTTTCTTGTAAACCTTTTTGGTTCAACAGACTGTGGACAGATTTTCACAAGCTTTATCTGCCTCATATTTTACGGAGCTGCAGTAATTGCACTGTGCGGTTTTATTCAGACAGCAATCTCAAATAAAATTACAAGCTATATTATTAGCGCACTTGTTCTTGTGATTTTCAATACAGCCCATCTGTTTGCACTTTATGTACAGCTTCCGGGCATTCTTGTTTCTTTCTTCCGTCTTTTAAGTTTTGCATGGCATTTTGATGCTGCGGGAAAAGGACTCTTTGATACAAGGGATATTCTGTGGCTTGCAGGCTGCACAGGACTTTTTATCTTTTTAAGTGATTCAGTTGTTCAGCTTAAAAAGGGAAGACGTTTTAATAAGAATCTCAAACTGCGTCATATACTTCTTCCTGTAATCTGCCTGCTTGTTATGCTTAACGCAAACCGCTGGTACACAAGAATTGATTTTTCTAAAAACAAAACCTATTCAATTTCTAAATATACAAAGAGTCTTTTAAGCAGAGTTGAAAGCCCTGTAAAAATTACTTATTACCGTTCCTCTTCAATTGCAAAGCTTTATCCTCAGATCAGAGACGTTGCAGACTTCCTTACAGAATATGCAGCACAGAGCAGCAAGGTAAATCTGATTATTAAAGACCCGGACAAAGATGCTTCTGTTAGATCTATGCTTGAAAACTACGGAATTGCAAGCCAGCAGCTTAGAACCGTTTCTGGAACTTCTACAGAGTACCTTACAGTGTATTCTGCAATTGTTATTGAGATGGACGGCAATGCAGAGACCATTGGTTTTACAATGGCCGCAAATACTCTTGAATATGATCTGGACGGAAGACTCAAACATCTGCTTTCCGGAATTGTACGCAATGTGAATATTGTTGTGGGAAACGGTATGAGCCTTTCAGAAGATTACAGTTATGTAATGCCATGGCTTCAGTCTCAGGGCTTTATCTGTAATCCGATTTATATTGAAGACCCGGCCTTTAACGACCAGCTTTCTGGAACTACAGGCCCGCTTCTTTTACTTGGCGACAGTGAAATAAAAATTGATGCAGCAGTTGCAATTGAAAATTATATTTTACAGAACAAGGGCGGGGCGCTTCTTGCCCTGAGTCCTTACGTTGCTGATATTGAAAATACCTGGTACATCACTCAGGCTCCTCGAACTAATGTAGTTGAAATGGTTGAAAACTGGGGAGTACGTTTCTTGCCTCATATAGTGGGTGATGTTTCAAGCGCACGAATTACAATGTATGCAGACGACAATAATCAGACTCAGCTTTTGAATTACCCCTTGTGGCCAAGCCTTATGTCTCAGCAGAATGCACCGCTTGGAATGACTTTGTTCTGGGCAACTTCTTTGGAATTACAGGATGAAAAGGCTATTCCATATTTAATGAGCTCTCCATACGCTTATTTGATTGATGAAGATAAGGCAAGCCCTGAAAAGCTTTTCGAAACCAATCCATTCCTTTTGAAAGAAAGCAGTAATGGGGCGGCTTCTGGTTATAGTACTCAGGTTCTTGGAGTGGAGATTAGGGGAGCTCTGGAAGGGCTTTATAATGCGGGGGGCACGGAGAACTCTCACATCATTGTAATTCCAGACCAGTATTTTGTAAGCACTCTGATGAATGGCTATATCGGTGGTGATTCCGGAGACTACAGAAACTTTGAGTTCCTTACAAACTGTTTATTAAAGCTCAATGGAGAAGAAGAACTTGCTGCTCTTCAAAGCCGAACAAGCCGTGACACAAGCCTTTATAAGGTTACGGATATTGTTCAGTTTAATACCTTGAGGCTTATAACCTTTATAATCCTGTTTATCATTTTACCGCTTTTACTCATCGCTATTGGGGTGATTTTGAATGTTAAAAGACAAAAATAGTGCAAAAATCAACAAAAATTCAAAAATACTCATCGCTGTTGCAGCAATTCTCACAATCACCTATTTTCTGTCTTTTACAAAAAGCTGTTCTTCAGCAGACAAAAGAGAAAAGGTAAAAACTGTTCTGGTAAATCAGAAATACAAAGAAAGCATAAAAGAAATCCTTTTGCAGGATGTGACTGGAAGTATAAAACTTACAAATGAAGGAACTTTCTGGACAGTAGCCAGAATTACAGAATCTCAAAACGGACCGCTTCAACTGCGAATTGATCTTCCTGCATCACAGGAAAGAATCAATAATCTTCTGGAAGAACTCACAAAGATTCGTAACTTGTATAAAATATCAGACAAAATCAATAAAAACAGCTCACTCGGACTCACAAACGGCACAGAATTTCATATCAGATATACCTGCGATGACAGCACCTTCCGCGAACTGATTTTTGGTAACCAGGATTTTTCACTCAGCTCACGCTATATGATGACCGGTGAAAATACTCAGGTTTATGAAATTGATTCTTCTCTGGACACCTATCTTACAACCTCAGTTCAAAACTGGACAGAACCATTTATAATTTCACGACAGGTTTTAAACACAGACATACAGTCAATTGCAGTTACTTTTACAGATGAGACTAATCATAAATCTCTGAATAAACTTGACGGCAACTCAGCAGAGGCAAATAAACTTCTAGACCTCAGACATGGCGGACTACCAACAAACGATCAGATACTGGACATCAAAGATACACTAATTACACTTAAGCTTGAAATTGAAAACGGAGATAAGACTTCGATAAAAATGAATATTAAGCCTTTTGATTCAGCAGAAACTTATCTGGTTGAAACTGTTTATTATGATTCAGAAGGCTGGCAGATTTATAATTCCTATTCAACAATCAGCAGCTGGACTTACAACAAAATCAAAGAGATTACATTATAAACAAAATGTGAAGTTACACACGGCCAAAGCCTTCCTGACTTTTTATAACAAAGTCTGAGTACAATATGGGCGAGGGCAGCATTCAATACCGGAATCCAGCCCATGTAGCGGTGAGCAAATGCAAAACAAACAAGCCCTAAAAGCTCGCAAATAATTTTGCTGAACCGCCATTCTTTTTTTCTTGTTACCAGAAGATACAGTTCATCAATAAAATAAAAACGGTAAATCACTTCTTCAAAAAAAGCAGCACAGAGAAAATACAAAAGACAGAAGAACCATTCGAGACCGCCCTGAGGTTTTACAATAAACTCTGAAGTTGCATGATCAGAAAAAACAGAATCAGAACCTGCAAGCTCAGATAAAAATCTGCTCAGTAGGGAAATTGCAAAAAGCATTCCAAAGGTGAATAAGACCGGGAACACATTTAACTTCTGCCATACGGTAGGAACAGAATTCTCTCCGTTATTTTTTTCATAATAATAATACAAAAGCATACAGCAAAGCAAAGCAATGGCAATTTTATAAAAGGGAAAGCCCCAGTTTACAAACAAAGGCTTTGATGCCGAGATCATTTCAGTAAAAAACGGAGGAATTATGAACAAAGAAAAAATAAGCAAAAAAACTGCTATATCCGATAATAAAGTATGCTTTTTCATGCTAATGTGATATAATTGTATTATAATAAAAAAGAGGGAATTGTGTACACTGTAACATTTATAATTATTTTAATAGTTATTCTTGCAATAATGGGTGCAGTATATACGGCATTCAAACAAAGAATAAATTTTTTTATCACAGGCCTCGATGCAGGCTTTGCATTTACAGAAATTGCAATGCTCTGGAATGCAGCAGAATTATGTAATCTCGAACAGCCAACCGCTCTCTTTTATTCACTTCCAGCACTCACAAGCTGCATGACTCAAATCTCAAATGTTACAAGCTCAGACAACAATCCTAAAAATCAGCTTTTAATGACAAAGCTTTTTAACTACAGAACAAAAATCCAGAACGAAGCAGATGACAAAAAAGGAATGACAACAACTCATTCCCTCGATAAAGGTCAGACCCTCAGAATCATTTTACCGGGAAAAGGTGTATTTACCTCTGAAATTGTTGGTAACGGAAACTTTCTTGTAATCAATGTTCCACGCCAGAAAAATCTTATTCCCTATACAGGAGAAGACTGGGTTGGTAAAGTAATCAGCGTTTATCTCTGGAGAAAGGGAGATGCCCGTTATGTATTTGATACAACAGTAACTCAGAGTGGACTCTTTCTTGGAAAATCTTCATTGTTCCTTAAGCATTCGTCTAACCTTGTGCGCACACAGAAAAGAAAAGCTGTTCGCGTTAAATGTCAGATTTACGGAATGCTTTATATCATCAAAAAAGATAAGGTTGATATCAATGCAATTGAAACCCAAAACGGTTTCCGTTGTTTAATAGAGGACATCTCTGAAGCCGGAGCACTCATCAGAATTGGTGGTAAAGGTGTTCAGAATGTTAAAATCAAACTCCAGTTCAATGTGCATAATAAACTGATTCTTATGGTTGGAGTTGTACGTACAGTTGAATTCAATGAAGAGCAGAATCAGTCTCTTCTTCATTTTGAATGTACTCATATTGAAACTTCAATGCGCAATGAAGTACTCAAGTTCGTTTATAACATGATGCCAGAAAACGAGAAGGAAGTTCTTGAAGCGCTTGAACAGACAGAGGATGATGAAAAGGCCGAGCAGATTACACCACAGGAAGAAACCCAGTCAGATGAGACACCAAAGGTAGACTCTGCAATAGCAGAAGAAGTTGAAGCAGCTGCAAATCAGGTTAAGGAAGAAAATACTGCAGCCGCTGGTTCTGTGGATGCTTCTCCAGCAAAATCTGGAGATGACATTCCTAATCAGGCTGATGAAATCAATGTTTTTTAGTTTAGAGGATAACAGGATGAAAGCTATCAGAATGAAAAAATCATTAAGTGTTTTGATATTAACAATTTTTGCCCTTGCGTCGGCAGCTGCACAGACAAGCAAGATTAAGTTTATTAAGGGAAATATCGCTGATAAAACTTCTGCTGTTCGCGAAGCCGAAGCAGGGGAAGCAGAATGGATTTCTGATCAGGCAGTTGCTTTCTGTCTTGAAAACAAACAGCTTCTTGGAAACGACCGAGAGCTTGATGGTCTTGCTGTAGCTGCAATTCTTTCATACTCCCCAGACACAGTAAAAGGATACAGCGATTCACAGAAGCAGAAACTTACAGATAATTTTATTTCTCTTTTTACAGAGTTCAATAAAAGCAGTACAGTTCAGATTGCAGTAATATCAAGAATTACAGCTCTTAAAGACAGCGTTCCAACAGCTTCTTTTACAGCACTCTTTAACAGTTATCTTAAAACAACTGATGTAAAATCTGCAGACAGCGGAGTTTTCAAAGCTTGTATTGCAGCTCTTGAATCAATTGGAAATGAAGAATCGTTTAAGATTCTTTACGGCTTCTTAAATGATTCTGCTTATTCAGGCTACAAAAAAGAAATTGAAAAAACAACAATTGCACTTATTCCAAATGCAATGGATGAAGTTATCGGTCTGATTAAGGGTGCTGATTTTAAGAAGATTGTTTCGATTTTTGATTTAGTTCAGAAAAATACACAAATTTCCAAAAAAAATCTCTGTGAGATTTCCGAAAATGTGTTAAGTGAGTCTATATTATTAGTAGACAATTCTTCGGGAACTTCACAGGACAATATTAAGGTTCAGCTTTCTGCCTTGAATATTCTCAGTGAAAATTACTGGACTCGTGCTTCTAATGTTGCACTTTCATATTTTGATCTTTCAAAGAAATTGTACGAGAAAAAGAATATGAACGAAGAGCAGTTAAAGACTGTAATTACTTCGCTCAGAAATATTGCGCCTCTTGATGCTGTTGCTCCGCTTATCAGTTATCTTGAAGAATTGAATGCCCGCACAGAAAAGGGAAGTCCTGTATCTTCCGAAATTGCGCTGGCAGTAATCAATACTTTAGGTGCTATAGGCAACAAAGATGCGTTCGACTCACTGCTTGCTGTGACTTATCTTAATTATGAGGAATCGGTTCTGACTGCTGCCAGAGAAGCACTGTCAGGACTCAGATGGCAATAGACAGTTCACTAAACTATTTTAAGAAACCTGTATTCCTTGCATCACTAATCTGCATTTTCATTTTCTATTCAGGGCTGTTCTGTATTCCAGACAGAACGACCGTACGTTCTCTTTTAAAAACTAATGAGATTACTGAGATTTCAGGAAAGCTCATATCGTCACCTTCTAAAATCGGAAACGGCTCATATTACTCTGCAACGTTCTCGCTGGACTCTGCCGCAGACGCCCGCGGTTTTTCTTCAAGCGCCACAGGAAGGCTTAAGGTAATGATTCCCTCCGAACTTGCCGAGGCTTACTCTCCGGGAAAACTTTTCTCTCAAAGCCACTACAAGCGGGCAGGTCACGGAGATACAACACAGACTCTATTATTTGAAACAGGCGGTCATTACACCTTCCGCGGCCGGCTCACAAATAATATCTTCTACATCCGCAAATGCTCCGCCTCATACTGGCCCTCGTCGTGGCGGGGCCGCCTCAGCCATTTCCGCGCCCCCTGCCGCCTTCACTTCAAAAGGCTAATGTACAGCTGGGGCAGTGGAGGCGGCCTCCTCCTGGCGCTCCTCTGCGGGGCCCGCGAATACACCGAAGCCGCCACCTCAGAAGCTTTCCGCCGCGCCGGCCTCTCCCACATATTAGCTCTTTCGGGAATGCACCTTTCAATGTTCTCTGCCATTGCACTGTTTTTTGGAAGCCGAACCGGTGTTCGTAAGCTTACCTTCATTCTTCGCATTACAGCGCTTTTTGGCTTTGTATGGTTTGCAGGCTTTTCGCCGTCTTTGGTACGTGCTTTTATTTGTGCACTGCTTACAATTGCGGCCACCATTGCCGGAGCACAAAAACCAGATATGCTTTCAATTTTGTGTTTTTCTTTTTTATTGCAGAGTGCACTGTGTCCTCAAGACATTCATAACGCAGCTTTTATTTTGTCGTATGGAGCGCTTGCCGGCATCCTTTTTACAAGCAGCTTTTTCAACCGTTTTTATTCAAAGCTCACTCCGCGTACTGTTGCAGGCTCTTTGTCTGCAGCCACCGGTGCTCAAACTTTTACTGCTCCAATTTCGCTTAAACTGTTCGGCTCCTTCAGCCCAATAGGAATTATTTCAGCCACCGTAGTTTCTCCGTTTGTAACAGTTTTTATTTACAGCGGTCTTATCCTTATAATTCTTAGCCTTATCTTTCCAATCCTTTCTAAAGCTAGTGGAATTTTTATCAATTTGCAGTATACTGTCATTAAATATATTGTGAATATTTTTTCACTCGTACCAAACTGGAGTATATCTTGAAGCATCCTGATTACAATTCACCTGCCGAACTAAAACAGGTTCTCGACATAAACAGTTTTTCAATGCAGAAAAAATTCGGACAGAATTTTCTTATTAACGAAGATGCAAGAAACCGCCTTGTAGATGCCCTTGAACTCACAGAGGGAATGAAGGTATGGGAAGTAGGCCCTGGCCTTGGCGCCATGACAAATACAATTCTTGAACGCGGAGCCAATCTTACAGTTTTTGAAATTGACCGTGGCTTTGCTTCTCTCATCAGTCAGTTTTTTGAAGAATACTCAGCAAAAGGAACTTTCCATCTTACAGAAGGCGATGTAATGAAAACCTGGAAAGGGCAGTTTGAAAAAGACGGCCAGCCAGACCGCTTCTTTGGAAATCTTCCTTACAATATTGCCGCTACAATTATTGCAGATACAATCGAAAACAACGTTCGCTTTGACCGCTGTGTATTTACAGTTCAAAAGGAAGTTGCTCAGCGAATGTGTGCTAAACCTGGAACTGCAGATTATTCTTCTTTCTCAGCACTCTGTCAGTGGGCTTATGATGTAAAGCCTCTTTTGGATTTAGCCGGCGGAAACTTCTGGCCAAAGCCAAATGTAGAATCTCGTGCTGTAGTATTTACTAAAAAATCTGATTTCCCTTGCTGTAAAAATCCAGCATTGTTTGTAAAAATGCAGAGAGCACTTTTCAGCTCACGCCGTAAAACAGTACGCAATAATCTTTCTCAGTTCTTAAAAAACAACGACCTTGCAGTAAGCTGTCTTGAAAAGGCCGGCATTGATATTATGAAGCGCGCAGAAGTTCTTACTCTTCCAGAGCTTCTCAAACTTTCTGATGTTATTGAAGGTGAAAAATGAACACAAACCAGAGCATAAAAGAAAACCTCGAAGCAATCAGAAGCAGAATTGAAACTGCTGAAAAGAAATCCGGACGCACTCCCGGCTCAGTTAAACTAATGGCCGTTAGTAAGTTTCATCCGGCTCAGGCTGTTTTAGAAGCCTTTGATGCAGGCCAGCTTTTATTCGGTGAAAACCGTGTGCAGGAAGCTTCAGAAAAATTTCCGCCGCTTATTGAACAGCATCCAGAACTCTGTGTACATATGATTGGCCAGCTTCAGTCTAACAAGGTAAAAAAGGCTGTTGAGTTTGCTTCATGCATTCAGTCTGTAGACCGTTTAGACCTTCTTAAAGAAATTGAAAAACAGTGTGCAAAACTCAACCGCACAATCGATATTCTTTTTGAAATCCACACCGGAGAAGAATCTAAATCCGGTTATACAAATGAAAAAGATCTTGAAGAATCAATTGAAGCATGTATCAACGGAAACTTTCCGCACATAGTTCCAAAGGGCTTTATGACAATGGCACCTTTTACAGATGATGAAGTGCTTGTTAGAAAATCCTTTATTTCGCTTCGTGAACTTTCAATCAAACTTCAGGACAAATACAAAGAACTCTCACTCACAGAACTTTCAATGGGAATGTCCGGTGATTTTGAAATGGCAATAGAAGAGGGCTCAACACTTGTTAGAGTTGGAACTGCAATCTTTGGAGAAAGGGATTATTCAAAATAATGAAAAAACGCTTTGCTGCTAAAATCCTGATTCTCGCTCTTCTTTTTAATTCTGCACTTCCACTGTTTGCAGCAGAAGATACTACGCCAAAGCCTTATGACGACAACGAGTTTCCTCAGACTCTCAAGGATATCCGCCGTTTTGAAATCATTACAATCGGCGCGCTTCCTTTTGTAACTCTCGATACTTCTCTTGCTTATTCAACTTACAGATATGCCAGAAACGATTTTGATTCTGCCTATAAGCCCGATATCTTTTCTGCTTCATCCTACACACAGGAAGAACAGAAAGGAATAATCCTAACTTCAGTTGGAATCTGCGTTGGCATTGGTCTTACAGATTTAGTTGTTCAGATAATCAAACGATCTTCTAAAAAACGCAAGGTTCAGGTTAATTATGATGATATTGCGGTAATTCCAATTTCAGAAGATGAAGATGCGTCAGTGATTCCGCTACCGGGCCAAGGAGAAGATTCTGCTGAAGGCAGTGATTCCGAGATTCAGGAGATTACAGAATAATGCCGTTTTTCAGTGCAAAGGTTCCTCAGGATTTTCCTGAACAGCAGCGCCTCGATAAATTCATTGCTTCTCTTCCAAACGGAATGAACCGCTCAAAGCTTAAAAGCGGTGTAACTGAAATTCTTGTAAACGGCAAAAAAGTAAAACTCTCCCAGAAAGTAAAAGCAGGAGACCAGATAGACATTCAGTGGGAAGACAACATTCCAGACAACATTGATCCTGAAAATATTCCGCTTGAAATCCTTTATGAGGATGATAACGTTACGGTTGTAAATAAGGCGCAGGGAATGGTAACACATCCGGCCTGCGGTAACTGGACAGGAACACTTGTAAACGCTCTTTTGTATCACTGGGGCCGCCAGTCTGTAGAACAGCTCAAAGAGGGAAGTGCCGCAGAAATTCTTGAACGCCGCCGCCCGGGCATTGTTCACCGTCTTGATAAAGAAACTTCTGGAATCATCATCACTGCAAAGAACCGCGACAGCGAAGAGTTTTTGCAGAAACAGTTTAAAGATAAATCTCTTCAGAAAGAATACATCTGCATCTGCTGTGGAAGACCACCGGCACGCGACGGAGACATACGCACACAGATTATCCGCGACCCGAAAAACCGTCACCGCTTTAAGGCAGTTACAGACACAGAGGAAGGCAAGTTTGCCCGCACCTTGTACCACTGCATCGCCTGCTACGGAAATTACTCTCTGATTCGCGTTCGCCTTAAGACTGGCCGTACACATCAGATTCGCGTTCATATGAAACACCTTGGCTGCCCGATTCTTGGAGACAGCATATACAACAAGCCTGACTCAAAATTCCCGAACGCAACACTTATGCTTCATTCGGTTCAGCTAAAAATAAAATTGCCAGGCGAAGGTGATTATAAAATTTTCCGAACTCCAACGCCTTCACGTTTTATCGAAATCGAAAAGAAACTCAAAAAGATGTTTCCTAAGGTAATTTTGTAATGATTGAAATTATAAAAGAACCAACAGAAGATAAACCGTTCCTCGTAATCTATAAGCCAAAAGGTCTGCCGTCTGCACCTCTTACCGCCGAAGATTCTGAGAACGCGCTGTCACAGGCTGTTGCCATGTTTCCGGAAATTAAAACAGTTTGCGGCAAAAAGCCAATTGAGTACGGACTGCTGCACCGCCTCGACACGGCAACTGATGGACTGATGGTTATTGCGGCTACTCAAGAATGTTTTGATTTCATCATGAAAGAACAGGCAGAAGGCCGTTTTATAAAAACTTACACTGCAGAATGTAATATTCTTCCAGACAACGCAAAACTCCTCGGAGGCTTCCCGGCAGACATTCCAATTCTTCCGGAAGTAAGTTCCTATTTCCGCCCATACGGAGAGGGAAGAAAAGAAGTTCGACCTGTTACAGAAGATTCCGGTAAAGCAGCCCTTTCAAAACTCGGAAAGAAAAAACTTTATACTACAAAAATCGAAATACAAAAGCTCTCAGATACCCGTGCCATTGCAACTTGCGAAATTACAGAAGGTTACCGCCATCAGGTACGCTGCCATCTAGCCTGGGCAGGCTATCCAGTAATCGGCGACCAGTTATACAATTCAGACAAAAAAAATGCAGAAAACCTTTTGTTTTCTGCAACTAAAATCTCTTTTGAATACCCGAGAGGAGACTTGAACTCCTAT
>ODAI012995340.1_pt1 | contig 13056 bp, 11 predicted proteins | sample 1539321 | NCBI WGS metagenome assembly ODAI01 (sample SAMN02144231, study PRJEB22623) | gut metagenome | biome: sheep rumen | host: Ovis aries | place: New Zealand | reverse complement strand
CATCTCCTGCAGGATGTCCTTCATGCTTGTATCGTAATCAAGTTTGAACTGGGGCAATTTCAGATCCACCTCAAAGGCATTGCTGCGCTCTGACCAGCCTTTGCGGAATTCCTGTCCGGAGAGGGACGCAACGTATTCATCCACGGACATCCCCTTCGGCGGCAACAGTCCGACGAAGGCGATCTCGCTGCCCTTATAATGCTTAACGAAACCATCTCCGCCTGCCACCTGGATGTAGGGTTTAAGATCCGTACCAATACGCTCGCTCAGCATGGTGACCTTCTGTTTGTTTCCGGACGCCGCAGTGAACTCACCATTCTTATCGACCTGATGGTCACCGAAAGGAATCTCCCATTTGCCTTCAAAGGCGATGGTGTTGATCAGCAGCATCCGGTTGTCATCTGTGAGTTCCCCGATGATCTTGTCGATCATGTTCCGGGTGTTGTTGTAGACCCAGTTATTGATGTCAGTAACAGTCTGTTCATCGAAGGGCGCCTCATAGAAGGCCGCCTGATGCCGGGTCTTGTTCTTCTGCAGGAAGGAGTCCTTCACCTGCACGTAGCCCTGCTTCGCCCAGATGGAATTGGCCGCGGTATAGATCACGTGGCCGGGATCGATGCCGGTGAGCCGGGTATTCATAGCGCCCAGATACTGGTCGAACTGGTCCCCTGTAAGCCGGGCCGCGCCGGTCTTGTCGGTTCCCGCCAGGGTCTTTTCCATCTCTTTCAGTGTGGTCCCTGCCGCGCCGGTCTCCGTCATGGACAACGCGGTCATCACGGACTGGGGCGAGATCAGGACATTGGCGGGCTCCTTGGTCCCGCTGCCTGTGTTACCTGCGGCCCCGCCAGCTTTTGCGGCCTTCGCCGCCTCCTCCTTCACGGTCTGCTGGAGGAGCTTCACGGAAAAGTCCGCGGCGGAATCATTGAAGATCTCCGCCTGGGGCGCGGCGCTGTCCGGATCTTCGGTCTGTCCCGCCTTGATGTCAGCGGTCAGGTCCACCGATGAAGCGCTCAGGTCCCGGATCTCGATCTCCCGGTCCTTTTCCTGATCGGGCGCCACCGTTACCCGGCATTTCAGCACCTTCCCGCCGGATCTGGCCCGAATGACACAGTCACCCGTCAGCGGACCCGCCTTCAGTACCGCGGTCTGATGGAATTTCCCTTTTAGTTTAATGACCCGGACCACCATGCTGTTGCTGGTTTTCCAGACCACCTTGCCCTTCGCGTTCTTTACCCGCAGCTTCATCTCTGTGCCCGGGGACATGGTCGCGCCCTTGGCCGACAGGGCCGGTTTCGCCGCCGCATAAACGGGCTGGGCGCCGAAGCTGACAGCGCCTCCCGGGCAGATCCCCAGGTCAGCTGCCATACTCGATGCCATGCCTGCCGAACCGATGGCCGCCCCGACCAGCGCAAAAGCTGCCAGCGCCAGGGTCACTGCCATTATTCTGAATGTCTTACGCATTTCTCTTCACCTCCGCTGTTTCCCCTTGTTGTCTTCTCTATCAGTCTGATTCGAAACCGGACGTCGCCAGACCGGGTCCTTCTCCGAATTCCATGACTTCCGCTGCCGAATCCGATGATTCAGTCTTTATTCTTCCTCGATGGTGACCTTCTTCATGACCTGGGGCTCATTGGGTCTGTCCATGGGGCTTCTCGGCGTGCTTACGATCTTGTCCGCCGCTTCCATGCCTTCGATGATCTTGCCGAAGGCTGCGTACTGACCGTCCAGATGGGGCGCGTCCTCCACCATGATAAAGAACTGGGATCCGCCGGAGTTGGGCGCCATGGCGCGGGCCATGGAGAGAACGCCTCTCTCATGCTTCAGATCGTTCTTCACGCCGTTGGCCGCGAACTCGCCCTTGATGGTCCATCCCGGGCCTCCCATGCCGGTGCCTTCCGGGCATCCGCCCTGGATCATGAATCCAGGAATGACTCTGTGGAAGATCAGTCCGTCATAAAAGCCGCTCTCCACCAGTTTGATGAAATTCTCCACTGTGATGGGCGCGATCTCCGGATAGAGTTCACCTCTCATCACATCGCCGTTTTCCATTTCGATTCTGACGTACTTCATTTGTCTCGTTCCTCCTGTTTAATCGTCTTGTTCTATTATCTTTCCCGCATGCGGAAGGCGTTGTACTGGAGCTTGCCGCTGTCCAGCAGCTCCCAGAATTCGTCCTTCAGGTATTCGGGATAGAGGATGGGCAGATTCGCCATCTCCTCTCTTCCCATGAAGACCACTTCCCGCAAAACCTGGTCATGCTCGGACAGTTCCGGGTCTTTTCCCAGGGCCGGGATCTGCGTCTCGTCCGTGAAATGTCCCAGGAAGAAATTCACGAACCGCTGTCCCCGCGCGGAAACTTCCTCCACGTGCCAGAGCAGGCCGTCCACCGCGATGTCCAGGCCTGTTTCTTCCTTGACCTCGCGGATGGCCGCTTCCGCCGCGTTCTCTCCTTCTTCGATCCCACCGCCGGGAACCATCCAGATATCTTTTTCATCGTGATGCTGCCGCACCAGCAGCATCCGTCCATTCCCGTCAAGCAGGATCACTCTTACTCCGCCAGTCCACATAGTCTGCTCCTGTCTGATTCTGTCTGTAATAATCGTTATATCAATCCCGTACCCCCCAGGACCGCGCCCGCCGCTGCCATCAGCAGCATGACCCGGATGGGTTTCACCTTGAGCACGGTCATCAGGATCACCGCGCATACCGCGATCAGGATCGGGATCAGGTTATAATACTCTACCCCCGCTGTAAACAGCTGTGCCGAGATCACCGGTCCGTTGACCAGGACCCCTTCTGCCACATACAGGATCGCCGCCAGGATCAGTCCGATGGTCACCGGCCGGATCCCTGTGAAGGCGCCCTCCACCAGAGGATTGCTGCGGAACCGGTCCAGGAACCGGCAGACGATCAGCATGATCAGAAACTCCGGCAGCACCACCCCGATGGTGGCCGAAGCCGCCCCGGAAAGCCCCAGGAACCGCAGTCCCACATAGGTGGCCGCGTTGACGGCGATGGGCCCCGGTGTCACCTGGGAAAGGGCCAGCAGATCCGAGAATTCCGTCACGGACATGAAGCCGAACTGCTGCACGCTCTGATAGATCATGGGCAGCATGGCCAGCCCGCCGCCGAATCCGAAGAGCCCGATCCGGAAGAATGCCGCGAACAGTGTCAGATAACCCATCAGTCCGCCTCCTTTCCGGAGGCCTGCTCTGTTTCATCGCCGCCATGCTTTGCGGAGCCGCGGATCTGGGAATAGAGGATTCCCAGGATCACGCCCGCCAGGATGGTCCAGACCGCGTTGATCCCGAAAAATCCCACCGCGGCCAGCGCTCCCAGCATCAGCACCCACTGAAAAGGAGTCCGCAGTATCTGCTTCCCCAGCCGGATGGCCGAGAGCAGGATCAGGCCGCATACCGCTGCCTTGACGCCCACGAAGGCGCCGGCGATCCAGGGATTGTCCCCGATGGCGCCCAGCACCAGGACTGCCAGGGAAATGATGATGAAGGAGGGAAGCACCACACCCACGGTGGCCGTGACCGCCCCCTTGAGGCCGTAAAGCCTGCGGCCGATATAGGTGGCCATATTGATGGCGATGATCCCCGGAAGGGACTGGCTGACCGCGATGCAGTCCACCACTTCCTCCTCCGTCAGCCAGTGGTGATCGTCCACCGCCACCTGCTGCATTTGCGGGATCATGGCATAGCCGCCGCCGATGGTCAGCAGGCCCAGCTTGAAGAAGCCCCAGAACAATGATGCCAGATCCCGCAGGGTCCCGTTCTTCTTATCGCGTTCCTTGTTCTGATCTTCCTTCGTCATATCCCTGACTGCCCCCAATTACAAAATGATGGTATGTTACAGCGTTCCGCCGTGGCGTTCTGCCTCCACGGTCTTCACCGCGGTCTCAATGCCTTCTTCCACCGTCATATCCGTACGGTCAGCATCCCGGCGCATCTTGTACTCGATCATGCCGTCCGCTGCGCCTCTGCCCACGGTGATCCGGATGGGAATGCCCAGCAGGTCCGCGTCCTTGAACTTGACGCCGGGACGTTCTTTTCTGTCATCCAGGACCACTTCCACGCCGCGGGCTGTGAGCTCCTGATAGATCCGCTCAGCCACTTCCGCCTGGGTCTCGTCATCCGGTTTCATCAGGGTGATGATCACATGATAAGGCGCCACCGAGATGGGCCAGATGATGCCGTTGTCGTCATGATGCTGCTCAACGACCGCCGCCATGGTCCGGCTCACGCCGATGCCGTAGCATCCCATGACGATGGGGTGGCTCTCCATGTTCTCATCCTTGTAGTAGGCTCCCATCGCCTCGCTGTACTTGGTGCCCAGCTTGAAGACCTGACCCACCTCGATGCCCCGGGCATATTTGACCGGCGCGCCGCAGCAGGGGCAGGGATCGCCTTCTGCCAGGACCTTGATATCGGTCACGATATCCGCTTCATAATCCCGGCCGTAGTTCACATTCTTCACGTGATAGTCTTTTTTGCAGGCGCCGGCGCAGAGGTTCCTGAGGCCCGGCACTTCGCTGTCCACCACGATGGTGCAGTCGTGCAGTCCCACCGGTCCGGTGAATCCGCCCACGCAGCCGGTGGCTGCGCCCATGGCTTCCTCGTCCGCAAACTCGATGGCATGCTCCGGAATATCCAGGGCGTTGACCAGCTTGGTCATGTTCAGTTCCCGGTCGCCCCGGACGAAGGCTGCCACGTATCCGTCTTCCTTGCCCTCTTCATTGTATTTCACAAACAGCAGCGCCTTCAGCGTCTGCTTCTGATCCAGCCCCAGGAAGTCCGCCACCGCTTCGATGGTGGAAGTGCCCGGTGTATGGACTTCTTCCATGGGGAGCATCTCCTCATCGGAAGCCGGCGCGTCTGTGCAGGCCGCCCGCTCTGTGGTGGCTGCCATGTCGCACTTCTCGCAGTATGCGATCTCGCTTTCGCCCACTTCAGACAGGGCGGTGAACTCATGGGAATTGCTGCCGCCGATGGCGCCGGAATCCGCTTCTACCGGACGGAAGGTCAGTCCGCACCGGGTAAAGATCTTCTCATAGGTCTCATACATGATCCGGTAGCTCTCATCCAGTCCCGCCTCATCTCTGTCGAAGGAATAGGCGTCCTTCATGATGAACTCACGGCTGCGCATCAGGCCGAATCTGGGCCGGGCTTCATCTCTGTATTTTGTCTGGATCTGATAGAGGTTCAGGGGCAGCTGCCGATAAGAAGAGATGTCATTTCTGACGATGTCGGTAAAGATCTCTTCATGTGTGGGCCCCAGGCAGAAATCTCTGCCGTTGCGGTCCTTCAGCCGCCACAGCTCCGGTCCGTATGCATACCATCTGCCGGATTCCTGCCACAGCTCCGCCGGCTGTACCGCCGACATCAGGATCTCCTGTCCGCCTGCCGCGTCCATCTCCTCCCGGACGATGTTCTCGATCTTACGCAGGGTCCTGCTGCCCATGGGCATGAATCCGTAAACGCCGGATACCAGCTTGCGGATCATTCCCGTCCTGAGAAGCAGGATATGGCTCGGGATCTCAGCTTCAGTAGGAACTTCTCTCAGTGTCTTCAAATGCGCTCTCGAAAGTCTCATTGATCATAATCTCCTTATAATTGTATTGATTTATTGTTACCGGTAGATGGAACAGATGGCGTCGCAGGCGATGCCCTCTTCCCTGCCGGTGAATCCCAGTCTCTCCGTGGTGGTTGCTTTGATGTTGATGCGGCTCACGTCGATGTCCAGAGCATCCGCCAGGTTTTGCCGCATCCGCTCCGTATAGGGGCGGATCTTCGGCCGCTGGCAGATCAGAGTGGCGTCGATGTTGCCGATCTGGTAATAAGCTTCTTCCAGCATCCCGTGGACCTTCTGCAGAAGCCGGATGCTGGAGATGCCTTCATACTCCGGATCCGTATCCGGAAAATGCAGGCCGATGTCTCCCAGTCCCGCGGCCCCCAGCAGGGCGTCCATGATCGCGTGGATCAGCACGTCCGCGTCGGAATGTCCGTCAAGCCCCCGTTCGAAGGGGATGTCCACACCGCCCAGGATGAGCTTCCTGCCCTCCACCAGCCGGTGCACATCGTAGCCTGTCCCCACCCGGTTCTCCATGGGCAGGTCTTCCTTGGTGGTGATCTTGATGTTCTGATACTCACCGTCCACGATGGCGACCCTGGCGCCGGCATGCTCCACGATGGCAGCGTCGTCCGTGCCGAAGAAGCTCTCATCGTAAGCCTTCTCATAGGCGTCGATCAGCAGGGATTTCCGGAACCCCTGGGGGGTCTGGACGGAATAGTATTCACTGCGGTCCACGCTTTCGCTGTCCTCCATGTCGGGGCTCTGCCTGCGGACGCTGTTCTTCATGGCCACGCAGGCCACCCCCGCGCCGGTCTCCGCCGTGGCCCGCAGCACATTGCGCACCACTTCTTCACTGATGAAAGGCCTGGCCGCGTCGTGGATCAGAACGTATTCCACGCCGGGTCTGCGCCGGTTCATCTCCTGCAGGGCGTTGTACACCGAATCCTGCCGTTCCTTGCCGCCGGCGATCACATCCTCCACCTTCGCGAACGAATGCTGGGCGATCAGTCCGGAGCAGAAATCCAGGTATTCCTCGCTGGCGACCACAAAAATGTGATCCACTTCGTCCATCCGGTCAAAGACCTTCATGGCCTTGATGATCACCGGCTGCCCACCGATCTTGAGATACTGTTTGGGGACAGCGGTTCCCAGCCGGGTCCCCCGTCCTGCCGCCGCGATGATGACGGCCACTCGTCTGCCATTGTACATGTCGCGTCTCCTGTGTTCCTGTGCAAAGGCTGGTCAGTCCTTGCTGCCGCAGCGCCCGGCCAGCCTTTGCGGCTACTTATCTCCTGACGGTTTCGCGAAGATCATTCGGCCGGCGGTGGTCTGCAGGACGCTGGTCACCGTCACCTTGATGGTCTGTCCGATAAACCTTCTGCCGTCCTCCACCACGATCATGGTACCGTCATCCAGGTAAGCCACCGCCTGGTTGCGCTCCTTGCCTTCCTTGACCAGGGAGATGATCATCTCCTCTCCCGGGAGCACCACAGGCTTCAGGGTGTTGGCCAGCTCGTTGATGTTCAGCACCGGCACGCCCTTGATGGACGCCACCTTGTTCAGGTTGAAGTCATTGGTCACCACTTTGCCGTTCATATTCTGCGCCAGCTTCAGCAGTTTGATATCCACCTCCGGGATCTCCTCCAGGGATTTGTCCTCGGCGGTGCTGTAGATCTCAACACCGTATTCCGCCCGGATCCGGTTCAGGATGTCCAGTCCGCGCCTGCCCCGGTTCCGCTTCAGCGAATCCGAGGAATCGGCCACGTGCTGCAGCTCCACCAGAACGAATTCCGGGATGATGATCGGGCCTTCCAGGAAACCGGTCTTCATGATGTCGAAGATCCGCCCGTCGATGATGACGCTGGTGTCCAGGATCTTCGGCGCCGTGTCCGATTTGGCTTTTCCGCCTCTGCCCGGCACCGTCACCCTGCGGGCCGCCAGCAGGGCGTCCCGGATCTCCTTGCCACGGCTGGTAGCGATGATGACACCCAGCGATCCCAGGATCAGATAGGTGATGATATTGAGGATCACCTGCAGGATCGGGATGGTGACACCTTCGTACAGGCCGGACATAAGATAGGCGATGATCAGTCCCACGATGAGTCCGACGGATGTGGTGATGAGGTCATTGGTGGACGTTTTCTTCAGGTCGGATTCAATGTTCACCGCTGCCTTCCGGCCCTGTCTTGTGAAGACCGGGGTAAGTTTATAAAAAATAATTCCGAAAATAATTGCTATGATCGCAACAACGAACAGCTCTTCCGTCGCCGACAGATGATCATCCAGGTCATATCCCTGTGTGGCCATGATATATGCCGCCAGCTGATATGCGCCGTAACCGATGATCATACCGATGACCGTAAATACTACATTCCAGAGTTTCTTCAGCATTCTTTCTCACCTCCTTTCCTCTGAGATGCCGCGGCGAAGCCGCCGCGGGCAGACTCAGTTATTTCTGATTTTATGAAGCGCTTCTCAGATCGCGTCTTCGATCATCTTCCGGGCCTCCTGCTCATCAATATTAAGGACGAGCATGATCTCGCTCTGAAGGATCTTCCTGACGTTGGTCAGCATCTTCTTCTCACCGGCAGAAAGCCGGTTCTCTCTGTCGATACGTGTCAGATTCCGGACGATCTCAGCCACCAGCTCTATATTGCCGGTCTTGATCTTCTCCATGTTCTCACGATATCTCTTGTTCCAGTTTCCCGTCATTCGGGTCGAGTCCTGTTTCAGGATCTCCACGGCCGCGCGGATATCTTCTTCAGATACGATCGGCCGGACACCGATGGCTTCACAATTGTCCACCGGGATCATGACTTTCATGTCCCCGCAGGGTACGTGCAGGATGTAATAATCCTTGACGCTGCCCAGTATTTCCCTTTTTTCGATTTCTTTGATGATCCCGGCTCCGTGCATCGGATAGAGGATCTTATCGCCAACCTGGTACATCGTTTTCCTCCTGCTCTGTCTAAGGGTCACAGTTATGATATATTATACCACATCTCAAACCGGTCAGGGGCAACAATTTTCAAGCCTCCAGGCCTCCGGGGGGACACAGATTTTCTCCCCACGGCCGGGCGGATTATGGTATGATATGGAAGACAATGGAACACCACCTGTTGACCACAAAACGTTCACATAGCTGTGGTAACCTTTTTGATACATAGATCCATACATAGAATAAAAACGAAAAAGAAACGAAGAAGAAATAAAAGGAGAATACGATAATGGCGAAGATACTTGTTGCGGACGACGAACAGAAGATCCGGGAGGTCATCCGGGAATACTCCGAGTTCAACGGACACGAGGTCACCGAGGCGGCCGACGGCATGGCTGCAGTGGGCCTCTGCAAAATGAACGATTTCGATCTGGTCATCATGGACATCATGATGCCGAAGCTGGACGGCTACTCCGCCTGCAAGGAGATCCGCAAGATCAGCGACGTGCCCATCATCATGCTCTCCGCCAGAAGCGAGGAATACGACAAACTGTTCGGATTCGAGCTGGGCATCGACGACTACGTGGTCAAGCCCTTCAGCCCCAAGGAACTGATGGCCCGGGTGAACGCCGTGCTCTCCAGACGCAGCGCCTCCCAGCCCCAGCAGCCCCAGACCATGAAATTCGAGGGCCTGGAGATCAACATCCCCGCCCGCACCGTCACCATCGACGGAGAAAAGGTGGAGCTGACCCCCAAGGAATATGACCTGCTTTTCTATCTGGTGGAGAACAAGAACATCGCCCTGTCCCGCGACAAACTCCTGTCCGACATCTGGGGATATGATTTCTTCGGCGATGACCGGACCATCGATACGCATATCAAGAATCTGAGAAACAATCTCGGCAAATACCGGGATTACATCGTGACGCTCCGGGGGGTGGGATACAAATTTGAAGCTTAAACCGGATTTCAAGAGCATCAAATTCAAAACCTTCATGTACTTTGTCCTTTTCGCAGGATTCCTGATGCTGCTTCTGTGGACCCTGCAGGTTCTGTTTCTGAACAACTTCTACGGGATCATGAAGAGCAATCAGACCCAGACCGTGGCCCAGGAACTGCAGGAATCCTTCCGGGAAAACGACGAGACAGATTTCATGGAAGATGTGAACGATCTTTCGCGTTCCTACGACCTCGATATTTTTGTTGTCTATTACACCGGCGGCACCCCCATGCTGGTCTACACCCCCACCGGAGAAGGGGTGAAGCAGTCCTATGTGAAGTCCATCCATTCCATGTATTCCGACATCATCGAGTCCGGCGGCGAGGACGCCCAGATCTCTCCGGGGACCATCTCCAAGAAGATCTTCGCCTACGGCACTGTGCTGAATCCGGAAGACAGCGGTGTGGATTTCGAGAACGCCAGTGTGCTCTATATCTTCTCGCCGCTGCGCCCGGTCACTTCCACGGTCCGCATCATGATCACCATCCTGATCTATGTCTCCATCATCTCCCTGATCCTGGCCTGCCTCATGTCCTTCTACCTGTCCGGCCGCATCACCCGACCGATCCGGAAGATCACAGCATCCGCGGAAAGGCTGGCCCACGGCGAGTACGGCATCGTGTTCAAGGGCGGCCACTATACAGAGATCAACAATCTGGCGGATACGCTGACCGACGCCTCCATCAAGCTGGAGAAGTCGGACCTGCTGCAAAAAGACCTGATCGCCAATGTTTCCCACGACCTTCGCACCCCCCTGACCATGATCCGCTCCTATGCGGAAATGATCCGGGACATCTCCGGTGACAATCCGGTCAAGCGTGATGAACATCTGCAGGTCATCATCGACGAATCCCACCGGCTCAATGATCTGGTGGATGACCTGCTGGCCGTCTCCCGGCTCCAGTCGGGCAAGATGACCATCGAACCCACGGAGTTCAGCATCACCGAGGCGGTCCAGAGCATCGTCAGCACCTACCGCGTCCTGGAGGTGGAGGAAGGCTTCGTCTTCAACGTTGACTGCCCCGCCGACTATATCGTCCGGGGCGACGAAGAGAAGCTGAAACAGGTCATCTCCAACCTGGTGACCAACGCCATGAAGTTCTGCGGCGAAGACCGGCAGGTCAACATTTCGGTCCTTCGCAAAGGCAGGTCAGTCCGTGTTTCCGTAGAGGATCACGGTCCCGGCATCGCCCAGGAGGACCTGGAGCATATCTGGGAAAGATACTACCGCGCCAGCTCCAACACCGTCCGCACCAAAGAAGGTTCCGGCCTGGGTCTCTCCATCGTCAAGGAGATCCTGACCCTGCACAAGGCGGACTTCGGCGTGGACAGCACCCTGGGCCAGGGTTCCGTATTCTGGTTCGAGGTGGAACTGGTCCGGACGGATACCATAAAGCAGGAGGATCGCTGACATGGCAAAAAAAGCAAAGACCGTATTCGTCTGTCAGGAGTGCGGCTACGAAAGTTCCAAATGGATGGGTCAGTGCATCTGCGGTGCCTGGAACTCCATGGTAGAAGAAAAAATCCCCGTGATCGATGAGAATGACCGGCGGCGCAGGACCTCCGGCGCGGGAGCATCCGGTGCGTTCGTGACCGGGACCCGGCCAGGTTTTGCAGGAGGAGACGGCGCAGGCAGAGCGGGCCACCCCTCGAAGCTGGCGGAGATCCGGTCCGGCGAAACCACCCGGATCGACACCGGGATCGGCGAGCTGAACCGGGTCCTGGGCGGCGGCCTGGTGCCGGGATCTCTCACCCTGATCTCCGGCGAGCCGGGCATCGGCAAATCCACCATCATCATCCAGGCGGCAGCCCACATCGCCCGGCAGACGGGGACGGTGCTCTATGTTTCCGGCGAGGAATCCGAGGACCAGATCAAAATGCGGGCCGACCGGGTCTGCGGCGACTTAAGCGACCGCCTGTACATTCTGGCGGAGACCAACATGGAGAACATCAGCGCTGTATGCCAGAACCTGCAGCCTGCTTTTTTGATCATCGACTCCATCCAGACCATGTACACCGCGGAGCTGGAATCCGCCCCGGGCAGTGTTTCCCAGGTGCGGGCCTGCGGCAATGAGCTGATGCGCATCGGCAAGACCGGCGGGATCCCGGTCTTCATCGTGGCCCACGTCACCAAGAGCGGTGACCTGGCCGGCCCCCGGATCGTGGAGCATATGGTGGACTGCGTGCTCAGCTTCACCGGCGACCGCAGTCATGAGATGCGGATCCTGCGCGCGCAGAAAAACCGGTTCGGCACCACCAGCGAGATCGGCGCTTTTGAAATGGCCCAGGAGGGTCTGATCGAGATCGAGAATCTGTCCGGCATGCTCATGGAGGAAATGGACCGGGAGAATGACGGCGCCGTGGCCACCGCAGTCTACGAGGGTACCCGGCCCCTGATCCTGGAGGTCCAGGCGCTGACCTCCCCCTGCAATGTGGGATTCCCCCGGCGGACCTCGGTGGGTGTGGAAAACAACCGGCTCAACATGATCCTGGCTGTCCTGGAAAAAAAGATGGGCCTGAAGCTGGGGGCCCTGGATGTGTACGTCAACATCGTGGGCGGACTGCGCCCCGAAGGGACTTACACCGACCTGGCCGTGGCTATGGCCATCATGTCATCCTGCCTGGGCCGGCCCCTGGACAGCAGGACGCTGGTACTGGGGGAAATCGGCCTGACCGGTGATCTCCGGTCCGTCCAGAACGCGGAAAAGATCGTCCGCGAGGCAGAGCGGCTGGGATTCAGCCAGGTCATCCTGCCCATCCGGAATGCGGAACGGCTGCGGAAATCATCGGGCGTACCAAAGGACATCCGCATCGTCGGCATCCGCAACATCACCGAGGTGCGGGCGCTGTTTTAGCTGTTTCACCGGTTTAGGGCGGACGCCGGTTCGGTTCTGGAGATTTCGGACTTCGGCAACACCCGGCAATTCCGGCGCAAACCGTATCCGAAACCGAAATGCCGCATCCCGGATTTGATAAATATGCGAGGCTAGCCAGATGAATATTCCCCAAATAAAAATAATCGACCGGAGCGAATGGCTGAAGCTGCTCCATGTGGGCGAGGATCTGCAGGAATGGCTGCGGCTGAGCCGGGAAGGCGGCTCGCCGGAGCAGCAGCTGGCCCGTCAGATGGACAAGGCTGAGCGGCAGCTTCTCGGCGCCGCTCAACCCAGAGGGATCTACCGCATTGTGGAACGGGCGCAGATCCATGCCGAAGGTTTTTCCATCGCCAGACACCTGGAAGGCTGTGACCAGGTCGCTGTCCTGTCCGTTACTTCAGGCAGCGGCATCGATGAACTGATCCGCCGGACCCAGATCAGCGATATTTCCATGGCCGTGGTCCTGGATACTGGCGCGTCCGTGCTGGCGGAGCAGATCGCGGATGCCGCAGAAGAGACCATCCGGCGGGAGCTGGGAGCGCAGGATGGCACTACTGCCCGGCGGGAGCTTGAGGAACAGGATGGCGCCCCTGCCCGGCGGGAACTTGAGGAACAGGATGGCGCCCCTGCCCGGCGGGAACTTGAGGAACAGGATGGCGCTACTG
>ODAI013028387.1_pt1 | contig 13057 bp, 9 predicted proteins | sample 1539321 | NCBI WGS metagenome assembly ODAI01 (sample SAMN02144231, study PRJEB22623) | gut metagenome | biome: sheep rumen | host: Ovis aries | place: New Zealand | reverse complement strand
GTCTATGTCGAGGGTGTCCGTGTCATTGACTGACCGGAAGTTATTCTGTCAGACTCAAACAATAAGTTTAGATCAGGAGGAAGATGCGGTGACGACCAGCACTATTGACGCTAAACAGCTTGCCGGAATGTTCATAGCCGGTGCGGCGAATCTGGAAGCAAATAAAGAATGGATCAATGAACTGAATGTTTTCCCCGTACCGGACGGGGATACCGGAACGAACATGACACTGACGATCAAGTCAGCGGTCAATGAAGTCGCGGCGCTCGGAGATACCGGCAGTATGGCAGATATCTGCAAAGCGATGTCTTCCGGTTCTCTCAGGGGAGCCAGGGGAAATTCGGGAGTTATCCTCTCGCAGCTGATCCGCGGTTTCGGAAAGGTCGCGAAGTCGGAGACAGAACTGACGGTCCCGGTCCTTGCGGATGCCTTTGACAGGGCAGTGGAGACCGCCTATAAAGCAGTCATGAAGCCCAAGGAAGGTACTATTCTGACTGTCGCGAAAGGCGCTTCTCTCAAATCCAGAGAGCTTGCCGATGCCGGGGAAGAGAATATGGAAGCGTTCCTGGGCGCTGTGCTTGCGGAAGCGGAGAAGGTCCTCGCCGAAACGCCCGAACTTCTTCCTGTCCTTAAACAGGCAGGCGTTGTGGATTCCGGCGGGCAGGGCCTTGTTCAGGTCATGAAAGGCGCTTACGACAAGTTCCTCGGCAAAGAGATCGATTACGCTATACCGCAGGAGGAAGAAGAGGACAACGGTGAGAAGCAAGCTGAGAAGGAATACCAGGAACCCGAATCCCTCCGCTTTATCTATAAGATGAAAATGACGGTCCTTATGGCGAAGAAGCCTTCCTCCAGGGACCAGAAAGAATATGTGGAGTTCCTCAAGTCTCTCGGAGACCGTGTCAAGTGCGCGGCAGAGGAAAATGTGCTCCATGTAAGGATCCAGACCAATGACCCCGGACTGATCATCCAGAGGAGCCAGAAATTCGGCGAGCTCGGTGAAGTCAGGCTCATTAACCTCAAAGAGGCGGAGAACGGAGCAAGGAGCGCAGGTCAGGACAATGAGTCCTCCGGCAAAAAAGAGAAGGCTGAAGTGAAGAAGGCTGAGCCGGAAGTTCCCCCGCAGCCCAGAAAAGATGTCGGATTTATCACAGTATCTGTCGGCGACGGGATCGCCGATATCTTCACCGGACTCGGTGTGGATTATGTGATCAGCGGCGGACAGACGATGAATCCCAGTACGGATGACGTCATAAAGGCTGTCGAAAAGGTGAATGCCGATACGATATTTGTTCTTCCCAACAACAAGAACATCATTATGGCCGCGAACCAGGCCGCTTCCCTCACAACGGACAAGAAGGTCGTAGTGGTCCCCACAACGACTGTTCCGCAGGGCATTACCGCCGTGATCAACTATATGCCGGATCTCGACGCGGAAGCCAATAAGGCCAATATGACGGAAGAGATCGGAACAGTGCACAGTGCCGAGATCACTTACGCGGTAAGGGATACGCAGATCGACGGAATTGAGATCCATGAGGGAGATATCATGGGGATCGGCGACCACGGGATCCTTACGACCGGCAAAGAGATCGAGGACACCACTTTTGAATCTCTTAAAAAGATCGTGACCGATGAAACAGAGATCATCAGCATCTATTACGGAGAAGATGTGAGCGAGGAGGACGCTGAGAAGTTCAGGGCAAGGGCCGCGGAGGAGTTCTCCTCCTGCGATGTAGAGCTTCAGTACGGCGGACAGCCGATCTATTATTACATCCTGTCTGCGGAATAAGTAAAGCTCAGGATCCGTGCTGCCGGCCCGATACGTGATATTTCTATAACAGCATTGATAGGACCGGGTGCCGTCAGGCATCCGGTCTCTTTTGGAAAAGGGACAGCGGCGCCGGATGCCGTACACATGCGCAACTGCGGGGAAAAGAATGAATTTACATACGAGAGTGGAAGAACTGAAGGGGGTCGGCCCCAAGACCGCGGAACTTTTAAGAAGCAGGGGGCTCAGCACTGCGGAAGACCTGGTCTATTATTATCCTTCCCGCTATGAGAAATATGTCGGGCTTTCAGCGGTGTCGCAGACATCGGAGAATGCTGAGTGCGCCGTGCTCCTGACCGTGATCGGAAGGGGGACATCCGTGCGCGCTAAGGGACGGTCCATCTGCCATTTTAAGACGGGTGACGCCACGGGAGACTGCAGGATCACTTTTTTCAATATGCCTTACATGGTGCGCAGCCTGCCGCCCGGATCCCAGCGCGTCTTTATGGGGACTATGAAGATGTCCCCGCGGGGACTCCGCTTCATGGAGCAGCCGCGCGTCTATTCGCTCGACGACTACCACGAGCTTGAAGGGACGCTTCAGCCGGTCTATCCGCTGTTCCAGGGGATAAAGAACAGGCAGATCTCCTCCCTGATCGGCCAGGTACTGCGGGAACTCCCGGAATTTCCGGATCACCTGCCGGAAAAAGACCGGGAAAGACTGGGACTGTGCGCGAGGGATCAGGCGCTCCGCGGCATCCATCACCCGGGAAGCGCGGAAGAGCTCGGACGGGCGAGGAGCAGATTGATCTTCGACGAGTTCTTCGAATTCATCCTGGGGATCAGGAAACGCAAAAAAGAGAATGACGCGCTTAAGAACGAGCGCCCGATGGTACTGTCCGACATCCCTGAGGAACTGATCGGGAAGCTCCCCTATTCGCTTACCGGCGCCCAGAAAAGGGCGTGGGAGGAGATCAGGAGAGACCTGACCGGAGGATATGTAATGAGCCGTCTCCTCCAGGGAGACGTCGGCTCGGGAAAGACGATCCTCGCTTTTCTGTCCCTTCTTCTGTGCAGCGCGAACAACAGGCAGGGCGCTCTCATGGCTCCCACGGAAGTCCTCGCGAGGCAGCACATGGAGAATCTCTTAAAGCTTCGGGACGAATACGGACTTCCCATAGAACCTGTGCTCCTTACAGGCTCTATCAAGGGAAAAGCCAGAAAAGAAGCTTATAAAAAGATAGCTTCCGGGGAAGCCGATATCATTATCGGCACCCATGCGCTGATCCAGGAGGCTGTTGAATACAGAGACCTGGGCCTTGTGATCACGGACGAGCAGCACAGGTTCGGCGTGCGCCAGAGGGAGAATCTTGCCGGAAAGGGGAAAGAGGTACCCGTGCTCGTCATGAGCGCAACGCCGATCCCGCGGACACTGGCGATCATCATGTACGGTGACCTTCAGATCTCCGTTCTCGACGAGATGCCCAAAGGAAGGCTTCCCATCAAGAACCTGGCAATCGACAGCACACAGCGAAGGAGGATCTACCGATTCATTTACGGACAGCTCAAGGAGGGACGCCAGGCCTATGTGATCTGCCCGGAGGTGGAAGAAGGGGAGATGTCTGAGCTCGAGAATGTGCAGGATTACACCGAAAAGCTCCGAAAGATCTTTCCTTCCGAAGTGCGGATCGATTCTCTGAACGGGCGGATGAAGCCGAAGGAAAAGACCGATGTGATGGAGCGCTTCAGTGAGGGCAGGACAGATATACTGGTATCCACGACAGTCATTGAGGTGGGGATCGACGTCCCCAATGCCTCAGTGATCGCGATCGAGAATGCCGAGCGCTTCGGTATGTCACAGCTCCATCAGCTGCGGGGAAGGGTCGGAAGAGGAAAGTGGCAGTCCTACTGCATCTTTCTTTTCACGCCGGGCTCGGCGGGAGGCGAAGACCCCGGGAAGAAACCCAAGAGGCTGGAGATCCTTGAGAAGACCAACGACGGTTTTGTGATCGCCGAGGAAGACCTGAAGCTCAGGGGACCCGGAGACCTCTTCGGAGAGCGCCAGAGCGGCGCACTCGGATTTGTTCTCGCGGATATCTATGAGGACTCCTCGATCATGAAAAAGGCTGCGGCTTATGTCGACGAAGTACTCCTTACAGATCCCGGATTTGAAATCCCCTCGCTGAGGAAACTTGACTTTCGTACGATATAGCGGCGTCACAGCGTGGTTGACTTTGGAACGTTATATTATTATGATGTTCTTCGTATGGTTCTTTTTAACCGCTCAGCTCCCAATTTCCGACCATGAGCTCTTTATGACTCTTTTTTATGGGTGCTGGATCACTAAAGATGGAGATTGAAATGTCTAAGATCGCAGTTATAACTGACAGCAATGCGCACATTACTGCCGCGGAGGCCGGAGAACTCGGGATCGGTGTTGTTCCTATGCCGTTCATGATCGGCGAGGAGACTTTTTATGAGGGGATTACCCTTTCCAGGGAGGAATTCTACTCTCAGATGGAAGGCGGCGCGAATATCGTTACGAGCCAGCCGTCCCCTTCCGACGTAACAAATATTTGGGACAAGGCGCTCCTTACACACGACGAGATCGTCTACATTCCCATGAGCAGCGGTCTTTCGGGATCATGCCAGAGCGCAAGGATGCTGGCGGACGACTACGACGGCAAAGTCCAGGTCGTCAACAACCAGCGGATCTCGGTCACACAGAAAAGATCCGTATTGGACGCGCTCGACCTTGCGAAGAAAGGAATGACCGCGGCTGAGATCCGCGAGGAACTTGAACGCGTGAAGTATGAATCCAGCATCTATATCATGCTGGATACACTCAAGTATCTCAAAAAGGGCGGCAGGATCACTCCCGCTGCCGCTGCCATCGGATCGCTCCTCAGGATCAAACCTGTCCTGCAGATCAAGGGAGAGAGGCTCGACGCCTTTTCAAAAGCCCGCACACTGGCACAGGGAAAGAACATCATGATCAGCGCGATGAAACATGACATCGAAACGCTCTTTGGCGGAATGGAAGGGGACAATGTCTGGCTGTACGCGGTCCACGGAAATATACCCGCTCAGTTCGAGGAGTTCTCACAGGAAGTGAAAGCAGCGTTCCCGGGCATACCCGTGGAGGAGGACGTTCTGTCTCTCAGCGTCGCGTGCCATATAGGCCCCGGCGCGCTTGCGATCGCGTGCTCCAGGAAGATCACGGCATAATCATGTCCGGCCCTGTTCACAGGGCCGGATAAATACTCAAGAAGGAAACTAAATGGCAACGATTCATCAGGACGCTAATAATTACGACGCGGCGAGCATTAAGGTCCTCGAAGGGCTGGAGGCCGTCCGCACAAGACCCGGAATGTACATCGGAAGCGTGTCGACAAGGGGTCTTAACCATCTGATCTATGAGATCGTGGATAATTCCGTGGATGAGCATCTCGCGGGATTCTGTTCGACAATAAAAGTCACGCTCGAAGCGGACGGTTCCTGCACTGTTGAGGACAACGGGAGAGGAATACCGATCGGCATGCATGAAAAAGGCGTGAGCGCGGAAAGAGTAGTCTTCACGACGCTACACGCCGGAGGCAAATTCGATAATAACGCGTATAAGACCAGCGGAGGTCTGCATGGCGTCGGTTCTTCGGTCGTCAACGCGCTATCACAGCGGCTGACCGTGAACGTAGGTGTCGGCGGTGTCCTCTACGAGGACAGCTATGAGCGTGGAAATCCCGTGACCGAGCTGCAGGACGGTCTCCTGCCCGCTGTCGGAAAGACCAGGTGGACAGGCACGCGCATCAATTTCCTGCCTGACCCCGAGATCTTTGAAAAGACGAGGTTCAGGGAGGAGGATATAAAGAGCCGGCTGCATGAGACAGCTTACCTCAATCCCGAACTCTCGATCATCTACACCGACAAGAGGAAGGAACCCGCTGAAGAGATCGTTTTCCATGAGCCCGACGGCATCGTCGGGTTTATTCGCGCGCTCAATAAATCCAAGGAGACCGTGACGGGAATCGTCTACTACAAAGGCGTGAGCGACCGCATAACCGTGGAAGCCGCGTTCCAGTTCGTCAACGAATTCCACGAGAATGTGCTCGGATTCTGCAACAATATCTATAACGCGGAGGGCGGCACGCACCTGACGGGCTTCAAGACCGTCTTCACGCAGGTCATCAATACATACGCGAGACAGATCGGCGTACTCAAGGACAAGGACGCGAACTTCACCGGGGCGGATATCCGGAACGGAATGACCGCGGTCATTTCCATCAAGCATCCCGATCCCCGTTTCGAGGGGCAGACCAAGACGAAACTCGACAACCAGGACGCGGCGAAGGCCGTCAGCCAGGTGACGGGAGACGAGATCGTTCACTATTTTGACAGGAACCTGGAGACCCTGCGGACAGTGATCGGATGCGCGGAGAAAGCCGCGAAGATCAGGAAGACGGAGGAGAAGGCGAAGACGAATATGCTGACCCGGCAGAAATTCTCCTTCGATTCCAACGGCAAGCTCGCCAACTGCACGAGCAAAGACGCGACCAGATGCGAGATCTTCATCGTCGAGGGAGATTCGGCGGGCGGCAGCGCCAAGATGGCCAGGGAACGCATGTACCAGGCCATCCTCCCGATCCGCGGCAAGATCCTGAATGTTGAAAAAGCGAGCATAGACAAGATCCTTGCCAACGCGGAGATCAAGACCATGATCAACGCCTTCGGCTGCGGCTTCTCGGAGGGCTACGGCAACGACTTCGACATTACAAAGCTCAGGTATGACAAGATCATCGTCATGGCGGATGCCGATGTCGACGGCGCGCATATTTCCACGCTCCTCCTTACGCTTTTCTACCGCTTTATGCCGGAACTGATCTACGAAGGACACGTCTATGTCGCCATGCCGCCGCTCTACAAAGCGGTCCCGAAGCGCGGAGGAGAAGGCGTCTACCTCTATGACGACTATGAACTGGCAAAATACAGAAAGCAGCACAAGAGCGGCGACTTTACCCTGCAGAGATACAAGGGACTCGGCGAGATGGATCCCGAGCAGCTGTGGGAGACCACGCTCGACCCTGCGAGAAGGTATCTGAAACTCGTACAGATCGAAGACGCGATGCACGCTTCCGAGATCACGGAACTGCTCATGGGAAGCGAAGTGCCGCCGCGCAGGAGCTTTATCCATGACCACGCGGCGGACGCCGAACTCGACGTCTGACCGCGCTGCCGCTATGTGAAAAAAGGACCCGGGATCCCCAATCCCGGCATATTGAATTAGAATAAATAATACGGAGAGACTATATACCGATATGCCCAGAGACGACCGAAACAGCAAAAAACAGAAAAAACAGGAAGCGGATCTTTTCGCCCGGACACCCGACGAGCAGATCCTTAAGACAGAGTACTCGGAACTCATGCAGAAATCCTACATCGACTACGCTATGAGCGTCATCGTCGCGAGGGCCCTGCCGGATGTCAGGGACGGCCTCAAGCCTGTCCAGAGAAGGACTCTTTACGATATGCATGAACTGGGGATCCGCTCGGACAGGCCTTTCAGAAAGAGCGCCAGGATCGTCGGAGATACGATGGGTAAGTACCATCCCCACGGGGACAGCTCGATCTATGAAGCGCTGGTCGTCATGGCACAGGACTTCAAGAAGGGGCTCACGCTCATTGACGGGCACGGCAATTTCGGCAATATCGAAGGGGACGGCGCAGCGGCAATGCGCTACACGGAGGCAAGACTGCAGGAGGTGACAGAGGAGGCTTTCCTCGCCGACCTCGACAAGGACGTCGTCGATTTTGTCCCTAACTTCGATGAGAACGAAAAAGAGCCTTCCGTACTTCCTGTCAGGATCCCGAATTTCCTGATCAACGGATCGGAGGGAATAGCGGTCGGAATGGCCACCAGCACGCCTCCCCACAATCTCGCCGAGGTGATCGACGCGCAGATCGCCCTGATGGAAGACCCGGGCCTTACGAACGAAGATCTGATGCGATACGTAAAAGGGCCCGATTTTCCGACCGGCGGGATCGTTGTGAACAAAGATGAGCTCCCCCAGATCTATGAGACCGGGACCGGAAAGGTGCGCATAAGGGGAAAGATCGAGGTCGAAAAAGGAAAGTCCGGGCATATCAACCTGGTGGTGACTGAGATCCCTTATACGATGGTCGGCTCAGGGATAGGCAAATTCCTGTCGGATGTGGCCGCCCTTTCTGAGAAGAAGGTAACTTCGGATATCATTGATATCACGAACCAGTCCGACAAGGAAGGGATCCGCATCGTCATTGAGCTCAAGAAGGACACGGATATAGAGAATTTCAAGGGCCTGCTCTATAAGAAGACGCGCCTTGAGGACACGTTCGGCGTCAACATGCTCGCGATCCATGACGGAAGGCCGGAGACGCTCAGTCTCCGCGACATCTTAAGGGCCAACACGGATTTCCTGTATCAGACGACCACGCGTAAATACGAGAATCTCCTGGAAAAAGAGAAAAAAAAGAAAGAGATCCAGGAGGGACTCATCAAGGCGGTCAACGTGATCGACCTGATCATAGAGATCCTGCGCGGAGCCAGGGACCGCAAGACGGTCAAGAACTGCCTCGTGAACGGCGAGACCGGCGGCATCCGCTTCCGCAGCGAGGAATCCGAGATCATGGCGACACAGCTCGCTTTTACCGAAGCGCAGGCGGACGCCATCCTCGACATGAGACTGTACAAACTGATCGGTCTCGAGATCGAAGCCCTGCTCAAGGAACACGATGAGACGCTTTCCAATATCTACCGCTACGAGGATATCCTTGAAGAGCGCGATTCCATGACACAGGTCCTCCGCGGCGAGCTCACGGCGATCAGGGACAAGTACGCGCGCCCCAGAAGGACTAAGATCATTCAGGCAGATGCCGTTACCGTCACGCTCAGGGAAGATGAGGAGGACAGGGAGCTCCTGTTCGCGATGGACCGCTTCGGATATGCCAAGACAATGGAGCCTTCCGTATACACAAGGAACCAGGAAGCTGTCGACAGCAGCTTCAAGTACTGCTTCCCCTGCAGGAGCACCGGAAGGATCTGCCTGTTCACGGATAAGGGGGCGCTCCACACGGTAAAGGTATCGGATCTGCCCATGGGAAGACTCAGGGACAAGGGGATCCCCATCGACAACATCGGCAATTACGACTCCTCGAAGGAGGAGATCGTGCTGGCCTGCAGCCAGTCCGACCTGAATCTCTACAGGCTCCTGTTCGTCACGGCGCAAGGCATGGTCAAGATCGTGAGCGGCGGGGAATTCGAGACGAGAATGAAGACCATGAACGCGACGAAGCTCGGCGAAGGCGATTCGCTTGTTTTCGCGGGAGTCATAAACGGCCAGAAATACGCGGTCCTTATTACAAAGAACGGATTCCTTCTGAAGTTCCCGCTTGAACAGATCACCGAGATGAAGAAGGCGGCAGCCGGAATGCAGGGCATCAAACTCTCCAAGGAAGATCTTGTCGAGCGCGCCGTCCTTGCCGCGGAGAAAGAGGAAGCGCCGCTTGAGCACAGAGACGTCTCGATCGACCTGAACGAAGTCCGGACCGGGAAGAGGAACGGAAAAGGGAGCAAGAAGTTCTGAGCAGGGGACGCTGAGAAGGGATCATAATAGTGGATCAGAATAAGGGATCATGAGAAAGGACCTGCAAGATTCTTACTCAGTGGTGGACAAAAAAGCGAAGATTATATACACTTTAACTATCGAAACCGGAATACAATTTGGAGACTTGAACGAATTATGAGAGTAATAGCAGGCAGCGCGAGAAGACTCAGACTGGAAGCGCCGCGAGGACTTGATACCAGACCGACACAGGATATCATCAAGGAGACCCTGTTCAACATCATTCAGGGGGAAGTCCCGGGATCTGTCTTTCTGGATCTCTGCGCGGGAAGCGGGGCAATCGGGATCGAAGCCCTGAGCAGGGGCGCCAAAAGGGCCTATTTCGTTGAGAACGGCAGGGAGGCCTGCGCCTGTATCCAGAAGAATCTGCATACGACGCATTTCGAGGAATCAGCCGTGATCCTCAAGCAGGACGTGCTGAGCGCCCTCAGGCATATCCACGAGAAAGAAGCGGATCTCATCTATGTGGATCCCCCCTATGAATCGAGGACCGCGCATGATATCCTGAACGCGCTCTCAAAGGAATCTTTTGTAACGGAAAACACGCTGATCATTGTAGAGTCATCACTGGATACGGATTTCTCCTATCTGGATCAGATCGGACTTACGCTTGTAAGAGAGAAGGACTACAGAGCGAACCGGCATATTTTCATTCGGCGCAGAACTGAGAACAGTCCGGACAACAGAAAGGATATGCCATGAAACATGCAATCTACCCCGGAAGCTTTGACCCTGTGACCTACGGCCACATCGATATCATAAAGAGAGCAGCGGAGATGTTCGACGACCTGACGGTCTGCGTTTTGGATAATAAAGCAAAAACTCCATTGTTTTCTGTAGACGAACGTGTTAAAATGTTACGACAAGTGTCGGAAAATATATCTAACGTGCATGTCGATTCCTATTACGGATTATTAATGGACTACGCACGAAGTATAGACTGTCATATAGCGGTACGCGGACTGCGCGCAGTCTCGGATTTCGAGTATGAGCTGCAGATCGCTCACGCGAACTACAAGATCTCCGGAGGCTTTCTGGATACGATCTTTATCACCAGCAGTATGGAATATGCATACCTCAGTTCCTCTGCCGTCAAAGAGATCGCTTCCTTCGGCGGCGACATCAAACAGTGTGTCCCCCCCGTGGTAGAAGAGGAAGTCATAAAGAAAATGCGGGTCCGTCATCCGGAGTTTTATAGGAGTTAAAAGGAGGAACAAAGATCATGAGCAGCAAAATCGAACAGCAGATCGATCAGATTGAGGATTTTATTGATTCCTGCAGATATCAGACTTTTTCCAAGACGAACATCATCGTAGATAAAGATGAGCTGGACGCGCTCCTTGAGGAGCTTCGCGCGAGAACGCCCGAGGAGATCAAGCACTATCAGCGCATCATCAACAATAAGGAAGCGATCCTCGAAGACGCCAGAAGAAGAGCGGAAGAGATGATCAACGAGGCGACCGTCCACACGAACGAGCTCGTGAATGAGCACGAGATCATGCAGCAGGCATATGTGCAGGCCAATGAGATCGTGAGACTGGCTACGCAGCAGGGACAGGATATCCTCGACAAAGCCATCAGCGAGGCGAACCAGTACAGGGCTTCCGCCACGCAGTACATGGACGATATGCTCGCGCGTCTCGAGCAGAACACTGTAAGCGCGCGCAATAACCTGACATCTCTGTTCTCCGGTTTCCATTCCGAGATGACGGATTATATCGATACCGTGCGCCAGAACCGCGCAGAACTGTTCCCCGGCGAGAAGGAGACTGAAGAGATCCCTGAAGACTTCGCTGAGCAGCAGGACGAAGACGAAACAGACGAAGACTCCGGGTTCGTGAACACGGATATGGTTCAGGATTAAAACGAGGGAGTATTCATGAGGGACATCTTTCCGTTCTGCGGAGAGATGTCCCGTTTTAGTTGCATACGGGGTGCTTATGTTCGGAAAAAAGGGAACTTACGGGTACATAAAGCGGGGCCGGATCCGGCTGGCATTTATCACTGCAGGCCTTCTGGCACTTGTGCTTCTCGTTTATTTCGGGGCGCAGTGGTATTTTAAGACAAATAAGAATATATTTACGATCCTCGCGGCGCTCACCTGCATCGGCGTCGGGAAATTCGCCGTGGACATGATCATTTTCATGAGGGCAGGCTGCTGTTCGGAGGCCGCAAGGGAGATCATCGATCCGCACGTCGGCAAGCTGACGGGAGGATACGACCTGTTCATGACGAGCTACGACAAGAACTTTTCGCTCAGCCACGCTGTCTGCGCGGCCAAATGCGTCTGCGCCTTAACGGAGGACGATAAATGCGACGTCAAGGCAGGCGAGATGCACATCAGGACCATGCTGGAAAACGACGGATATAAGGGATATACGGTCAAGATCTTCCGGAATCCCGACAAGTATATCGAGCGTCTCGACGAGCTCAATTCGGTCGAAGACGGCAAAGAGAAAAAGAGCACCAGGGGAGCGATGGACGTGCTTGAGTCCATTTCCCTGTGAGGGAACGTCTTTATGAGACAATGGACTGTGGGGAGCGGGGAAGAGGACCGGCGCTTTAACAGGTATCTGCAGAAAAAGCTGCCCGGCGCGCCGTCTTCTTTTCTCTATAAAATGCTCAGGAAAAAGAATATCACACTCAATGGCAAAAAAGCGTCCGGCAGTGAGCTTCTTAAGGGGGGAGACCTGGTGACGTTTTTTTTGTCCGACGAGACGATCCGCGGATTCGGCGGAAGCCTGCCGGAGGATATGCCGCCCGGCAGGGAAGTCCTCAGCGAATATGTGAACGCCTACAGGCAGCTCAGGGGAAGGATCGGAGAAGGCGGTATCCTGTATGAGGACGCGAATATACTCGCCGTCAAAAAGCCGGTGGGCGTCCTCTCCCAGAAAGCGTCGGATCAGGACCGCTCCATGAACGAATGGTTCGTCGGTTACCTGATCGAAAAAGGGGAGCTTACATGCGATGACGGAAACGCGTTTATGAGCGAATACCGGCCCTCGGTCTGCAACAGGCTCGACCGGAACACCGGCGGGATCCTGCTCTGCGCCAAGACGCCTGTGGGGGCGAGGAAAATGGCAAGGCTCCTTCGGGACAGGTCCCTTCAAAAATACTATCAGGCGGCTGTTGCCGGGACAGTCATAAAAGGCGGCAGCATAGGCGGCTATCTCTCTAAAGACAGCGCTTCCAACACAGTGAGTTTCAGGAGCGCCGAAGGAGAGGGGCAAAACAGTGATGCGGCCGGTGGCGCCGCAGTGCCGGCAGGCAGGCTTTCCTCTGACAGGCAGCGCCCGGGCGGGAGCTGGACGCGGACGATCTACCGGCCCCTGATCACCGGGAAAAAGTATTCCCTGCTGGAACTCGAGCTGATCACGGGCAAAACGCACCAGATAAGGAGCCACCTCGCGTCGATCGGCCATCCGGTCCTCGGGGATCCCAAGTACGGCGACCTCACCCTGAACGGAAAGATCCGCTCGGAATACGGCGTCCGCGGACAGATGCTCTGGTGCAGCAGGATCGAATTCCCTGAAATGGACGGCGCCTTCGCGGATCTTTCCCGCAGGGTCATACGCTGCGATCCTCCCGCGCTTTACAGGGAGATCTGCAAAAGAAATTAAGGAGAAGCGTC
>ODAI012272471.1_pt1 | contig 13057 bp, 12 predicted proteins | sample 1539321 | NCBI WGS metagenome assembly ODAI01 (sample SAMN02144231, study PRJEB22623) | gut metagenome | biome: sheep rumen | host: Ovis aries | place: New Zealand | reverse complement strand
GTCCGTGCCTGCTCATCAAGGGCATCAAGCACGACATCGGCAAGTGCGTGGTGGACACCGACAAGTGCATCGGCTGCAAGAGCTGCCTGCGCGTGGGCTGCCCCGCCATCCTGGTGGAGCACAAGAAGGCCCGCATCGACCAGAATCAGTGCGTGGGCTGCACCGTCTGCGCCCAGGTTTGCCCGAAGGGCGCCATTACGAGGAAGGAGTGAGCGGCATGAAAGAGAGCAAGAGCGCGCTGCTGGTCGGCGTTGGCGGCCAGGGCGCCATCCTCACCGCCAAGGTGCTGGTGAACGGTCTGATGAAGGCCGGTTACGACGTGAAGATGTCCGAGGTCCACGGCATGAGCCAGAGAGGCGGCAGCGTCTCCACCCAGGTCCACTGGGGCGAGAAGGTCTGGTCCCCCGTCATCGGCAAGGGCGCGGCGGATATCATCGTGGCCTTTGAAAAGATGGAGGCCGTGCGCTATGCCGACTTCCTGAAGCCGGACGGAGTTGCCGTCATCAACGACTATGAGATGGCCTCCTCCAGCATCGCCGCCGGGCTCTGCGAGTACCCCCAGGGCTGCCTGGAGGCCATGCAGGCCCACTACCGCTGCCTGGTGCTGAACGCGGAGAAGATCGCCGAGGAGCTGGGCAACGCCAAGTGCATGAACATCGTCCTCTTCGGCGGCATGGTCAAGGCCCTGCACATGGACGATATCGACTGGGAAGCCGTCATCGCCGAGACCGTTCCCGCCAAGTTCAAGGAGCTGAACCTGAAGGCCTACCGCGCCGGCTACGCCGCGGTGTAACTCCCCCATTTGCATCCGAAAAGGGCGCGCCCACCCGGCGCGTCCTTTTTCGTTTTGATTCATCCCTCCAGAGCCTCGTCCACCAGGCCGCAGAGGGTCTCATAGTCCAGTGCCCCGGATTGGTTATAGCTCACTGTCCCGTCGGGGCGGAGGATCACGGTCTGGGGCAGGACGGCGGAGGCCCCCAGCAGCTCTCCCAGGCTCCCGTCCTCGTCCACGGCAAAGGGGATCTCATAGGAGAAGTCCGCGAGCCAGGCGGCCACGTCCGTGGTCACCGGCGGCGTGTGCAGCGCCAGCACGGCCACCTCCTCTCCCCGCTCCCGCTGCAGCCGGTCAAACCGGGGCAGCTCCTGCACGCAGGGCGTGCACCAGGTGGCCCAGAGATTGATCACCACCGCCTTCCCCCGCTGCTCAGAGAGGGAAAAGACGCTGCCGTCCACGCAGCGGATCTGAAAATCCGGCAGCGGCTCCCCGGGCGCGGCGCCGCGATCGGGGGCCTTGTCCCCGGGCAGATTCACAAAAACCAGCACCCCGGCCAACAGGAGCAGCGCCAGGGTCCAGGCCAGACGCTTCGTTCCTATTTTCACGGGCGGCTCCCCCCTTCCCCCAGGGCCTGGCCCCGCAGGACGATCTTCCCGGCGCGAAACGAGATGGCCCCGGTGGGGCAGAGATCGATGCAGCCGCCGCAATGGACGCATTCCCCGTCGCCCACGGCGCGGATATCCATGGGGCAGGCCCGCAGGCAGGCGCCGCAGTCCACGCAGCGGCTTTCCTCCACCTTCACGCCCAGCAGCGCCAGGCGGGAGAACAGACTGTAGAGCGCGCCCAGGGGGCAGAGGAAGCGGCAGAAGGCCCGGAACACGAAGACGCAGCAGCTCAGGATCAGGACCATCAGCCCCAGCTTCCACCAGAAGAGGCCCCCGGTCAGCTCCCGCAGGGCGGCGTTTGCCGGGTGGAGCAGCAGCAGGGCCGCCCCCTCCAGAGTCCCGGCGGGGCAGATGAACTTGCAGAAGCCCGGCAGCGGCAGCCGCCGCAGGGCAAACCAGGCCGGGATGCCCAGGACGAAGATCACCAGGACCGCGTATTTGAGCCAGCTGAGCCTGCGCGTCAGCGGGCTTTTTTTGCATTTTTTGCCGGGGATCTTGTGCAGCAGCTCCTGCAGCAGCCCGAAGGGGCACAAAAAGCCGCAGATCACCCGCCCCAGCAGCAGCCCGAACAGGAGCAGCAGCCCCACCACATAGAAGGCGGGCCGGTCGGCGGAGGCGGCCACGGCGTTCTGCAGCGCGCCCAGGGGGCAGGCCCCCACGGCGCCCGGGCAGGAATAGCAGTTGAGTCCGGGCACGCACAGGCTTTTCAGCGGCCCGGTATAGATTTCCCCTTCGGCGAAGCCCTTCAGGTGGGCGTTATAGAGCAGGGCCGAATAGAGCTGGATCAGCCGCCGGGTCAGCGGGCCTTTCCCGCGCTCAGCCAAGGCCGATACACTCCGAGCAGATTTTGACGGCCTTGGTCAGTACGTCCTGGGCGCCGCCGTTCAGCACGCCCAGAAGCACCAGCGCCAGGCCCAGGACAAAAAGCGCCGCCCACAGCGCTCTCCGCCGCCTCATCCCTCCGCCTCCGCAAAGCGCAGCAGGAAGCTCTGGTCACGGGCCTCGGTCAGCCACTCCGTGTCCCCCTCCGCCTGCCAGCCCGCCGGCGTCTTCACCACCTGGACGTGGTATTCACTCCCCGGGCCGGTGAAGACGGCGCTGCCCGTCTCATCGGTGGTGACGGGGACGCAGGCCGTGTCCGTGCAGAAGTTCACGATCACGCCCGCCAGGCCCTGGCCCTTGCTGTCCACGGCCCGGACCGTGTAGGTGCACTCCTCGGCCGCCGCTTCCCCTCCGCAGCCCGCAAGGCAGGCCAGGAGCAGCGCGAGGGCCAGGATCATGCAGATTCGTTTCATAAAAGACTTCCCTTCTTTTCTTCGCGGCGTCAGCCTTCCGCCGCTCAAAGTCGTTCCCTGATGCTCTTGACGGCGATTTTGCCCTCCCGGGCTTTTTCTGTATTATACAATGGATAGACTGCGCCGTCAAAGCCTTTTCCGCCGCCGGGTCCATCCCTTCCCCGGCTCCGCCCCGGTTTTGTGGAGGTTCACAAAGCGAGGCGCCGGGAAATCGCAAAAAACTGTTGATTTTTGAAGCAACTGCGTATAAAATAAAGCTGGGTCCTGAGCATCTTTCGCCCGGACCCGGAATCGGTTTACCGCCTGAGGCCCGCAAAGCCCCTGCGGAAAAACCAAAAAAATGATTTAGGAGGACAAAATCATGAAAAAGCTATTAGCTGCCCTGTTGCTTGTCGCGATGCTCTTTGCGCTGGCCGCCTGCGGCAATGCGCAGCCCGCCGAGCAGGCTCCCGCCGAAGCCCCCGCCGGCCCTCTGGCTGACGAAGGCCACGCCGCCTGGGTCGCCCACGGCCAGTATCTGCTTGCCGACGGCACCGAGAACGGCTGGAACGGCAAGGACTCCGCTCTCTACGAGGCTTCCGCCCTGACCGCCATCTCCCTGGACGACGTCAAGGCTCTGGACGAGGCCGTGTACAACGCCCTCTCCGCCAAGGAAGTCAAGTACCTGTACAAGATCGACCTGCTCTTCGGCACCAATGACGCCGGCTGGACCACCGACTGCATCATCGATGGCAAGCTCTTCAAGGCCAACGGCTCCTATGCGTTCAAGATCGCCCAGTGCACCGCCGACCAGGACGGCGACAATGTGGTCTACGCCGAGGACCAGTGGATCAGCGACCCGAAGACCGCCCATGCCGAGTCCCTGACTCCCGAGACCATGTTCATGCCCGTGTGGCAGGAAGAGCCCGACGATAACGGCTTCTCCTGGGCCAGCAACCCCGTCGTCATCGGCGGTGCCGGCCTCTACACCCTGGTGATCGCCCAGTACGCCAACGCCTCCTCTCCCGAGGCTGCCGGCTTCGGCATCGCCCTGATCAAGCAGGAAGACAGGGAAGGCATCGCCTATGAAGAGGTCCTGGAGTGGGTCGCCGGCGACCACACCTACGGCGTGATCGGCAGCTTCGCCGGCTCCGAGTGGAACACCGACGTTCCCATGGAAGCCAACGGCGAGAACTCCTGGACCGCTGAGGTCGAGCTGAAGGCCGGCGACGAGTTCAAGGTCCGCGCGGACGGCGCCTGGGACTACAGCTGGGGCGACGGCGCCGACAACCTCAAGTGCGAGGCCGACGGTACTTACATCGTCACCATCACCTTTGCCGACGGCGAAGTGACTGTTGAGGCTGTTGCGAAGTAAATAACAACAGGCAAAGGGGCCTCCATGTCCATGGGGCCCCTTTGTTTCCTTTCCGCGCAAACGGATTCCCACGCCAGTGTGCGCACTGGCTCGGAATGACAGTCTTTGGGCTTTGGCTACACATTGAAAAGCCGCAGGAACTGCGGCTTTTCTGATAAACGCTTGGGATTCGGAAACCGGATCGGAGGGATACCGTATATGAACACGCTCCGAAAACTCGTCTGTCTGCTGCTGGCCGCGGCGCTCTGTCTCTGCCTGTTTGCCTGCGGCCGCTCCGATTCCGCGCCCGTCCAAGGCTCTGCCGAGGGGCGGGATTTTCCGGACAGCTATGTGGACGCGCTGCCCCAGCGGGCGGCGGACGGACTGACGCTCCACGCCTTCAACTGGAGCTATGAGCAGGTGCGCTCCAACCTGGAGAGCATCCGCGACGCGGGCTTCAAGAACGTGCTCCTCATGCCGGTGCAGCAGCCCAAGGGCGGCGGCGCGGCCTGGTGGGTCTTCTACCAGCCCTTGAGCTTCTCCGTGGCGGAGCGTTCCTCCCTGGGCACCCGGGACGAGCTGATTGCCCTGTGCCGGGAGGCCGAGAGCTGCGGCATCTGCATCCTGGCCGACATCGTGGTCAACCACATGGCGACCACGGACGACGAGGGCAAGGAGGCGGACGGGACCCCTTCCGTCTGCCCCGCCGTGCTGGACTATGAGCCCAGGCTCTATCTCAACCGCAACGAGGATACGGACGGCACCGGCGTGACCTTCCACCACAACCGGGGCGCCAAGGGCTCCGGCAGCGACACCCAGTATTACGCCTACGGCAACCTGCCGGATCTGGACACCTCCAACCCCTACGTGCAGCAGCGGGTGCTCTCCCTGCTGCGGGAGTGCATCGACCTTGGCATCGACGGCTTCCGCTTTGACGCCGCCAAGCACGTGGAGACCTCCGCCGATCCCGATTACCCCAGCGACTTCTGGGAAAACACCCTGGAACAGGCCAAGCTCTACTACCGGGAGAAAACCGGCGGGGAGCTGTACGTGTACGGCGAGATCCTCAACCAGCCCACGGGGCGCGGCCTGGAAAACTACACCCGCTATATGCGCGTGACGGACGACGGCTTCGCCGCCCAGTACAAAAATGTCTTCGCCGTCAAGGACCCGGAGAAGATCCTGAACGCCCAGCTGAAGACCGGCGACGCTTCCCAGCTCATCGCCTGGGTGGAAAGTCACGACGAGTATGTGACCGCCAACACCCATTATTCCGATCTGCGGGTGGCGAAATACTGGTCCGTCATCGCGGCCAAGAAGGACCTGGGCGGCCTGTTTCTGGCCCGGCCCACCGAGGGACTGACGGTGGGGCAGGTGGGCTCCTATGCCTTTGAAAGCGAGGTCGTGGCCGTCAGCAACCGCTTCCACAACCGCTTCTTCGACGCGGACTCCTTCGAGTCCGTCAGCGGCAGCTGCTATGTGAACGAGAAGATTGCCCCCGCCGATCAGGGCGCGCTGGTGCTGAACGTGGGCGATCTGGACCCGGAGCAGCCTGTTTCCGTGGCCCTCCCTCATCTGGAGGACGGCAATTACTACGACGCGCTGACCGGCGAGAAGGTCACCGTCTCCGCCGGGCAGGCCGCCCTGCGCTTTGACGAGAGCGGCATCGCCATCCTCACCCGCTCCCGGGACACCCACCCCCAGCTGGAGATCTCCCAGCGGGACTGCTCCTACGCCGGGACCAAGGAGGTCACGCTGAGCGCCCGCAACTGCGACGAGGCCTTCTACTTCTTTAACGGCGACAGCTCCAAGACCTTCCCCCTGGAGGGGACGGCCCTTGTGCGCGTGGATGAGCACGCCATCGACGGCAGCACGGAGCTGAACGTCCGGCTGCGCAAGGGCGCGAATGTACTGGAGCGCAGCTTCCGCTACCGGCAGATCCCCCTGATCGAGGGCCGCTTCAACGTGCTCAATCTCCCGGAGCCGGTGCTGAACGGCGACTACGAGCTCTACCTGTGGTGCTGGCCCCCCGGGGTCTGGAGCCGGGACTATGAGATCCGGGACGGGGTGCTGCTGGTGGACACCACCGGGCTCAGCGGCTTCCTTCTGGCCATCTTTGAAAAGGGCTATGAGATCACGGACCCGGATCACTGGGACCCCAATGTTCTCAAGCAGAGCGCCGACATCAGCGGAGAGCTGCTGCAGTCCGGCTTCTGCGACCTGTCGGGATTCTGACGGCTGCGCACCGCGGCCAAGGAAAGGAGGGCGCGTGCATGTTCAGGCACGGCGAGATCAGCACCGAGACCGATAAAAAACCTTTTTTCTTCACGCTTTTTGTCTTCGCCGGCAGTCTGGCGGCCGCCCTGCTGCTGTTCCTTTGCAGCGCCGGACAGGCGCTGGCCGTCTTCGCGGGAATCCTGCTGGCCGCGGTGACTCTGGCCGCCGGGGCGGTGCTCATCGCTCTGGTGACGGACCGGGCCTATATCCGCGGCGACCGGCTCACCATGCAGTACATGTTCCGCAAAACCGAGACCCCCCTCGGCGAGATCGGAAAGGTCAGCCTCAAGGAGGACGTCTACTCCGTTTACGACCGAAAGGGCAGGCTGCTCGGCACCATCAACGCCCAGCTCACCGGGATCGACAGGATCCTGATTCAACTGGATAAACACGGAGTCCCCTTCGTTTGACCCCCGGGCTCCGTTGCCCCCTGGCATTCTTTCGCGAAACAAACCAAGAAGAGGGAGGAGACTATGGCAAATCTAAAACTATCCCACATCTACAAGGTTTATGACAACGGACACAAGGCGGTAAACGACTTTTCCATCGACATCGCCGATCAGGAATTCATCGTTTTCGTCGGTCCCTCGGGCTGCGGCAAGTCCACCACCCTGCGCATGATCGCGGGCCTGGAGACCATCACCGCCGGCGACATGTTCATCGGCGACACGCTGGTCAACGACATGGAGCCGAAGGACCGGGATATCGCAATGGTGTTCCAGAGCTACGCCCTGTATCCCCACATGACCGTGTACGAGAACATGGCCTTCGGCCTGCGCAACCGCAAGATGCCCGAGAACGAGATCAAGGAGCGGGTGCTGAAGGCGGCCAAGATGCTGGACATCGAGGATTACCTGGAGCGCAAGCCCAAGGAAATGAGCGGCGGCCAGCGGCAGCGCGTGGCCCTGGGCCGGGCCCTGGTGCGGGACCCCAAGGTCTTCCTGCTGGACGAGCCCCTTTCCAACCTGGACGCCAAGCTCCGCGCCACCATGCGCACGGAGATCACCGCCCTGCACAAGAGCCTGAAAACCACCTTCATCTACGTCACCCATGACCAGGTGGAGGCCATGACCATGGGCACCCGGATCGTGGTGATGAAGCTGGGCTATGTCCAGCAGATCGACACCCCCATGAACCTCTACAACGAGCCCTACAACAAGTTCGTCGCGGGCTTCATCGGCACGCCCCAGATGAACTTCTTCGACGTCACCCTCAAGCGGGAGGGAGACCTGGTGCGCATCATCTTCTCCAACGGCGACGCCGTCACCGTGCCCTATGAGAAGGTCTGCAAGATCCACCGCCGTTATCTGGACGGCAGCACCAAGGTGATCTTCGGCATCCGGCCGGAGCATATCACCCTGGAGAAATCCGGCGACGGGCTGCGCTTCATCGTCACCAACATCGAGCGCCTCGGCAACGAGACCATCGTTTACGGCAAGCTGGGCGACCATCTGGGCGAGTTCACCATGAAGGACGAGGGCAACAACATCATCGTCAAGCTGGTGGATCGGGACGATATCGAGGTGGGCGACGTGGTCTACGCCTCCCCCAACCCGGCCAAGGTCCACTTCTTCGACGCGGAGACCGAGATCACCCTGATGAACAAGATCCCGCCCTACAACACCGTGGAGGTCCGCGCCGCGGGGGACAAGATGGAGCTTCTGGGCAGCCGGACGGCGCTGCCCCCGGTCTTCCGGGCGGCGCTGCAGGGCGCCGAGCGCTTCCAGCTGAGCGTCCCGCCCCAGGCCATCGTGCCGGGCAAGGACTTCCGGCTCAAGGTCGCCCGCATCGAAAAGGTGGACGACAAGCGCCTGGCCTATCTGGAGCTGGGCGACAGCTACCTCTTCGCCCTGGTGGACGAGAGCGTCCGCGAGGGGGAGGAGTACAGCTTCTCGCTGCTGAACGAAAAGCTCGGTCTCCACGCCGGCGGCAAGGAGCTGCTGAAGGCCGTGGAGGACGAGGTCTCCCTCACCGGGCGCTTCTCCAAGAAGGAGGTCAAGGAGAACGGCGAGCGGGTGCTCCACTTCTTCTACGACATCGGCGGCTACACCCTGGAGGCCGAGCCCGAGCACGGCTACAAGATCAACTCCATCGACGGGGACAGCTGCTATAAGAACACCTACCGCTATGTGCTGGACCGCAGCCGCATCCGTCTGGTCGGCTCCCAGCCCGGCCTGGACGCCGCGGTCAAGGAGCTGCTGGACTACGGCAGCGTCCGCTTCGCCCGCGTCGAGGCCGACGGGCAGAGCCTTCTGATCCGCGTCGAGCCCGCGTTTGCGGGCAAGCAGGTCCGCCTTGCCTTTGACAGCAAGGACGTGTCCGTCTATTCCACCGCCATCGACATGAAGATCTGCTGATGAAGGCGGTCATCCACGGCACGGAGATCGAGCTGGAGCCCAATTCCAAGCCCTATCTGCTCAAGCGCATCCTGGCGGACGGCTTTGACACCGTGCTGATCTTCGCGCTGTTCTCGCTGTTCACGATGCTGCTTCTCAGGACTCCGGCGGCGGCTGCCTATCACAGCCATTTTGAGGCCTGCCGGGCCATCGAGGCGGAGACCCGCGCCGCCCTGGCGGGCGACGCCCGGGCCATCGCCGCGGCGCTGAGCACAAACGCCCTCTATCAGAGCGAGCGCTTTGCGGCAAATCTGAACGCCTATTTCTTCAAGGCCGCCGCCTGCCTGCTGGCGGAGCTGGCAGTGCTGCTGGCGGTGCCCCTTGCCGACGCAAGCCGCTCCACGCCGGGCAAGCTGATGGCGGGGATCATGCCCTTCAACGAGCAAAGGCAGAGCCGGGCCACCCGCGTGCAGATCTTTTACCGCTTTCTGTTCGTCTTTCTCATCGACAGTCTGGCGCTCTATCTGCTCACCGGGGTTTTGACCTTTCTGCTGGTGCCGATCCTGCGGCTGTCGGAAATGCTGCTGAACGGCAAAAAGAACAAAACCCTTTGCGATCTTATCACTGGTATCACGATCATAGAAAAGCTGTCCTATGACGGCATCAATTCGATCCGGGGAGGTAACTGAATATGAAAAAGCAACTTGTCATCCTGCTTGCACTGGCCATGGTCGTCTCGCTGCTCGCCGGCTGCGGCGGCTCCAACGCCGCGGACGCGCCCGGCGCCAACGACGACGGCATCATCCGCGTCTGGGTCGGCGAGGAGTCGGCCGCGTTCTACCAGAAGGTCTGCGACGAATACGCCGCCGCCCATCCCGATTTCGGCTACAAGGTCGAGGTCAAGGGCATGGACACCGGCTCCATCGCCGGCACCATCACCAACGACCCCACCGCCGCGGCGGATATCTACACCGTCGCCCACGACAACATCGGCAAGCTGGCCTCTACCCAGTGCGCCAAGCCCATCACCGACCAGGGGCTGATCGACCAGGTCCTGGCGGACAATCCCGCGTCCTTCCAGAACGTGATCTACTCCACGCTGAACGACCAGAATTATCTCTACGGCGTGCCCTACATCTCCCAGGCCCTGTTCCTCTACTACAACAAGGCCCTGGTCACCGAGGAGCAGGCCCAGAGCTTTGAGGGTCTGCAGCAGGCGGCGGCCGCGGCCGGGACCAAGGCCATCACCGTCACCGGCGACGACGGCTTCAACATGTCCTTTGCCCTGCTGGCCACCAAGGTCAGCGACCACAGCACCACCGTGAAGATCTACGAGGGCGCCGAGTCCGTCTCCGGCGGCTCCAAGGGCGTTTCCAACTGCCAGGGCGACGACACCGTTGCCATCATCCGCTGGCTGCAGGCCTACGCCGCCGATCCCAACGGCTTCAAGTGGGCTTCCCCCGACGGATGGGACGCCGACCTTGACAAGGACAACAAGGGCGTTCTGGCCGTGATCGGCGGCGCCTGGCACTACAACACCGCCAAGGCCGCCCTGGGCGAGAGCAACCTGGGCATCGCCCTCATCCCCACCTTCACCCTGACCGAGGAGGCCGTGGAGGGCCTGCAGGGCGTCTCCGCCGGCGACGTGTACCGCGGCGGCACCTTTGCCGACTGCAAGTGCTTCATGATCAACGCCTACTCCGCCGCCAGCAAGTACGCCAAGGAGCAGGAGCTCATCAAGTACCTCTCCGGCAAAGAGGTGCAGAACGCCTCCTATGTGGAGTGCCTGAACGTTCCGGCCTATGTGGGCGCCACCGAGTTCATCAAGCAGTGCTATGACGAGGGCAAGGTCACCGAGAGCCAGTATAACCTGGCCGCCATGCAGGTGGGGATGGCCGAGGGGGGCATCCCCCAGCCCTTCATCACCGGCACCCTGAATACGTACTACTACTCCAAGAACGCGCCCCAGGTGTTCCGCGCCATGATCGACAAGACCGCCTATCCCACCACCGGCGACCAGGTCCTGACAGAGACCGAGTCCCTCCAGGGCATCCGGATGGGCCTCTACCTGGTGGAGTACCTGTGGATGCACGGCGTCATGCCGAAGGAGTTCCCGTCCACCCTGCCCACCCCGGCATAAGGCGCGGGCCAAAGCGAATCCCTGAATACGATTGGGGGGAAATCTATGGGTTCAAAACTGAAAAAGGCGCCGGGCAGCCGGAATAAGCCGGGCTTCACCGAGCGGCTGGCCAACAGGCTCTCCTATTACGGAAAGCGCTTCGCGGACGGGTCTCCGGGCACGAAGCTGTCCCATCTGATTTTCGGCGCCGGCAACTTCTACCACAAGCAATACGCCAAGGGTCTTCTGTTCCTGCTGCTGCAGGCGGGCATCCTCGCGCTGATGATCTTCTGCCCGTCGGTCAACAACACGCCCTACGGCTGGAAGGCTCTGGTGAATCTGTCTCTGCGGCACGTGTCCGAGGGCGGCGACTTCGATCCCTTCACCGGTCAGTTCACCAGCGGCTCGGACTGCAAGCTGATGGTCCTGTTCGGCTTTGCCACCATCGCCATGATCATCATCTACCTGCTGCTGTGGAATCTGAACATCGAGTCCTCCCGCAAGGCGGACATCGACAAGAAGGTGGGCAAGAAGCCCAGCTCCTTCCGGGACGATCTGCGGGACCTGCTGGACGGCAAATTCCACGTTCTGATGCTCACGCCCACCTGCATCGCCGCCACCCTCTTCACCATCCTGCCCACGATCTTCATGATCGCCCTGGCCTTCACCACCTACAACTCCCAGGACATGAACGACCTGGGCACCAACCTGTTCCACTGGAACGGGCTGGAGAACTTCCGGGCCGTGTTCACCGGGGAGGGCTCCCTGGGCGTGGAGATCAACAACCGCTTCCTGCCGGTTCTGGGCTGGACCTTCATCTGGGCCATCTTCGCCACGCTGACCTGCTACTTCGGCGGGATCATCCTGGCCCTGCTCATCAACAAGAAGGGACTGAAGGGCAAGAAGCTGTTCCGCACCGTGTTCATCTTCACCATCGCCGTGCCCCAGTTCATTTCCCTGCTGGCGGTGCGCAACCTGCTGGGCGAGTACGGGCCCATCAACTCCCTGCTGATGGACATCGGGCTCACCACCCACGCCATCGGCTTTTTGGGCCTGCATCCCAGCGACAGCGAGCAGCTTGCCAAGTTCATGGTCATCCTCATCAACATGTGGGTCGGCATCCCCTACACCATGCTGATGACCTCCGGCATTCTGATGAACATCCCCACGGATCTCTACGAGGCGGGCCGGGTGGACGGCGCCTCCACCACCAAGATGTTCTTCAAGATCACGCTGCCCTATGTGATTTTCGTCACCACGCCCTATCTGATCTCCAGCTTTATCGGAAACATCAACTCCTTCAACACGATCTTCCTGCTGACAGGCGGCGGCCCGACCTATGTGGGCTATCAGGCGGGCGGCACCGATCTGCTGGTCACCTGGCTCTATAAGGTGACCATCGACCAGGGCTCCTACAACACGGGCGCGGTCATCGGTATCTTCACCTTCCTCATCACCGCGACGATCACGCTCGTCACCTATCGCCGCAGCAAAGCCTATAATGAGGAGGACACGTTCCAATGAGAAGCAAGAAAACCAAGTATCGCAGCCAGTCGCGCAACCGGAGAGTCAGTCTGACCGCCACCTACACCATTCTGATCATCCTGGGCATCATCTGGCTCATCCCGCTTGTATGGATCGTTCTTTCCGCGTTCCGCTGCCAATATCAGCCGGACGGCACCTTCATCGGCAGGGTCACCAGCAACTTCTTCCCCAAGGCCTACGGGCTGAAGAACTTCAAGGATCTGTTCACCGCCACCTATTACGGCGTGCCCAATGCCTTCCCCCGCTGGATGCTCAACACCCTGATCATCGCCGTGGTGGACTGCATCATCTCCACCTTCCTGGTCCTGTCGGTGGCCTACTGCATGTCCAAGCTGAAGTTCAAGCTGCGCAAGCCCTTCATGAACATCTCCATGATCCTGGGCCTGTTCCCGGGCTTTATGAGCATGATCGCCATCTACTTCCTGCTCAAGTCCATCGGGCTCACCGGCAATCCCACCCATCCGGAGTATTCCGTGATCGGTCTGGTCCTGGCCTACAGCGCGGGCGCCGGGCTTGGCTTCCAGATCGCCAAGGGCTTCTTTGACGTCATCCCCAACGCCCTGGTGGAATCGGCCAAGCTGGACGGCTGCACCAACTTCAAGATCTTCAAGCAGATCATCATCCCCCTGGCAAAGCCCATCATCATCTATCAGGCGCTGATGAGCTTTACCGGTCCCTGGATGGACTTCATCTTCGCGAAGGTCATCATCGG
>ODAI012147182.1_pt1 | contig 13057 bp, 14 predicted proteins | sample 1539321 | NCBI WGS metagenome assembly ODAI01 (sample SAMN02144231, study PRJEB22623) | gut metagenome | biome: sheep rumen | host: Ovis aries | place: New Zealand | reverse complement strand
CCAATAATTGTGAAGTTATAACAATTTTAGAAGGCTCTGAACCTGTAGGACATGTTCAAAAGATAGGTGATATTAAAGGGAATATCATTGCTCGTTGGGGCGGAACATGCGGAAGATGGGATATAGGATAAAACTCAAATCGGAAAAAGTAATAAAAAAAAGAACAAAATAGTTAATCGCTATTTTGTTCTTTTTTTTAACTGCAATTAATCTTACTTTCTGCTGAATAAGCTTTTCCAGAATGAAACTTCATTATCTACAGCTTTTTTTGTATCTTGAGCAGCTTTCTTTTGAGCATCATATTTTGCTTGTGCTTCGGCTTTTCTTGCTTCAGCAGCTTTTCTTTGAGCTTCTGCTTTTGCTTGAGCTTCTGCTTTTGCTTTTGCTCTGTCAGCTTGAGCTTTATCTATTTTATTATTCAAATTTTGTTCAGCTTTGGTAACTTTATTCAACCCTGAATTAAGAGAATTTGTAAACTTGGTAAAACCGTTTGCAGCAAATACAGAACCTGTAAATGTAACTAATGCTAATACTGTTAATAACTTTTTCATTGTTTTCTCCTTTCTTATTTAACAAAATTCTAGAATAGATTTTAAAAATTTTCAAGTAATTGTAATTTTTGTTAACTATATATATAATATATTTATGACAGTTGAGCTAATGGGAATACAAATTAATAATTGTACATTTGAAGAGGGAGTTAATATTGGGATGGACCTTATTGCTTCAGATAAAGTATCTCAAGTTGTAACAATAAATCCTGAAATGTATAATGAATCAAACATAAATGAAAGTTTTACACAGATACTGCATGAGGCTGAGTTGGTAATACCTGACGGTGTAGGAATTAAAATTGCGTTAATGTTAAAAGGAATAAACGCACAAAGAATACCCGGAGTAGATTTTGCGAAAAGATTATTGGAAGAGTGTGCGAAGAAGTCATATCCGGTAGCTATTGTCGGCTCAAAAGAAGAAGTGATAACAAAAGCTGTCCAAAACCTGCAAAACACTATTCCAAACCTGAATATTGCATATTATCATAACGGTTATTTTGATAATAATGATGAAATATATGAAAAACTGAATCAATCAGGTGCCAAATTAATTCTGGCGGCGCTCGGTTCACCAAAACAAGAATTTTTTATATACAAAGCAAAGAAAATTCTTCACCCTTGTTTAATGATTGGTATAGGCGGGAGTTTGGATGTTTGGTCCGGAGCTGTAAAAAGAGCTCCAAAAATATTCCAAAAATTAGGACTGGAATGGCTTTACAGAACAATCTCTCAACCGGAGAGATTTAAGAGAATATTTCCAACCTTACCGTTATTTTTATTAAAAGTTATCACATATAGAGGGAAATAGGAATGTTAACAGACAACGAACTTAAAGAACTTAGAAAATCTTCAAATGAAACAAGAAAGAATATTGTTTCCATGGTTCATTCCGCAAAATCAGGCCATCCGGGAGGCTCTTTGTCTTCAGCTGATATTCTTAACGTTCTTTACTTTAAATGTTTAAATATACCATCAGAGTGGGATAAATCCGACGAATTTGATAAACGTGACAGATTTATATTATCAAAAGGACATGCGTCACCGCTTCTTTATTCTGTTTTAGCACAATGCGGATTCTTTGATAAAGAAGATTTAAAAAAATTCAGAAAATTTGGTTCTAATCTTCAAGGTCATCCGTCGAAGGGGACATTGCCGGGGATAGAAACTTCTACAGGCTCGTTAGGTCAAGGCATCTCCATTGCCTGCGGGATTGCAATGGGGCTAAAGCTTGATAATAATGATGCACACGTTGTTGTACTTGCAGGTGACGGCGAACTCCAAGAAGGATCCTGTTGGGAAGCATTTATGCAAGCATCTCACAGACAATTGGATAATTTAATTGTATTTATTGATAGAAATTATCTGCAAATTGACGGTAACACTGAAAAAGTTATGGGATTAGACAATCTTCACGACAAATTAAAAGCTTTTAACTGGGATGTTATTGAAATTAACGGTCATGATTACAACCAAATTTATGATTCGTATAATCAAGCAAAGAAGTCAACAAAACCTTGCGCAATCATTGCAAATACTATTAAAGGTAAAGGCGTTTCCTTTATGGAAAATCAAGCAGGCTGGCATGGAAAAGCGCCTAATGATGAACAATACGAACTTGCAATTAAAGAATTAGAACAAGAGGTATTTTAATTATGACTTGTCCGTTTTCAGAAAGAGAATGCAATAAAACCTGTCCTTTGTATATAAGTCCTGATGATTTAAATGAATTTGTTGTTGCTCGACTTTCCAGCATTGGTGTAATGGAGCGCAAAAACGGAATGTGCTCATTAAGAATGCTTGCTCTTAGTCAAGGACGTGCAATATTTGAAAATACTAAAACTCGGGGGTAAATGGAATAAATAAGCTATTAAAGCTGCACGTAGTGCGTCATTTTGAGGAACTGTGTTTCGAAAAATCCAGCTATTTATAAAATAACAGCTTTTAAACAGCTGGATTCTTTACTCTTACGGGTTCAGAATGACTTTTTGTGGTAACTTATATATAGTTTCCTTTATAAATATAATTTAAATCCGGATATCTCTGATGTTTAAATATTCGAGTACTTTCCTTTATAAAAAAACGCCAGAATTTAATATTTGTTAAAATTAGTAAAATGCTAGTCAATTTCTTATAAATAAAATACTTTATATATATAGTAAGATATAGGGGATTTATGGTAAGTATCGGGAATGCAAAACAAGTTTTCAATTTATTTACTCATACAGCCGGACAAAATTTTGTTCAGCGACCAAATATTGTGCGTATAATGACTAGTGATTTGAAATATATTCCGCAATCTGATGGCGATGTTTTTGTTAAAGCAACAAAACAAATCTCTGAAACATTTATAAAAGCTGATAAAAAGTTATTCAGTTGGGAGAAACCAAAACCAATATTTTCTATGAAAGAAGTAAATCCGGAAAGTCTTGTTCTGATACATAGAACAAATTATTTCCCTGAAGGAGGAAAGATTGTATCTACAAGCACTGCAACAAAAAATGCAGAAGGTATTGCCGAATACAGACCAACTATTCATTTTTCATTGAATAAATCTGTAACAGAACACGCCGCCGGAAATGAATGGAATGCTATGGAATATTCTATTATATTGCCATTTAAGGAAACTGTTGAATCTATGCCAAAATCAAAAGTTATAGGCGGTATACAAGATGATTTCTTTTTTATAGATTCGGTTAAATTGCCCAAAGGAAGTATTATATTAAAACATAATCCAAGTATTTCACAAAATGAATTCAAAGTCTCAGAAGCGTTTGACGGAGTAAAACTAGTCGAAACATCTGCTGAAGATATGGTAAAAACTACAGATTTAATTATTGAAAAAATGGGATATACTTCATATAATAAAGCACTGCAAAAACATTTAGGTGCAACTGATGATGAAATGAGATTAATTACTTCTGTTCCGGAAGTTGAGCTATTGGAAACGATGGAGCGCTTATCTAAGAATATTGAACAACACAAAAAACAAATCCAAGAAAGTATAAAAGTAACTGAAGAATTTAAGGATATATATTCTCCAAAAGATTATGATGAAATAATCTCAAATATAAAACAAAATTTGACAATGTGCGATATAACAGAAAAATATTATACAAAGTTACAGGATCTCCCGAATTCATGGCTAAAATTCTGCAATAAAAATAGCTACTATAATGGCTTACACCAAGGAACTGCATGGGCAAAAATCGAATGGTTTTTTAATGGATTAAACATCTTAGTTAAGGGGAATAAAGAATCCTGGATTTGGAATGGTAATGATTATAAAACAAAGCTAATGCAAATATTAAATAATATAAGAGAAAATATACCGCTAGGAAAAGACATAGGCATAGATTTAGATAAATTAATTGATATTGTAAAACATTGCAAAAGTCCCGAATCAGCACAAAACGAAATAATGCAAAATTTAAAAATCAAAGCAATGAAATTACAGGATAGAACTACGCAATTCAAAAAAGCAGGTTATGACGATACTATGATTGCAGATATTAATAAAATTAGAAATAATCCCGAAGAATTTATGTTAGAAATGTTACTTAGCAACATATAACTTACAATATAAAGCTTAATGCTACGGAATCCGGATGTTCAATTACTTCTCTTACATAATTATAGTAGTCATTTTTAGTACCGTATTTTTCAATTTTATTTAACAAATCTTCTTTTGAGATAAAACCTTGATTGAATGCAATTTCTTCAAGACAGGATATTTTAACCCCTTTATTAAGTTCCATTGTTTGTACAAATTGGCTTGCCTGAAGCATTGAATCATGAGTACCTGTATCAAGCCATGCAAAACCGCGGCCTAAAATCTCTACATTTAATTTCTTATTATTTAAATATATTTTATTTAAATCCGTAATCTCTAATTCGCCTCTTGCGGAAGGTTTCAATTGTTTAGCATAGTTACAAACATTACCGTCATAGAAATACAAACCTGTAACGGCATAATTAGACTTTGGATGAGCAGGTTTTTCTTCAAGAGATATTGCAACATTATTAGAATCAAACTCCACAACGCCGAATCGTTCAGGATCTTTAACCGTATACCCGAACACCGTTGCTCCTGAATTTTTCTTAATAGCATTTTTCATTATGGTAGAAAAACCCTGACCATGAAATATATTATCTCCGAGAATTAAGGCAACGTCATCACCGTTTATAAAATCTTCTGCAATAAGAAATGCATCCGCAATACCTTTTTGAACATATTGTATTCTGTATGTAAGATTCAACCCAAATTGCGAACCGTCACCGAGAAGTTTGATAAAATTATCAAAGTCTGCTTCATTAGTGATAATCAATATATCCTTAATTCCGGCAAGCATTAGAGTTGACAACGGATAATATATCATAGGCTTATCGTATATCGGAAGTAAAATCTTTGATATTGGTTGTGATGCAGGATATAATCTTGTTCCTGCTCCGCCTGCTAATACAATTCCTTTCATTTATTCAACTCCTTAATTTTTTACAATTATTTTAAAAAGCTTTTAACGCCCTTTCAAGACAAAGTTTATCTACAGTACAATATGGTGAAATTACCGAAGATTTTTTAGTCTTTGAATCCGTCATTACGACGTACGGAATATATCGTCCCTTAAATTTTTTCAACAAATTTAAACCATACAAAGTATCAGCATCCGCTTTTACAAATTTTACATCCGGATGAGACTTAGCCAACTGATTATAAACAGGCGTAAATTTTTTACAAGCACTGCAATCAGATGTATAAATGTATAATAAAACACTCTTATTACTTTTGAGTGCGTCTTCATACACTCCCGCATACACAGGTAAAACCATTAATGCCATTATTATTGTGATAAGTTTTTTCATAACTATATGATACATCTTTATACAATATTTTCAACATGTAATTACTACGACATAGATATGTGGACAAAAATCCAAATAAAAATATTATTCATATTACTGTTGACTTTTTTATTTACATCATTAAATATCAAGTATGACTAATATGACTAAAGATTATTACAAAATTCTTGGCGTATCGGAATGCTGTACCGAGCAGGAATTAAAAAGTGCATACAGAAAACTTGCAAGAAAATACCATCCTGATATTGCAGGTAATAGTGATGAAATTGTTTCAAAATTCAAAGAAATCAATGAAGCTTATGAAACTTTGTCTGACAAAGTTAAAAAAGCAGAATATGACACAGTAAATAAATTTTACAATTATTCAAGCGAAACAAAAACAAATAATAAAGAAGAATTTGTTACAGAACCGAATTTTAAAGAAAATAAAAAAACTGATAAAGAGCCTAATAAGAAATCAGGATTCGGATTTAATTGGGAAGATTTTATATCAAAATATAAAGAGTATGCAAACAATTTTGAACAAGCAAAACAAAATTATGACTCTAAAGCTAAATACGGGAACTCAAAAAGAGGTAAAGATATCAATGCGGACGTAGAAATTACCATTGCGGAAGCTATAAACGGAACAGTAAAAGTTATAAATATGCTTCACACTGATGTTTGTCCGAAATGTCAGGGCAGAAAATTTGTTAACGGCACAATTTGTTCACATTGTAAAGGAAAAGGAGATATTTCAGAGCACAAAAAATTTACTGTCAAAATTCCTTCCGGAATAAAAGATAAATCAAAAATCAGACTCGCAGGAGAAGGCGAAAAAGGTGTTAACGGAGGAAATAACGGTGATATGTATATAACAGTTCACATAAAATCTCCTCTTGACTACAAAACAGAAGGTAATAACATTATTAAAACATTAGTACTAGCACCATTTGAGGCAGTCCTTGGAGGGAATGTATCAGTAAAAACATTTGACGGAAGCGTTAATGTAAAAATATCTCCTAATACACAAAACGGTCAAAAAATCAGACTTAGCGGATGCGGACTAAATAATAACGGGAAAATAGGCGACATGATTTTGGTCGTTGAGATTCAAATTCCTAAAAACTTATCACAAGCTGAGATTTTATTATATAAAAAATTGCAAGAATTATCTTCTGCTAAAGTTAAATACTAAAATGTTTTAAAAATAAGAAAAAATAAGATGGTCAAATTTTTATCACCCCATCCCAACCTTCCCCATCCGGTGAAGGAGTTCTCGCCCCGAATGGGGAGAGTTAGAGAGGGGTGATAGCTAAAAATCTCACTAGCAAAAATTTTTGTTAAAATTTGACTTTTTAGTCATCCTCTTTGAGCAATTTTTGATTATTTTTTTGTTATTTCAAAACACGAAAATTATTGTTAAGAAATGTAACAATTATTATAATGTTTGAAATTAGGAAAAATTTATATACTTTATATATATGTAAGATAACTAAGATAGGATATTTAAAAGTGACACACTTTCGCCCTGATAGAACTAATATAACAGTAAACTATGAAGGAATGAACTTCGGTCAATCTGTTGCATACGGTGCACTTGGTTCATTAACAGGCGGCGGATGCGGAATAAACAGTGTATGGCAAATGTCAGGATATCCTTATATGGCAGGCGGATGCTGCAGCAGTTCAAACTCACAAATCTTAGGAAATGTAATTTACGGTGGCATTAATACGCTGTTCCAATGCGTTCAAAGTTATCACTCAGACAGAAAAGAAGCTAAAGCAGCAAATGAAAAAGAAGTTGCTACAGCAAAATCTAATGTTAAAGCTCTGGATAAAGAGATTGCAGCATTAAAATCAGAACAAAATGCTCTAGATGTTAATATTGATACTGAAACTGATTTATCAGGTGTAAAAAAATATTTACCAACTCAATATAATGCATATGATTCTGCAAAAACAGCATTCGATGCTTTTCAAAACGGAACTGATACATATTCTAGACAAATAGCAAATCTAGAAAATATCAAGAATGAAAATCCTAATGCAGAGGAAAAAATTAAAGCTTTAAAATTAGAACAAGCAACAGAAAAAGGAAAAGCTGAAACAGCATTTGATAGTGCTAAAAAAGCACTTTCTAAAGCTATAAGTGAAAGAAATGCTGAAATAACAGAACAATTAGAAACTAAAACAAACGATAGAGATGAAGCACAAGAAATAATAGACGAAGCCAAAACAACATCATCGAGTTCATCTTCAAAGCAACTACAAAAAGCAGAAAAAGCTGCAGTAAAAGCTGAAGCTAAACAAGCTAAAGAAGAAGCTAAAAAAGCTCAAGAAGCAAAAGAAAAAGAAGAAAAAAAGCTTGAAGAAAAAAGAAAAGCTATAAATGAAAATTTTGAAAAAGCAGTAAAAGCTTATAATTCAAATAAGAAAAATAAAATACCAACAGAAGCAAATGTAATAGAAATAAATAAAATAATTAGTGAAGCAGCATTTGATCAACAATTACAAGAATCTTTAAAAAAACACAGAAATGCATTAACAGGCACTCAACTAGGTGTTTAATAAGCACGATGAATAAAATATAACAACACAATATACAGGTAATAAAATAACGTTACCGTATACATTACCCAATTTAACCCCATCTTACATCTTACAAATTATTCTGCCGGACATATGTTCGGCTTTTTTTATCTGCCCCCCTTGCGGGGGAAGTGGCACGAAGTGCCGTAGGGGGGTCTTGCTCTGCCCCCCTTGCGGGGAAAGTACCCGTAGGGGGTAGGGGGGTATTGGTCAGCCGCCTTTCGGAACACCGCCGATGAGAAAGCGTTCGATAGACAGTTTCAAGGAGAGGGATAGATAAAGGTAGGGGGGAAATTATAAATTCTGTAAATATATCTTGATTTTTAAATTATTTTATATTATATTTACCCCTGTAGAGTGCTTACGCCAATAGGTCACACTACGTGCGTAAAATGATTTGGCAGTCGTACCAAACACATATACAGCAAACAGAAAAGGAAAGAAAAATGAACTTAAAAAACAAACAAGAAATTATTTCAAAATTCGGTGCAACTCCGAAAGACACAGGCTCAGCTGAAGTACAAATAGCAATGCTTACTCAAAAGATTTCTGAACTTACCGAACACATGAAATCAAACAAAAAAGACTTTGCAACAAAAAGAGGTCTTTTGATGATGGTTGGTAAGAGAAAAAGACTTCTTTCATTCTTAAAAGAAAGAAACTTGGAAGGATACAGAAGCCTTATAAAGGAACTTGGTATAAGAGGTTAATTATTCAGTATGAACATAACAAAAAAAAGAGCTGATACAGCTCTTTTTTTGTTGTTGATTTTTTAGCAAAAATAATTATTACAAGTTTTATTTATATTATGGAGATCTCTAAAACTATAAAATATAAACGCAGCAGCTTAAATAAAAAGCGACAGAATTTCCTCGTCCCCTGTGGGAGAGTGGTTGGAATGAGGAGTTTGATTCAGCAAAAAATAGAGTTATTAGAGGTTACCTTAATAAAATAAGGGGTTAATGTGAAAATCCAAACAAATAGCGATAATACTATATCAGAACAAGCTTTTAACGGAAAATGGCTAAGGTCTAAATGTCAGAACAAGATTTCCGACATTTCATCATTTACAAAGGACTGTTTAATGTTGAATAATTCAGAACAAAAAATTTGCGATTTTTCTAAATTTGTTAAAGAATTTGAAACAAAATATAAAAAAAGGGCACTGGCAAACTGGGAATATATTACAACACAAAATTTACTTTCAGGATTGAAAAGTTATATAGCTGATTATAAATACAATAAATTCATTCATAAAAAAGAAAATCAAGAAAATTATACTAAATTATACGGACAGCCCTGCATTAAATCAAAACCTGTGTTAATACGTATTTTAGAGTTTATAAAAGAACTGCCGTTAGATATTGCGTATTATAAAACAAGTAAAATATTATCAACTAAAACGGGAAAAATAAACAGTAAAACAGTTTCACAATATGAAGTATCAAGAATCATTGCAATAGAAAAAGATACTAAGCTAAGAAAACAAGCTTATGAAGCGAAATTTAAAATGGGGGATTCTTTAAAAGATGACGTTATAAATGTCATCCAAAAAAGAAATTCATACGCACATAAAAGAGGATTAAATTCTTATTTTGATTTAATACTAAAAACAAAATATAAAACTGATACAGACACATTTATGGATAATCTTAATAAAACATATTTAGCATTAAAACCGGAGATTGACAAAGCATTAAAGGAAACTGATGACAAATTAAAAGAACTTTTTCAAGTAAATAAGCTGGAATATTATCACTATAATTTAATCAATAATCCGAGTGAATATGAAATTTTAAATAAGACAGTAAATAAATATGGGGGGGTGAACCTTGCCAAAAAGTTTTATTCTAAAATGGGTTTTGACATAGATAAACTAATAAACGAAAAAAAGATAATATTATGTGACAACAAGAACTCTACAAGAACTTTTCAAATTGCAATTATGCCGGGAGAATCTTCAGGAATTTATACAAGTCCTGCAAATAATTATTTCGGATTGAACACACTTTGCCATGAATTGGGACATGCAATGTACAACCTTGGTATATCAAAATCATTACCGATAAACATTAGAAAATCACCTTCTATAGCAATGAATGAAAGTATTGCAATGATGATGGAAGATGTTTTATTAAATGAAAATGTTTTATCTGATATTGTACCTGCTGACGTAATGAATAAAATTAAAGAAAATCACAAACGAACAAAATTAATACGCCTGTCAAAATTATTCGCTCTGACTGAATTTGAACATGACATGTATTTAAACCCAAAACAAGATTTGGCAAAATTATGGCAAGAAAAAATTAAAAAATATACCGGTTGGGACTACCCTGCCTCAAATGAATGGGCAACAAACAGTCAATTTATCGCAAATCCCGTATACACACATAATTATATAAAAGCAATGATAATATCAAATTATTTATACAAGCATCTTAAAGAAGAGTTAGGTACACTTACAGAAAACAAAAACACCGCAAAATATTTAAATGAAAATATATTTTCAAAAGGTGCATCCTTGAGTGAATCAGAATTATTAAAAGAAATTACCGGCAATACTGTAAAAGAACAGTCTGTTTGAGAAAAAATAACAGAAAGTTAGATAAGAGATTTGGTAAAGAATATGATTGGCTTTGTTTTTGTTGGGTTTCACCCAACCTACTACTAGCAAATTTCATTTTTACAGGTTTTTATAAGAACATGTAAAAAAAGGAGTAAAAAATGCAAATATTACCAATAAACAATAATTGTAATAACAATATAAACATGAATTTTAGTAGCATAAAAAGCATTAAAAGCAAAGGTTATTATACAGTACATCCAGAATGGGTAAAAAATATTACAGGTGCATTAAAGCAAAATCCTACAGCAAATGCATTTTTCAAAAAATATGATGTTGACATAGTTTTAAATTTGTACCGAGAAAAATTATATCCGTGGCTTAATGTAAATGTATATGGTGATTTTATAAGTGAAATGAAAATTTTTTATGAAAATCCTGCTTTAGGGAAAATAAAAAATTTTTTTAAAAGACTGAATGATTCAAGAGATTGTATACTGTTGTCTGCAAATGGTAGTTTTGATTGTAATGACGATTTAATAAAACAAATATTACCACAAAATCCTGATAAGTATGATAGCTGCATGGGTATTTTAAGCAGTAAAATGCAAGGTATAGATAAAACCTTAGATGGTTTAGATGAAAAGTTGTAGGTTGGGTTTTCAACCCAACAATAATTTTCGAGTGTAATTATGCAAAAAAGTGTGCAAGAATAGTGCAAAAAATGAGTAAAAAAGTGCAAGAAATGTCACATTTGGAGTAGTTTGGAATTTAACTCCTCAATCATATTCCGACCGCTACAATTTAGTGGTGTTGGGCAAGTATGCCCAACCTACATTTGTTTGCTTCCGACCAAACTACTCAAAAAATTACACCGGCCAAAAGTCCTGTAAAAAGATAAGGCCGTAGGTTGGGTGAAACCCAACAATAACTTTGAATGCAAATATTTGGACTTCCGACCTCATAAAATCGCTGAAATTTACTAAATTTGACACCTCTGCTAATTAAATATTGTAAAATAACAGTCGGTTTGAGAAGAAAGAACAGAGATTTTGAGAATTAAAAATTTTGACAACTATTTTTCAAAAATTTCTTTAATTTTATTATATATATTTCTAGAATCCTCTATATCTTTAATTAGTATTCCTGTTTTATAATCAATATTCCCTGCAGTTGTAATTTTTATACTTCCGACTTTTGACATAAGTTGAAGAAAATTTTGCGTATAATGTATTTCTTTTATATCTTCTGCTAAAATGCAAGTTTGTTTGTTATTAATAAAACCTTCTTTATATTCGATTCTGTCTTTATATATAGTATAACTAGTTGTTGCAAAATTCTTTTTATCTATAAATGTTGCGATAATAGAACCTAAAAATATAAGACCGAACAATATTCCCATACAATTTGTAAACCAATACTGACTTTCATATATTTTAAAGACCCAAACAAAGGAATTGATTTCAAAAATTCCTGCCAATAATGGTAAAACTGCTAAGAAAAACATCGATATCGAACAGCCATAAGCAGCACCTATTGGCAAATTACATATAAATCTTAAATCAGGTACAAATTTTGGTTTTAATTCAAGTAAAACATTTTCATCCATTATAGCCTTCTTCTTGTAATTGTTTCGTTTTTGTATAAATATATTGAGCATTTTCTATATCTGTAAAAGAAATTCCGCTATTTGTTGAACCATTATTAGCAGATGTGATAAATTTTATTGTAGAAACTCCATATTTCCTTTGTATAAAGTTCTGTAATAAATGAATCTCTTTTATATTTTCAATTTTTAATGTTGTAAATTTGTGGTTAATAAAACCTTCTTCAAATTCAATTCTATCATTGTATATTTTATAATTTGTCGCTTCATAATTATGTTGGTCTATAAATAAATTCAATAATGCGGAAAAAACTAAAAATATAGCAAATATTATCATATAATACACAAAATATAATCCTGTATTATTAACCAATGACACAAAACTTAAATTTTCATTAAAAGTAACGATTAGCATAGGTAAAATCATTAATAGAAAATAACTAAATGCACATGCAATTATTATTGATTTACCAAAACCCATAATAAGCCTTAGTGGAATAATAAACTTTGGCTTAATATCTAAAAGTAGTTCATCTGACATAAAAACCTCGTTCTTATTTTGCAACTATGATTATAACATGTCATGACTGTAATACGCAAATTTTGAACTATTTATTCAAATTACATATTTTTGTTCTTGTGTGTTGTTTAGATTTTACAGACATTAAAGCCAAATATTTACACTTTTAAAAGTTTGTAGGTTGGGTTTTCAACCCAACAATAACTTTTGGGTGCAATTTTGTGCAATAGGGTGCAAGAATAGTGTAAAAAATGAGTAAAATAGTGCAAGAAAAGTCACTTTTGGAGTAGTTTGGAATTTAACTCCACAATCATATTCCGACCGCTACAATTTAGTGGTGTTGGGCAAGCCGTAGGTTGGGTGAAACCCAACAATAACTT
>ODAI014131780.1_pt1 | contig 13058 bp, 6 predicted proteins | sample 1539321 | NCBI WGS metagenome assembly ODAI01 (sample SAMN02144231, study PRJEB22623) | gut metagenome | biome: sheep rumen | host: Ovis aries | place: New Zealand | reverse complement strand
TCAAATCGCTTGGCCGTTCGGATTTTTCTTTTTATCTTTGCACCCGACTCTTGGAGTGTAATGGTCGAGCCATGCGTGGTAAGGCTGCTCTGCAATAAAGGGTCACGACATATAAGAAGGCGTTTACTTTGACGCTTGTTCTTGACGGATTGAAACTTCGCAAACTTCAAGTATAGTCATGAGCATAGCGAGGGTAGATGCCCGCATGATGTGATTATTCACTTACTCTCATTTTTCTACATGGGAGAAGTGTGTTCATATCATTGTGGGGTCTATGCTTGCTCGTTCAACTATACTGGGCAATGCGAAGGCCTCAATCCGTGGGACGAGTGAAGAGTATAGTTCCCACACTTTTTTATGTCGTTGCCAAACCCATCAATAACTTTTATAAGCCGAATTTGGGGACAAGGAGGCACATTGGCAATTGATATGTATAGAATAGCACTAAAGCATCTTAATCTTACCTGCCTGTTTGTCGTGCTGATGGGCATGACGGCAACCAATGTCTCTGTACATGACATCGAAGTTTCCAACTCCGATGGGACGACAATCTATTAATTATGTGTGGAAGAATGATAAAATAAGTATATCATAACTAAAAAACAGAAGAATATGAAGAAAATGATTTTCACGCTCTTTGCTGCCGTAGCAGGCATGCTGAGCACGTTTGCACAAGACGACTGTATCGCCACGCTCAACCATGGCACTACACTGACCACCTACACGGGCGAGGATGCTCTCGCCCAAGCCTATAATGCGGCCGCCGACGGTGATGTCATCACGCTGTCGCCAGGCGTGTTCGTGGGCATTGATATGAATAAGGCCATCACCCTGCGCGGTGCTGGCTACAAGCCTATGGCCAGCAATGGCTACACATCTACGCAGATTACCGGAAACATCTATGTAGCTATTCCCACAGACGGCACGTCGACCTTCCAGATGGAGGGGATAGATTTCCTTAAGGATGTAAGAATTGACAGTGAGAAAAAACGTGATGTGATATTGAACAAGAGCAAATTCAGGGGAATAGTAAGTGGAAAAGGTATCAATCTGAAAGCAACTCATTGTATTTTCAAAGCCTTAAATACCCTTGGTTATACTCCTTATTTTAACACCACGTTCAATTGTCAGAGTTGTGTTATAGGTCATGCATTTTGTGATGGTTTGATAGCAGAAGGAACAAAAATGTGTAGAATTATTGCTACCAACTGCATTGTGGGATACTTTCCAAATGGTTCTGAGAATTTGAGTTACGCTACATTGGTTAATAGTATTATTTTTAATTATGATTGGCAATTGAATGAAACATGTGTCGCTCATAATTGTATAGGCATTAATATTCGTGAACCACTCAACATATTCTCTAACCTCGTTGACCCCTCCAACGTGATGGTCGATGGTACGGGCGAGACGGCATACGCTAAAGTATTCAAGACACTTAAGGACGTGAACGCCCCCTCGCTCTACGAGACCTTCGAGCTGACCGATGCTGCCAAGACCACCTATCTCGGCGAGGACGGCACGCAGGTGGGCATCTATGGCGGCACGGCCCCCTTCACACTGGAGCCGACCAATCCGCAGGTGACCAAGTTCGTGGTGAGCAGCACCACGCAGGGCAGCCAGCTGAAAGTGAAAATCAATGTAGAGTAATCACCCCAAAACACCCCATTAGCTTATGCGTAAGGCATTATTCATATCCCTGTTGTCGATGCTGGCATGCTGGGCCTGGGGCCAGAGCTACAGCTATCGCTACTGGATAGACGACAACGTGGGCAGCGCGACGACGGGCAGCGCGACGGGTGAGACACAGTTCACCATCAACACTGCCCAGCTCGCCTCCGGCGTCCACGCCATCCGCGTGCAGGCCAAAGGCAGCGGCAGCGAGTGGAGCAGCGTGCAGACACGCTACTTCCTGGCCCAGAAAGCCACCGCCATGACCACCGCCTCGGCCCGCTATTGGATTGACGACGACCTCACGACCATGCACGACGGCGTGGCCACCAGCGGCACCATCGACCTCGACATATCAGGACTGAAGACGGGCATACACTGCGTACACTACCAGAAGATAGCCACCGACGGCACTCCCTCGTCGGCACAGACACGCTACTTCCTGCTCTACTCGCCCAATGGCATGGCTGCAACCTCGGCCCGCTACTGGATAGACAACGACCTCGCGACTATGCACAACGGCGTGGCCACGAGCGGCGTCATCAATATCGACATCACCGGACTTGGCATCGGTCTGCACAGCGTACACTATCAGAAGATAGCTGCCGACGGCACACCCTCAGCGGCCCAGACGCGCTATTTCTATGTTGACCGCGTGCAGGGCGGCGGCTACAAGGCCGCCATCAGCATCGACGGCGGCGAGGCCACCCTCTACGATGTTGACGGCGAGGACATTGTCATCGACCTGGGCGACCTGCAAGGCAGCCACCAGATGCGTGTGGTCATATACGACGACCAGCAGCATGTGTTAGACGACCAGACAAAGACGTTCACCATCATCGACTACATACGGTTTGCCGAGAACACGGTGAAGGAGGTCTGCGTGGCCCACTGGGACAGCAACGCCGACGGTGTGCTGAGCTACGAAGAGGCAGCTGCCGTCACCTCGTTAGGCACAGCCTTCAAGGGCACGGGCATCACGACCTTCGACGAACTGAAATACTTCACCGGCCTCAAGGCCGTCAGCGAGAGTGCCTTCGAGGGTTGCTCAAGTCTGAAGATTGACAGTCTGCCGGCCATCATCACGTCCATCGGCAGCCGCGCCTTCTACGGCTGTAGCAGCCTGACGAAGATGGTCATTCCCGCTGCTGCTACGGAGATAGGTGCCGACGCCTTTGCGGGCTGCACCCACCTGACCACCGTAAAGGCCCTGGCCAAGACACCGGTGGCCATCACGGAAAACACCTTCAGCAACCGCGCCAATGCCGTGCTGTATGTTCCCCGAGGGAGCAAGGCCGCATACGCTGCTGCCACAGGGTGGAAAGACTTCAAGCAAATCGTGGAAATCAAGACCGCTGCCGAGGCTGCCAACGACGACAAGAAAGAGGCACTTGACGCAGAGATAGCCGCCCTGCAGGCCGCTTTAGACGCTGTCGTCATCGGCAAGGGCGAGGTGATGAAAGCCGACTCTTCTGCCCTTGTCGGGCAGAAGCAGACCATACAGCAGGCCATCAATACGCTGAAGGCAGAGGTAGAACGACAGGCTGCTGCCGTCAGTCTGACCGCCAAGAGCACCCTGCCCGACAACACGGTGGCTGCCGACATCGACGCGCTGAAGCAAGCCTTGCAGGCAGCCAAGAACAAGAAGGCCCAGAAGGATGCCAACGATGCCAAGCAGGCAGAATTGGAGGCACAGATAGCCGAACTGCTGGCCTCGCTCAATGCGGTGGTCATGCCCGATGAAGACGAGGTGCTGCCCGAGGCGCTGACACAACTTACCAGTCAGCAGCAAGCCATCCGCGACCAGATTAGCACTCTGGCTACCTACGTGGAAGAGCAGGCCGCGGCTAACAAGCTGACCGCCGAGAGCACGCTGCCCGCCAACACCGTGGCCGCCGACATCAGCACGCTGGAGCAGGCCATAGCCGCTGCCAAGAGCGATATGGCGGCTCACCATGTGGTAGAGATTATCCAGTTTGCCGATGCCAAGACAAAGAATGTCTGTCTGGAGTATTGGGATGTCAACAGCGACGGCGAGCTGGACACCGACGAGGCGGCAGCAGTCACCGACATCGGCACCGCGTTCCAGCAGACCGACATCACGTCGTTCGACGAGTTGCGCTACTTCACCGGTCTGACCAGCCTGCCCAGTATGGCCTTCGCCAACTGCAAACAGCTGCAGAGCATCACCATCCCCAAGGGCGTGACCACGGTGGGTGGCGGACTGTTCTACTACTGCGACGCACTGACCAGCATCCAGGTGGTGAAGACCAACCGCGTGCTGCACTCGCCCGACGGCATCAATGCCATCATCGACAAGACCACGAACACGTTGCTGGCCGGATGTCCGACAACTGTCATCCCCGACAACGTGACGGCTATCGGCGACATGGCGTTCTATCATGTACACGGACATACCAGCCTGACGCTGCCGCAAGGACTGAAGAGCATCGGTCTGGGCAGTCTGTTCGGCATGATGGAGTTGACGTCGCTGGTCATCCCGAAGAGCGTGACAAGCATCGGCAACGAAGCCTTGGGCAACATGAATGCCCTCGTGAGCCTCGTCGTTGAGCAGGGCAACACCGTGTATGACTCGCGAGGCGGCTGCAATGCCGTCATCGAGACGGCTACCAACAAGCTCATTGCCGGTTGCATGAATACCGTCATTCCTAACACGGTGGAAGTTATCGACGATTGCGCCTTCGACGTGTGTCCCATCACGTCGCTGCACATACCGGCCAGCGTCAAGGCCATCGACGAACTGGCTGTACGACTGTGCGGCAACCTTGCTGAAATCACGGTAGACGCAGGTAACACGGTGTATAACTCCAGGAGCAACTGCAACGCCATCATCGAGACGGCTACCGGCAAGCTGCTCTTAGGGTGTCTCACGACGGTGATTCCTGCCGGCACAACCAGCCTTGGCAACTATGCCTTCTACGGCTATGAACGGCTGACGGAAATCAGGATACCCGCCTCGGTGACGGCTATCGGCGAACATGCCTTCAGGGATTGCAAAGCCCTGACGAGCGTCACCGTAGGCATGCGCCAGCCCATGCCGATTGCCGAGACGACCTTTACCAGTCGTTTCGATGCTACGTTGTATGTTCCCAAAGGCTGCAAGTCGCTCTATATGGCTGCTGAATACTGGAAGGACTTCTACGACATTCAGGAGGTGGAAATGCCCGATGAGGTGGTGCCGACAAACATCACACAGCTCGACGATGCCATCTATGCAACTATTACCAATGCGCCGAAGGGTGGCACGGCCACGATGACCATCAACATGAAGAACGAGCAGACCACAAGTGCCTACAACTTCGAACTGCTGTTGCCTGCCGGTGTTACTATAGCTACCGATGCGCGCGGCGACTACCAGTTTACGCTAAGCAGTCGCCACAACGGACATTCTGCTACGGTCAACTATCAGATTTCGACGGGTGTGTACAGCATTGCCGTGCTCTCGTTGCAGTCGAAGGAAGTGGCGGGCAGCGACGGCGCTGTCTTGACGCTGAAACTGGATGTAGCCGACAATGTGGCTGTGGGCGACTATGCCGTGAAGATTCAAAACGCGAAGTATTCGCTGGCCAGCGGCTCGACATCGGTAACACTGCCTGGTGTCATCAGTCTGCTGACCATTGAGAACTACAAACGTGGCGATGCCAATGGCGACGGCACCGTGGATATTGCCGATGCCGTCTGTGTGGTCAACCGTGTGGTGGACAAGGACACGCCTTCCTATGTTGCCGCTGCTGCCGATGCCAACAGCGACGGTGTGGTGGATATCGCCGATGCCGTGCGTATCGTCAACCTCGTAGTGGGCAAGATCGACGCACTGTCGCGGCAGTTCAACTTCAGTACGCCCGATCCGCAATAAATATGTTGTCGAGACAGAGTGGAATAATCAAAGACGTAATAATAAATAATGATAGATTATTAACTAATAAAAAAAGAAAGGGATATTTATGATGAAACAAACATGACAAAGAACAAACAACAAGAGTTAGACAAACTAAATCATTAACTTGAGATACCCTGCTATGCGGTTTCTCTCAATAAAATTTTATTAAATGAAAAAAACATGTATAATACTGCTGACCATGCTGTTCGGCGTGGTTTCAGTTCAGGCTCAGTCCTTCGAGGTCGACGGTATTTCGTATAATGTCACTAAGGAGGCGACTGATGGGTCACCAGGTGAGGTAGAAGTGACGGGAGGAGAAATAAAGGAAGTGATAGAAATCCCGGAGACAGTCACTTATGATGATGTGACTTATACAGTAACTGCTATTGGTAACAATGCGTTCAGTGGGCGTTACACAAAGAAATATGTAATTCCTAGTACGGTACGAGCCATCGGCGACCATGCCTTTTATGACAATTATTATTTAGAGGAAGTGGAATTCCATGAAGGGTTACAGTCGATAGGTGCTGCGGCTTTTGCTTTCAACTATGCTTTGAAGGAGATTCGACTTCCATCAACTCTGTCTACAATAGATGATAGTGGCTTTCTGACGAACCAGAATAGCAACATTGCGGTCTATTGTACAGCGGCTGCACCTCCTAATATTCATTCTACGGCATTTCAAGGCAGAACAAATGGTCCACTGCATGTCACCAATGTTGATGTTGAAGCATATAAAGAAGCCGAGAATTGGAAGGATTTTTCAGAAATAGTTGGAGATATGTTGTATAGACAACGGTGTTATTACCCAATTTTCAATAACGACAACAATCTCCTTACCATGTCTTGTAAGACTGAGGGGGCGACCATCTATTACACGACAGACGGAACTATCCCAGACGAAAATGCTCATCGCTATACGTCTCCCATCCCATTCACCAATACCCAGATCATTCGCGCCATTGCTATTGCAGAAAGTTTTGAAAACTCTGCAGTAAGGGACTTCTATGACATGGAGTATATCGAGAGTATAACAAATGTTATAGACGAGCAAGGAGTATATTATACTTTCAAGCAGGCAGTAAACGACAGTTACTATTATTCAGTCACGGGACATTCCGATGTGTTGAATTCGGAGATAGTCATTCCTGACGATATTAATGGTTACGCTGTTAAAGCTATTGAAAATAATGTTTTTTCAGGTTGTAGTGGTCTGCTGTCTGTTGATATCCCTGGTACTTTAACAAGTATTGGCACAAGAGCTTTCGAAGGATGTTATGGTTTAAAGAAGATTGTTTCTGGAATATCAACGCCCTTCGTTTTAGATAATGTATTTAGCAATTTTGATGCTACGCTTGTTGTTCCTCAAGGCTCAAGTGCAGACTATAAGAGTGTGGGAGGATGGGAGTTTGCCTTTACCTTTGAAGAGGGTGAGGTCTTCGATAGAGAGTATACCGACACACAAGGAGTTATCTATACACTAAAAGTAGCTGATGATGATAGTTTCTATTATTCGGTAACGGGACATGCAGATGTGGTAATTGCTGAGATTTTTATTCCCGAAGAACTTAATGGTTGTCCTGTGAAGACTATCAAAGACGGGTTTAAAGACAGGGCTGGACAGTGGGATCATTATTATGTATACCACAGCGTATTCTCTGATTGCCCAAATTTAGTTTCCATTACAATTCCCAACAACATTACGCTCATAGGGGATTGTGCTTTCGCGGGTTGCAGTAGCCTTGTTTCAGTTGCATTAGGCAACCAACTGACAACTATAGGAGATGATGCATTTGGTAGCTGCACTAGTCTTTCATCAATAGTTATTCCCAATAGTGTGAAAATAATCGGCGCAAGAGCTTTTGGTAAATGTAGCAATCTGACTTCCGTCATATTAGGCAGTGATTTGGAAACCATTGGAGATCACGCTTTTAATGATTGTGTTAATCTTTCGTCCATCATAATTCCCAATAGTGTAACAAATATTGGAGAGTTTGCTTTCTATAACTGCAGTGGTCTGACCTCAATAACAATTGGTAATGGTATAACGAGTTTAAAAGCAGGTACTTTTTATGGATGCAGTGGCTTAACAGCCATAACGATTCCCAACAGCTTAACCAGTATTGAAAATGCTTCATATTGGTATAGTTATGTTTATGGCTTAAGCGGATCTGGTGAATATGGTGTATTTGCTAATTGCAGTGGCCTAACCTCTGTTAAAATGGGAAAAAATGTCAACCGTATTGGAGAGTATGCATTTGCTGGTTGTACAAACTTAACTTCCATTACGTTGCCGGATGTGCTGGATAGTATAAGTGCGGGTTCTTTTCGTTCTACAGCCCTTACTTCCATAGAGATACCTAGTGGTGTGAAGAAAATTGGCAATTATGCTTTCTGTAATACTAACCTTATATCTATCAATATCCCTGACGGAGTGACCAGTATTGGAAGTGGAGCCTTTTCATATTGCGACTTTACTTCTGTTACTATTCCCAATACGGTGGAAACTATAGGGGAGGAGGCCTTTTCTTTTAACGAAAACCTCGTAACTGCCATTATAGGAGATGGTGTTACAAAGATCGAAAAGGGCTTATTTGCTTATTGCCATTCACTCTCATCCGTTATTATCCCCAACGGAGTAACTTATATAGGAGAAAGTGCATTTGCTAGCTGTTACTCTCTTACTTCCATCAGACTTCCCGAATCTCTTAATTCCATGGGTGGCGGTGCATTATCCAGTTCCGTTAAATCCATTGAACTACCCAACTCTTTCACAGTCATCCCAGAAGAACTGTTTGTGAACAACGACTTCCAGTATATTAAGCTGGGAAATAACGTGAAGAGTATTGGCAAGAATGCTTTTGGCAGTAGCGAGCTTGTACTTGAGATTGGCACATCAACTCCTCCTTCAATTACAAAAGACGTATTCCCTAATGTGGAGTATCTGAGTGACCTCACTGTGATAGTACCAGACTCAAAGGCTGAGACTGCCTACCGAAAGGCTGCAGTATGGGAGGAGATGACCTTCTCCAACCAGAATAATATGTCGGAGGTTACGGTGGATACGCCAGGTGACCTGAGCTTTGAACTGATTACAGAGTGTAATATGACGCCGGCTAAGGTGGTGAGCCTGAAGGTGAACGGTACCATCAATGCTGAAGATTTCAACCAGATGCTGGTGAACATGAAGTCGTTGCTTCGCCTTGACCTTACCGACTGTAACATCACAGAGATTCCCAATGAGGCATTGAAAGACAAAGCACAGCTGCGTGAGCTCATTCTGCCCACCAGCCTCCAAAGCGTAGGAGAAGGGGCTTTCAGCGGTTGCACCTTCCTCTCGGAACTCACCATGCAGAACGGTCTTCAAACTATCGGTCGGAGTGCTTTCCAAGACTGCCCTAACCTCATTGGCGAGTTGACTCTTCCGTCGACACTCGTCAACATCGGTGAATCAGCCTTCGTAGGCACTGGCTACACTTCGGTCAAGTTGCCGAACACGCTGAAGACCATTGGCGACTATGCTTTCCATAATCTGCCCATCGCGCAGCAGCTGTCGCTGCCTGCCAAAGTCAGCAGTGTAGGTGCTCACGCTTTTGCAGGCACTAAGATAACTGGCTTGAGTATGACCGACGGTGTGACCAGTATCGGTGACTATGCTTTTGCTGACACACCTATACAGGGTTTTGTCTGGATATACGACGGAATTACGTACCTTGGTGAGGGAGCTTTCAAGAATACTCAGATATCTTCTGTGTTCCTCCCCAACAGCATCACGACGCTCAGCAGTGGACTGTTCCAAGGTTGCCAAAACCTCAATCAGGTCTACGTACCTGACAACTTCACCGGCATGTCAAGCTCTGCCTTTGACGGTTGTGGCTCGCTGACGATTCTGCGCCTGTCGGCAAATCTCGAAACAATAGGAGAATATGCTTTGCAGAACACTCCACAGGAGTACGTTAAGATACCTTCGAAGGTAGAAGTTCTCTCGCGTGGTGTGCTTAAAAACTGTAAGAACCTTACGTCTCTTTCGCTGCCAGCTAACCTAAAATCAGTGGAGGATGAAGCCCTTTACGGCTGCACCGCCCTGCGCAATATGAGCGTTGAGGCTCTGACACCGCCAACTGTCAGGGGCAGGAATGCCATCCGAGGTATCAACACAGACCTGTGTCTTATCTCTATACCCACATCGGCTTACAGAAATTATGTATTGGCTGAGTATTGGGGTCAGTTTGTGCAGATGCGTAACGACATTGCCGTGGAGACTGTTGGTGATGGTGAGATTGCCTTTGAGAGCGTAGTAGAAGAAGAGGAAGAGGTGTCGGAGTCAAGAGAGTTTAATCCTCGCCGTGCTGCTCGTGCCAGCAGACGTGCTCCTGGCTTGGCTACCGAGGAAGAGACGAAAACCATAGCTAACAACGGTTCGACAATCTATATTCCCCAGCAGGGCAAGGTGCGCTTCATCATCACTCCGGCCCCTGGTGAGGAGTTGATCTCGGCTACGCTCGACGATGAGGATATCATGCCCGACATCGTGGACGGTGTCTATATCGCCACTGCCGACAAGAAGGGCGGCAAGCTCGTCGTAAAGTTCTCAGGTGAAAGTCAGGGTAGTGTAGTGATGGCCGGCGACGTAAACGGCGACGGTGTCGTGGACGTTGCCGATGCCGTGAGTATTGTGAACTATGTAGTGGGCAAGGCCACGACTGAGTTTAATGACAAGGCTGCCGACGTGAATAACGATGGCGATATAGATGTTTCCGATGCTGTGCGTCTCGTTAACTTCTTAGTGGGCAAGATCGACGCACTGTCTCGGCAACTCAATTTCAATGTGTTAGATCCTCAATAACAATATTATTAATTATCAAAAAGATGAAAAGAATTTTATTTTCAATGATGGCGCTGCTTGCCATGGCAGGCACGTCGAAAGCACAGAACACAATGACTGTGGCCGACATCGAGCTGCCGCAGAACAGCGATGCAAAGTTGGTGGTCAGCTTCCAGCTGGATGCCGCTGACACGTACACGGGCTATTCGTTCCAGCTGGAGCTGCCCTCCGAGCTGGAGTTTGTCCTGACAGAAGGAACTGACGTGGCCTACACCAAGGGCAGCTGCCACGACGAGAGCCACTCGGTGACGGCCAACCTGAGCGAAGGACTGGTGAAGGTGGCCGGACTGTCGTTGAGTTCAAAGCCGCTGATCGGTACCTCCGGCGACCTGCTGACCTTCACCATCAAGCCTGCCACGACGCTGACGGCAGGACAGACCTTCACGGGCTACATCAAGAACATCCTGATAGTGCCGGTAGAGGGCACGAAGCAGACGCTGGCCGACGCCAGCTTCACGGTGACAATCGGCGAGCCTGCCGACCTGCGCACCGTGCTTGACGAGACGTCGACATCCCTGCCTGCGGCAGCCACCGGCGTAGACGTCCGCGTGAAGCGTACCATCAAGGGTGGCGAGTGGTCGACCATCTGCCTGCCCTTTGCCATGACTCAGGCACAGTGCCAGGAAGCCTTCGGCGACGATGTGCAGTTGGGCGACTATGCAGGCTATGACACAGAGGAAGACGAAGAAGCCAACATCGTCGGCATTACGGTGAACTTCAATGCCGTGAGTGCCATCGAGGCCAATCATCCGTATGTTATCAAGACCGGCAAGGACGTTACGGAGTTTACCCTGGACGGTGTTGACATTGACGCGGAGGAAGAGCCGACGGTTGCTGCCGTGAAGCGCACGAAGAAGCAGTGGAGCGAGATGATCGGCACCAACAATGCAAAGACGGTGACCGAAATGGAGAACTGCCTCTTCCTCAGCGGCGGCAAGTTCTGGTATGCCAAGGGCGACAAGGAGTTCAAGGCTTTCCGCGGATACTTCGACTTCTACGACGTGATAACCTCGGTCGAGGAGGCAGGTGCCCGCATCAGCATCTCGTTCGACGGCCATGTCACGGGCATTGAGGACCGTATGGTGATGAAGGGCGACGGCCGTTACTACAACCTAAGGGGCCAGCACGTGGAGCATCCTTCGAAGGGTGTGTACATCACCAATGGCAAGAAAGTCGTTGTGAAGTAAAAATGTAATCAAGGATAATTACTAAATCATTAGCAAATATAATATGAAGAAGATATATACGACTCCTACTGTGGAGACGATGGAAGTGAAGCCCATGGCACTGCTCAGCGTAAGTGGCGTAACGGGCAACAACGGGTTTGACATCCCCTTTGGCGGCGTAGACGACGGTACGCTGCCTCCCGGAGCGCGCGGGCTGCAGAACCAGCTGGGCCTGCCCGGCTTCGTGTTTGAATAATTGCTGTTGTGGCAACCTAAGTAAAGAGGAGTCCGAGGCGCTTGGCGGTTCGGGTTCCTCTGTTTATCTTAGAAACTGAAATTTTTTATTTTTACTGCAACATCTGCAACAGACTTGCTGTTGGCTGAATATCACGGTGTTAGGGTGTTGCAGAAGTGTTGCAGTGGTGACACTTTTAACATAAAATTAACGTTTCAACACCCCAAAAACGACCAAAGTAACAGTTCAGCGAATGATATTTTTGATACTGATGAGACAGATTGGACTGATTTTCACTGATACTGGTTGCCACACATTTGTTTGGTGCAGATAAAAATCAGTGTTAATCAGTCCAATCAGTCGGATCAGTGTCAAAGTGGGCATCTTATTTCGATTCCCTTGCTGGGAATACTCCTTTCCCACGTTGGGAACGTTTCATTCCCATGCATGGAATATCAGTAACTTGCGACGTAGCTGAAATAATCTTGCATGCTTTGCGGGCCGTTTGCAAGTTTCGCGCGATGTTAAGCATGGAGCTGGTTCCTGCGATACTGGCTGGGGCTGATACCTAGCAGCTTGCGGAAGGCACGGCGGAAAGTGGAGATGGATTTGAAGCCACTTTCCGTCGCTATGTATTCTAGCGTAAACTCGGGGTGCTGCTGTATCATGGGGAGCGCTTTCTGGGTGATGCGCAGTTGGTTGATGTAGTCGTAGAAGGTGACGTGCTTTACGCTGTTGAAATAGTCGCTTAGGTAGGTGCGGTTGGTCAGCAGGCGGTTGGTCAGGTCATCTAACGAGAGGTCCGACTTCAGGTAGAGGGCTTCCTGCTCCACCAGCCGTTCCAGCTCGCCGGCAAAGGGGTAGTCGTGGGTGGTGGGTGAAGGGTGATAGGTGGTGGGTGATGGGGTGATGGGGTGGAAGTCGTAGCTGTAGTAGATGACCACTTGCCACATCAGGATGCTGGAGATGTAGTAGAGCGCATCGATGTAGACATTATACATCAGCGACGTGCCCAGCCACGCCAGCTGGTTGATGATGACAAACCAGAAGGCAATGCGCAGCCAGCTGATGTCGATATGGTCGATGTTTGAGTAGTTGTCGCGGATGTAGCGCAGATAGCGGCGGGCCCTGACGAAGGCTATTATCACGATGACCCACGCGTAGCACCAGAGGAAGGCGACGTAGGCGTAGAGTATGTGG
>ODAI013905559.1_pt1 | contig 13058 bp, 9 predicted proteins | sample 1539321 | NCBI WGS metagenome assembly ODAI01 (sample SAMN02144231, study PRJEB22623) | gut metagenome | biome: sheep rumen | host: Ovis aries | place: New Zealand | reverse complement strand
TCACAGATTACGGCGTATTTGTTGATCTCGGCGGAGTTGACGGCTTAGTCAGAAGAATGGATCTTTCCTGGAAGAGGATCAAGCATCCTTCAGATGTAGTTTCCGTAGGCGACAAGATCACCGTAAAGATCAAGGATATCGATGATGAGACCAAGAAGGTATCCCTCATCTACAAGAAGGATTCTGAGAATCCGTGGGAGATATTCAAGGCAAATTATGAGGTAGGACAGGTAGTTAAGGCTACTGTTGTATCGATCACTTCATTCGGTGCTTTTGCTCAGATCATTGACGGTATCGACGGCCTTATCCATATCTCACAGATAGCTAACCAGAGAGTCAACAACGTTGCCGATATCCTTTCAGTCGGTCAGGAGGTCGAGTGCAAGATCACTGAGATCGACAGCGATAAGAAGAGGATAAGCCTTTCTATAAGAGCACTGCTCCCCGAGGAGGAGACAGCGGCTGCTGACGATGAGGAAGAGGCACCTGTGGCAGACGAGGCTGATGAGGCACCCGAGGTTGAGGAGGCTGCTGAAGAGGCACCCGCTGCTGAGACTGAGGAGCCTGCAGAGGAAGCGCCTGCTGCAGAAGAGGAGACAGCTGAATAATTTGCTCTTCCTTGGCTGAAAAATTACGATCTATCAGGGGGCGAGCGATCGCCCCTGTTTGTTTATTTCTGCCGCGCCTATTGGCGGAGAAAAACAGATGAAAGGGTAGTTTTATGGAAGAAGTTAGAAAAACGCATGGCTCTTCGGGGTCAAAAAAGCGTAAAAAGAGAAGATCTAATAATATTTTTGTAAGGATACTAAAGGGCTTCGGCATCTTTATTCTGTCGCTGTTCCTTATCATAGTGATAACCTGCTCGATATTTGCGACGGTGCTGACTATCTACGTCCTTAACTTTGCTGACACCACCACTACCGTCAGCCTTGACAAGACGGAGACCAGCAACATCTCAAGATTTGTTTACGAGAATCCGAATTATGATGAGGAGGATCCCGATTCAAAAGAGTATGAGCTTTACTATGCGATAAGAAATACCAACAGGCACGTTGCCTGGGCTGACCTTGAAGTTATACCGCAGACCGTTCAGGACGCCTTCGTTTATACAGAGGACGAGCGTTTCTATTCTCATGACGGTGTTGATTTCAAGAGAACGTTTGCCGCATTCGTTAATGTCTTCATTCCTATCTACGGCGACAGACAGATCGGTGGTTCTACTATCACCCAGCAGACGATAAAGCAGATCACAGGTGATGACTCAAGAGACAGCATCAAGGGTATGGAGCGTAAGATCCGTGAGATCTTCCGTTCTATCAACGTTGAGAAGACCTACACCAAGGAAGATATTTTGCAGAGCTATCTGAATATCGTTCCTCTGGGCACTCAGCAGTATGATATCATCGGTGTTCAGGCAGCAGCAAACTTCTATTTCGGAAAGGATATTTCCGAGCTTGACCTTGCTGAGGCCGCATCACTTGCAGGAATGACGAGCTCGCCTGCATGGAACAATCCTTACGACTCTATCGAAAACAATAAGATAAGACAGAAATACACTCTCGATCATATGCTTGAAAACGGTGCTATTTCCGAGGAGGAGTACTATCAGGCTCTTAATGAGGAGCTTGTTATCACCGGAGATATCACTTTCTCGAGCGCTGCTATCTATGATGAGGAGGACAGAGATTTCGGACCTACCTCATGGTTTATGGACGCAGCTCTCAATGAGACTGAACAGAGAATAGCAGATTCACTTGGTATTTCTGTTGCTGAGGCTTCACAGAGACTTAATGACGGCGGCTATACTATCTATACTACTGTTGATATCAATATGCAGCAGAAGGTAGAGAAGGAGATGCAGACGCGCTCCAACTTTACGACATGGGATATGAGCGCCGATGAGGATACTCTCTGGTCAGGCTTTATCGCTATGGACTATCAGGGCAACGTAAAGGCTGTTGTGGGCGGACGCGACCCCAAGACCGAATCAAGAGTGTTCAACATCGCTACCGATGCAACAAGGTCGCCGGGTTCGTGTATCAAGCCTATTGCTTCGTATGCACCTGCTCTCGATCAGGATCTTATGACGTGCTCGACACTGTTCAACGATGCGCCTATCGAGATCGAGACCGATGAGGGCAAGAAAAAGTGGCCTGTCAACTACTCTGAGTACGGCGATGACGGTAACTGGTCATATAAAAACCTCACCACTATCGAGATGCTGCAAAGGTCGCTCAATACGCTGCCTGCACAGCTGGTACAGAAGATGACCCCTGCTTATTCCTACAGCTTCCTGAAGGACAAGCTCGATATATCGAGCCTTACCGAAGCAGATGCCGACTACGCACCTGTAACGGTCGGCGGTCTTACGAATGGTACCTACCTCGAGGAGCTCGTCGGAGCTTATATGATCTTCGGCAACGGCGGTAAGAAATATGACGTTTCTTACGTTTCCAAGATCGAAGACATCGAAGGTAATGTTATCTATGAAAAGACTGACGGTTATAAGCAGGCTATCTCAGAATCCACATCTTATGTAATGAACAGAATGCTCCAGCACGTTATTACTGAGTCAAACGGTACAGGACGTTATGCAAAGCTTTCAAACTGTGACCTCGTCGGCAAGACAGGTACATCGTCTGAGTGGAACGACCTTACCTTTGTAGGCTGTACGCCTGACTACGTTTCCGGCGTATGGATAGGATATGAGAATCCTTCAAAGATACCTACAAATTCGTATCAGAATATCGGCGCTATCTGGAAGAACATCTTCGGCGACGTTGCCGAGAAGGAGAAGCATAAATCCTTCGATCAGACCTTTGAGATGCCGGATTCCGTTGAGAAGATCAATTACTGCAAGGCAACAGGTTATCTTGCAGGCCCGGGCTGCTCCAATGTGGGCGAGGGCTACTACAAGAAGTCAAACGAGCCGGCTGTCTGCAGCGGATATCATTGATAAGCTATGCCCCCATATCAAAGCGGTATGGGGGCATTTTAAGGAGATAATATGAGATTCAGATTTGTTGTACCGTGCCATTTCGGGCTGGAGAGCGTGCTCTCTTATGAAGTGAAAAAGCTAGGCGCAGAGGAAGTCTCGGTGTCAGACGGAAAGGTCTCGTTCTCGGGCGATGAGCTTATTCTTGCCAAAGCGAACCTGTGGATAGCGTCAGGCGAGAGAGTTCTCATAGAGCTGGGCTCCTTCAGGGCTGACAGCTTTGATATGCTATTTGAGGGCGTAAAGGCGCTCCCGTGGGACGACTTTATCGGCAGAGATGATACCTTTCCTGTCGTCGGGCATTGCCTGAATTCAAAGCTCCATTCAGTGCCTGACTGCCAGAGCATAATCAAAAAAGCTATAGTGACACGCCTCGGGAAGGCCTACGGTATCACCCATTTTGAAGAGACGGGCGCAAGACACCGTATCCGCTTTTCGATACATAAGGATACCGCGTCAATAACTCTTGACACTTCGGGTGAGGGGCTCCATAAGCGCGGCTACAGAAGAGTTTCAAACGCCGCCCCGATCAAGGAGACCCTTGCGGCAGGCATAGTCGATCTTGCGAGGGGGAGAGCAAATTCCACAGTCGTCGACCCCATGTGCGGCTCTGGAACGTTTCTTATTGAGGCCGCTTATAAGGCACATAATATAGCGCCAGGGCTCAGGCGCACCTTTGAAGCTCAGAAGTGGGAGCAGATCTCCGATAAGTTCTGGCAGGAAGCGCGCAGCGATGCTATGGAGCAGATAGTGAGAGATACTTCCTTCAAGGCCTACGGCTTTGACATTGACGAGTTTGCCTGCGACCTTTCAAAGGCTAATGCTAAAAAGGCAGGTGTGTCATCAAAAATAGAGGTAACGCGCCGGGATATCGCAGACCACGAGCAGCTTGATGGCTCGATAACAATCGTCAATCCGCCTTACGGAGAGAGACTTCTTGAAATAAAGCAGGCTGAGGAGCTTTACAAAAAGCTCGGCCAGAAGCTCAGACCTGATAAACACTCTCCCTGTTATGTGATCTCACCCCATGAGGAATTTGAGAAATTCTTCGGCAAAAAGGCAGACAAAAAAAGAAAGCTTTATAATGGTATGATAAAGTGCGACCTTTATATGTATTTCAGATAGGAGACAAAAATGAAAATTAATAATGATGAACTTAAAGCATTCGTCTTTGATATGGACGGAGTGATATTCGATTCCGAAAGGCTGGGACTTAGGTGCTGGAAGGTAGTAGCTGACCGCTATGATCTCGGCGATATAACCGAGACGGCAAAAAAGTGCATCGGCAGAAGCACCAAGGACACTATGATGATCTTCAATGATGCCTACGGCGACAGGGTCTCGGTCGAGAAGCTCTATACCGAGGCAAAGACCGTTATGAGCGAGCTTATCGAGAAAGAGGGTCTGCCGTTAAAGACCGGCGTGTTCGAGCTTTTAGGCTTTCTCAGAGAGAGCGGCATAAAGCTGGGTCTCGCATCATCAACGAGCTATAATACTGTCTGTGCCGAACTCAAAGGCGCAGGTCTGCTTGACTATTTTGAGGTAGTAGTAGGCGGTGATATGATCGAGCATTCAAAGCCCGAGCCCGACATTTATCTTCTCGCCTGTGAAAAGCTTGAAGTATCGCCTGAAAATGCAGCCTGTGTAGAGGATTCCTTCAACGGTATAATATCAGCGAGCAGGGCAGGGCTTCACACTATAATGGTGCCGGATATGCTTATGCCGACCGATGAGATACTAAAGCTCGTCGAGATTTATAAGAAAAGCCTCGGTGAGGTAAAAGAGTATCTGGAGAGAGATACCAGTGAGGAATAAGTGACAGCATTTATACAGATCAGCTCCGCGGTCAAGCCACGGAGCTTTTTTATCGCCTGATGAATAATCGAGAATTTTCTGACAAAAATAATACCAAAGCTTATATGTCCCCGACAGCATATAGCATTCCGACAGAGTGTCGGTGATTTTTGATCGGAGAAAGGCGATAAAGATGAAAAGATTAAGTATTAAAAGATCTGCGCTCGGCAAGGCTATCGGAGTGAAGGGTGCCTACATCACGCTGGCTGCCTGTGCGGTCGCGCTCGGAGGGGCAGGTATAGCTGCTTATAATAAGACTGTTGATGATATGAACAAGCAGTACAGCGCCGAGCCGCCTGATTATTCCTACAGAGAGATACAGATCGATGAAAAGCTGGACGATGTTTTAAAATCCGATGACGTCAGCTCTTCCGAGGCAGCCGATGAGAGCTCCTCAAAGCCCGACCTCAGCCTGAAGACACAGCCAAACGTTATGCCTGTCAACGGTGAGATCCTTAACGCATTTTCAAACGGCGAGCTTGTAAAGTCAGAGACTCTGAACGTCTGGAAGACACATGACGGCGTCGATATCAAGGCCGATAAGGGCACGGCCGTAAAAGCAATGAACAGGGGCACCGTCCTCGAGATCTGGGAGGACGCTCTCTGGGGCAATTGTATAACGATCGACCACGGAGACGGTGTTATCGGTCATTATTACAGTCTCTCACCCGAGGTAACGGTAACTGAGGGCGATGAAGTCAGTGCCGGCCAGATAATCGGAGCGGTAGGGGATACAGCGTCGTGCGAGTCTGCCGAGCTTTCGCATCTTCACTTTGCACTGAAGAAAAACGGCGAATGGATAGACCCGATCGCTTATATAGACCCTTCATATATAAAATGAAAAAAGCCGCAGTAAGCACTGCGGCAATACATAAGCCCGGGAGCTTTTTTGCAGCCCCCGGGCTTTCAATATTACTTGATCTTAACAGTCCAGCCGAACTCGTCAGGGATCTTGCCCCACTGAATACCGGTCATCGTGTCGTAAAGCATCTGAGAGATAGGTCCGATCTCATTGTTGTTGATCGTCATTATCTTGTCGCCCCACTTGAGATGACCTACAGGGGAGATAACCGCAGCGGTACCCGTTCCGAATACCTCATCGAGCTTGCCCTCATCATAAGCCTTAGCTACCTCTTCGATAGTGATCCTTCTCTCGGTAGCCTTAATGCCCTTGCTCCTGCAAACCTCAAGTGCGCTCTTTCTGGTGATACCGGGAAGAACGGAACCTGTCAGCTCAGGAGTGATCACCTCGCCGTCGATAACGAAGAAGATGTTCATAGAACCTACCTCTTCGATATACTTCTGCTCAACACCGTCAAGCCAGAGAACCTGCTCATAATCCTGATCGTGAGCCTCGTCCTGACCCTTCAGCGAGACAGCATAGTTAGCAGCAGTCTTTGCAAAACCGGTTCCGCCTCTTACTGCACGTACATACTTCTGCTCAACATAGATCTTAACAGGGTTAAGGCCTGTGGAGTAGTAAGCACCGGACGGTGAGAGGATTATAAGGAACAGATAGTGGTCAGCAGGCCTTACACCAACATAAGGGTCGGTCGCAAAAATGAAAGGTCTGATATAAAGGGAAGCACCGTCAGAATGAGGTACCCAATCCTGCTCTACCTCAACAAGCTTCTTTGTAGCCTCGATCATGAACTCCTCATCGATCTTAGGGATTACCATTCTCTCGGCAGAAACGTTCATTCTCTTGTAGTTCTCGTCAGGTCTGAACAGCTGGATAGTGCCGTCGGCAGTCCTGTATGCCTTGAGTCCCTCAAAGATCTCCTGTCCGTAATGCAGACACATTGCAGCAGGTGACAGGCTGACATTGTCAAAAGGAACGATCCTTGCATCGTGCCAGCCCTCGCCGGTGTCATAGTTCATCACAAACATATGATCGGTGAAGATGTGACCGAAGCCGAGCTTGGATTCGTCAGTCGGCTTCTCCTTTGGAGTTTTAGTGAGTTCGATTCTGATATCGCTCATAATTATCCTTCTTTCAAAAATTATTACTGATACTATTATAATACAGTTGTTCTGATTTTGCAAGTGGTTTTACAAAATAATTTCAAATTTCTTTGATTTTTTCACTCATTTGCCTCAAACTGACTGCAATATGAAGGAAAACACCGGCGCAAATTCATTAAAAGGCGCGTGCGTCGATTTGTATAGATTAAACATTAAAATCATACTATTATTGTTAGAAATTAGCCCTTGAAAAAGGGGATAAAATGTTGTATAATGCATATTGGATAGTTATGTTTTACGATTTAAGGAGACATCAGACGATATGTACGAGCAAAACGAGAATTTCACCAAAGGAATGCCTGAGCACAGATCAGAAAGCGCTGCCAAAGAGGATATGGCGAAGCTGATCGCCAGGAATATGTCTATGAACACGAGCAGCAGCTTCGATGATGAGTATTACCGAACTCCCGCAGCACCTAGAGCAGCCGCTCCTGTTAAAAAGAAGACTGCTTCCTCGGGCACTAAGAAAAAGAGCACCACCGGCAAAAAGGGCGGAACAAAGAAAAAAGCTAAGAAAAAAAGCAAGATGCCTATAGTTCTTTTCTCTACCTTTATTGTAATTATGATCTGCGGCGGAGTGGTATTTTATCTGCTCGGTATGAATTCATACAAGGGCACGTTCCTTGACAATACATATATAAACAGCGTTGACGTCAGCGGAAGATCTCAGGGTGATGCTTACAAGCTCCTGAAGGATAATTCCGTCATTCCGGATTCTGTCACGTTCATAAAGCCTGACGGCTCGCGCTTTTATATCGATATGGCAAGCATAGGCTATAACGACAACACCAAGGAGCTTGTCAAGAAATACTATTCTCAGCAGGATCACTATTCGTGGTTTTCGGCAAAGTTCAAGACGACCACCTATTCCTTTGATACAAAGTTCACTTATGACAAGAAAAAGCTTGAGGCCGAGATCAAGAGGAAAATGCTTGAAGCCCAGACCGCAAGGGAACCTCAGGACGCTTACATAACAGAGGACGGCACCAAGGGCTTTACGATAGTTGCGGAGCAGTATGGTGAGAAGGTTGATGAGAGCAGGCTCGATTCCCTTTATGAGTTTGTTGAGAGAGAGCTTGATGACTTCAAGTTCGAGATAGACCTTTCAAATGCCGATTGCTATCAGAAGCCGAAGATAACCTCTGATATGCTGGAGGATACCTGCGAAAAGCTCAATAACCTTTACAATATAGAGATAAACCTTGACTTCACCTACACCACCGAGACCCTTTACGGCGACAGGATCATGGACTGGATAATCTTCAACGGTGAAGATGTTACTGACGGCTACCATGTCGATAAAGACAAGTGTATGGAATATGTCGATGAGATAGCTGCCAAGTACGATACCTACGGCATGGACAGAAAGTTCAAGTCAACAAATCACGGAACTATAACCGTAAAGGCAGGGCAGGGCTGCTACGGCTGGTGGATAGATAAGGAAAAGACGAGAGATATGCTCGTTGAGCTTATCGAAGCTGGTGCCGATGCCGATACCGAGCCTATCTACTATGTAAATCCCGATTCGTATTTTGAGTATTCCTGCAATGAGGACTGGAGAACAGAGGATACTGATTACAGCAACACTTACATCGAAGTTGACCTTTATGCCCAGCACCTGTGGTACTATAAAAACGGCAAGGTAATGATGGAAAGTGATATAGTGTCGGGCTATCCGAACGAGTCGAGAAATACTCCCGAGGGCGTTTACAAGCTCTGGTATAAGGAGAGAGGAAAGACACTTGTCGGTGAGTCTGACGGGCATTCTTACGCATCATATGTTGAGTACTGGAACTATGTCTCGACCATAGGCATAGGCCTGCACGATGCTTCATGGCAGAACGGCGTCTTCGGAGGAGACAGATACAAGTCATCAACGTGGGGCTCTCACGGCTGTATAAATATGCCGTTTGAAAAAGCGCAGTATGTCTATGAAAACATCGAGCTCGGCACACCAGTATTTATGTATTGGGTAAAATAAAAGAAAGAGACACGCCTATGTGTCCCTTCTGAAAAAGATAAGGAGGATATGAATATGACATTACAGGAAATAATCAATGATTCCAGAAAGATCGTCTTCTTCGGCGGAGCCGGAGTTTCGACCGAAAGCGGCATACCTGATTTCAGGTCTGTGGACGGCCTGTATAACCAGAAATTCAAATATCCCCCCGAGCAGATGCTCAGCCATACCTTCTTTGTCCACAAGACAGAAGAGTTCTTTGACTTTTACAGAGCGAAGATGCTCTGCCTTGATGCGAAGCCGAATAAAGCTCACCTGAAGCTTGCCGAGATGGAGGCTAAGGGAAAGCTCCTGAGCGTGGTCACGCAGAATATCGACGGTCTGCATACGGCTGCCGGCAGCAAAAGAGTTCTTGAGCTTCACGGAAGTGTTCTGAGAAATTACTGTACAAAATGCGGCAAGTTCTATCCTGTTGAGACGATAGTGGAGTCCACAGGTGTACCGAGATGTGACTGCGGCGGAGTGATAAAGCCTGATGTTGTCCTCTATGAGGAAGGCCTTGATGACAAGACCGTGACATCGGCAGTTGAGGACATCTCAGAATGTGATACCCTGATAATCGCAGGCACCTCGCTTACTGTCTACCCGGCAGCAGGCATGGTAAGATATTTCAGAGGAAAGTATCTCGTCCTCATTAACCGCGATCCCACACCTATGGACAGCAGCTGTGACCTCGTTATACATGACAAGGTAGGGGAGACGCTCTCCAAAATCAATATATAACAAAAAAAAGCACGCAGTCATGCGTGCTTTAATAACGTCCCCGGCGAGATTCGAACTCACGGCCTTTCGCTTAGGAGGCGAACGCTCTATCCTGCTGAGCTACGGAGACATTCAACGCTCATTATTATAACACACCGGCGCTTTTTTGTCAAGCACGATCTTGATATTGACATAACGGCCCTTTTTGGTGTATACTATATATATGTATAAGGAGCTTTATTTATATTAAAATATGCAGAAATATTGAGTTTTGAACTAAAATCAGCGAAAACGTTTTAGAAGAAAAATCAGCCCTGATTTGAGAAATAACTATTGCATTTTGTTCAATTGAAACAGATTTGCAATTTCAGTTATAGTCATTTTGAATAGATGACAGAAAAACCGTTTAACAGATTTTTTGCTTTTTCGCTACAAATAAATAATATGTTTAAAAATTAAGATAATGAGATATAGCTTGTAACAAAACGATTACAAGAGATATTTATCTATTGACAAAGTGCACAAATGTAACTGTGAAAATCTGTCGAAATCAACATATTTTATTACAAGGTCACAAAAAATACGGAAAAACACTTGAAATTTTTCGTGAAATATTGTATAGTCTTAAATAGCGGAAACGTTAGATTATAAGTCTTGAGAGACGATTACTTAATCGTTTAAAATCAAGCTGAAAGGCGGAAATCCCAATGGTCTCATTGAAGGATATTTCCGTTCGTTGCGGCGTTTCGGTTGCTACAGTAAGCAAGGCTTTGAACGGTCACAAGGACGTCAGCGAGGCTACGAAGGAAAGGTTGATCAAGGCGGCAAAGGAAATGGGGTATTTCCCGAATTCGCAGGCGCGCGCTTTGAAGACCAACCGCACGTACAACCTTGGAGTGATGTATCTTGATGAGGCCGGAAGCGGTCTGACACATGAGTTTTTCGCGAAAGTGCTGGATAGCTTCAAGACTGCGGCTGAGGCTTATGGCTATGACATTACCTTTATTAACAGAGATGTCGGGAAGCAGAAAATGACTGCGTACGAGCATTGCAAGTACAGAAACATTGACGGGGTGATCCTTGTATGCACGGATTTCACTTCACCTGATGTCTATGAGGTAATTAACGGCGACATACCTGTTGTTACTATCGACCATATATTTGACTGCAGAACGGCGATAATGTCAAACAACGAGAAGGGTATGGAAGAACTGGTCGAGTATGTAACGGGATTGGGTCACAAAAAGATAGCGTATATCCAGGGGAACCGCTCGGCGGTAGCTGAGAGAAGGTTCACAGGCTTTTACAGAGCATGTAAGAGCAGGGGGATAGAAGTAAGGAATGAATGGCTTCTTAACGGTGACTACCACAATCCTGAGCTGACATACAAGTTGACCAAGGAATTACTTCGGAAGGCGGATCGTCCGACCTGCATATTTATGCCTGATGATTATTCATCGATGGGCGGCTTTAATGCGATCAAGGATCTGGGTCTGTCGGTACCCGAAGACGTTTCGGTAGTTGGCTATGACGGCATAGCTTATTCACAGCTCCTGTCACCAAAGCTGACGACTTATCTGCAGGACACTGCGAAGATCGGTGCGACGGCGGCAAAAGAATTAGTGGCTCTCATTGAGAGTCCGCAGACGACTTTTAAAGAGGTCATCACGATCGACGGAGAGTTGATCGAGGGCGGCTCGGTCAAAAAAGTCGGCTGAAAAACACACGGCATTAATTAGCAGCAAAAGCTGCGTAATAAAAATATAATGCGATTTTTAAGGAGGAAATTTATTATGGCAAACTTAAAGAAAGTTCTTGCAGGATCGCTCTGCCTCTGCATGGCAGCTTCTATGATGACTGCTTGCGGCGACGACAGTTCTTCTTCTACAGCTGATGCTAAGAAGAGCACTACTTCCAAGGCTGGCGACGGCACTGGAATCAACAAGTCTGAGGACAGAACCAACACTGCTGATCTTCACGGTGCAGATTCTTCAGACGAGTCCAAGAAAACTCTGACGATCTACTGCTGGAACACAGAGTTCAAGTCCAGACTTGACAAGTATTATCCGTTGGGCACATCCAAGACTCTCGAGACAGACGCTGACGGAAGCATCACTTCTATCGACGGTGTTACTCTTAACTGGGTACAGATCGAGAACGAGGGTAACGCTTACCAGACCAAGCTCGACGAGGCTCTTGCTGCACAGCAGGACAGCGCTGACAAGGTAGATATGTTCCTTATGGAAGCTGACTACGCTCTGAAGTATGCTAACGGCGACGTTGCACTTTCAGTTCAGGACCTCGGCATCACAGAGGACGACATGGCTGAGATGTATCAGTACACAAAGGACGTTGCTACAGATACAGCTACAGGCGAGCTCAAGGGTCTTTCATGGCAGGCAACTCCTGGTCTGTTCATGTACAATGCTAACTATGCAAAAGAGGTTCTTGGTTCTGATGATCCTGCTACTGTTCAGGAAGCTGTAAAGGATTGGGATGCTTTCACTGAGACAGCTCAGAAGATGAAGGACGCTGGAATCTTCATGGTTTCCGGTTTCGATGATACATACAGATGCTATTCCAACAACGTATCTGCTCCTTGGGTAGATGCTGACGGTAAGGTTTCTGTTGATCCTCAGATCAAGGCTTGGGTTGACCAGACTAAGGAGTACACTGACGCTGGTTACAACAACAAGACTTCACTTTGGGATGAGGCTTGGGCTGCCGGCCAGAAGATCGACGGTAAGGTATTCGGTTACTTCTATTCTACATGGGGTATTCCTTTCTGCCTCCTGCCTAACACTCTTGATACTTCCGTTGAAGACGGCGGTAAGGAAGAAGTTGGCAACGGTGGTTACGGTCTGTGGAGAGCTTGCGAAGGTCCACAGGCTTACTATTGGGGCGGTACATGGATCTGCGGCGCTATCGACTCCGACAACCAGGATATCGTTGCTGATATCATGAGAGTTATGACTTGCAACAAGGACGTAGCTAAGGCTATTACCGAGGGTGAGCAGGACTACACAAACAACAAGGCTGCTATCAAGGAACTCATCGACGGCGGTTACACCAACCCGTTCCTCGGTGGTCAGGATCACCTCGAGCTGCTTACAGCTGCTGCTGATAAGATCGACCTGAGCAACAAGCTCTCTGCTTATGACCAGGGATGCAACGAGAAGTTCCAGGGTGCTATGAAGGATTACTTCCTTGGCAATACATCTACTTATGAGGATGCACTTGCAGCATTCAAGACCTCTCTGTCAGAGCTCTATCCTACTCTTACTTACGATTTCTAATAATCTAAAGAAAGCAAAATATAGGGGGCGGAGCAATCCCCCCCTATTATTTGCTTAATTTTACAGAAAGGAATATGATTGCTCGCAATTATTTAAGGTATTGTATATGAAGAGAAAAAGCGTCAGCTACGCAAAATGGGGCTATATCTTTCTTATCCCTTTCTTC
>ODAI012570746.1_pt1 | contig 13058 bp, 14 predicted proteins | sample 1539321 | NCBI WGS metagenome assembly ODAI01 (sample SAMN02144231, study PRJEB22623) | gut metagenome | biome: sheep rumen | host: Ovis aries | place: New Zealand | reverse complement strand
GCAACGACCTCCTCGATACGCGCGGGGTGGATACGTCCGTCCTGTACCAGCTGGTGCAGCGCCAGACGCGCAATCTCGCGGCGTACGGGGTCGAACGCAGAGAGGGTGATTGCTTCCGGAGTGTCGTCCACGACAATCTCCACACCGGTAGCCGCCTCGAGCGCGCGGATGTTACGTCCCTCGCGACCGATGATACGGCCCTTGACCTCGTCATTCTCAATATGGAAGACGGAAACGGTGCTTTCTGCCGCGGTCTCGGAAGCCACTCGCTGAATAGTCTGGATAATAATCTTCTTCGCCTCTTTGTTCGCCTCCAGACGCGCATTGTCCATGATCTCGTTGATATAGGACATGGCGGCGGTCTTCGCCTCGTCGCGGAGCGCCTCCACCAACTGTTTCTTAGCCTCCTCGGCGGACATTCCGCTCAGTTGCTCGAGCTGTTTTTGAGCTTCGTGGTGCATTTTCTCCACCTCTTGCTGCTTGTAGTCCAGCGCCTGCTGACGCTGCTCCACTGCCTGCGATTTCTGATTTACTTCGTTGAGAGCTCTCTGCACATCACCTTGACGCTGGTTGAGCTGCTGCTCGCGTTGCTGCAACCGCTGTTCCTGTTGTTGCAGGCGCTTGTCCTGCTCACGAACGGTATTGTCGTGCTCCAACTTCAGGGCGATGAACTTCTCTTTGGCCTCAACTATCTTGTTCTTCTTCACCACTTCCGCTTCTTCGACTGCTTTCTTGAGTATGTTCGCAGCTGCTATCCGGGAAATGAGGTAGTAGATTCCGGCTCCTAACAGGAGTCCGACTACTGCACTGATTACAATAAGGATTGCTGTGTTCATTGATTTAATTATAAATTATTTGTTTATGTCGAACTGTTCGACCATTTTAACCACTTTACGTCTGGTAAGCGACTAACTGTTTAACGCCCCCGACACAAGCTCATTGAGCTTTTTGAGTTCCTTCTCCACGGGTTCCAGGCTTTTCTCTCTCGCATCGGATTGCAGTGCCACCGCGATCTCCAGCGCCGTGTACATCCACAACTGCTCTGCCGAGGCGTTCGGACGAAGCTTCAGATAGTATTGGTACCGTCTGTTCAGCAGATCTGCCGCGTAACGGAAATCCGGTTCCTGCTCGCGCGGTACATCGAGACCTACCGAGTGGGCGTCCAACTGAAGGTTTATATGTTGTTTGTCGGAAATCACCAATTACCAATTACCAATCATCGCTTTAGCGCTGCAATCGCTCTGTCCACCTGAGCGATAAGCGCGTTGATGCGCTTCATGGCCTCTACCTTTCCTTCCGCCACGCTCATCGCGTTCGCCGTCGCCATGCGCCGGTTCTGTTGCTGCAAAGCCAACAACTCGCTGTGCGTTCGGATCAGTTCTTCACGCTGTTTCTCGATGTCTCCTCGCAGCCGTGCATTCTCTTCCCGAAGCGCCTCATAACGCTCCAGCAACACATGCACGTTCTGCGAAAGATCATCTAAAGCCTGCATCTGATTTCTGCCGGTTAACGGCTTAGAACGAGTATCCTACACCCAGACCGATCACGCCCTTGAACTGGCAACGCTCATTGAGCGCACCCTCTTTGTTCGCAATCAGCGTTCCCGGATAGTATTTCAGGCTCGTCTGGAGCGTCACCTGCAGACATTTCAGGAACTGATAACTCAGCGCCACGTCCCAGTCCACGTCAAACAGGCCGAACTGGCGGTTCATGTTCGAGTACTGGAAATAGTGATCCGCCTCGTTATAGAGAGGGTCGATCTCACGGTTGGTTGCGCGGGTAGCCGCATCTTCGTAGGAACTCAGGACGGTTCCTCTGCCGGCGTACGGAGAGAAGAGTGCGACCGTAGTGCTCAGCTTGAAGTCCTGATACTTATACGCGATCGAGCCCTTGAAACTCAGACCGAACTCCGCACGGGCGTTACGGTCATACATCTTCGTACCCAGCGCGGTGTTGTAATAGGACACGCCGTGACGGTCTTTCAGGATTGACGACAGGTCCGTGTGAGCTGCTTTTTCAGCCTCAAAAACAGTCTGGTTCCAGTCTGCCTCTGCATGACCGGCGGCAATCCACGCTTCTTTCGTATAACGCTCGTTCCACGTATTGCCCGTATAAGCCGTCGTGATACGGCCGGCAATCGGAGACAGGTAGATCGAGAAATCGGCACCGTTGTAGCTTTTCTTCCAGTCAATACCGACAGAAACATCGGTGTAAGACGGAGCAAGCCATTTGGAGATCGCCGGGTTGTAACCGGTTACGTACTCGCGGCCTAACGCATACTGGCTCTGGAAACCCGCCAGAACGGTCAGATACCAGGTCTCCTTGAACTCCCATCCGAACTTGGTCGCCAACTTGATATTATCGCTCGATTTCTGGAACGCATCTTCGTCCTGGTCAATCCAAGTCATGCCGAAATCCGTGTCAAAATTGGTCTCCCAGGCAATCGCGTTCTTGTGATACAGCAGGTGGAGCTTCGCATAAACAATACCGTTCACGTTGTTCTTACCACCGGCTGCCCAGTTCACCAGGCCCGTTGCTGCCGCATTCAGACCTACCGTTCCGTCGAACTTCCATGCCTTCTCGGCGTTCTCCAACTTCTGCAAGTCCGCTCCTGCTTTGGCAGCTGCATCTGCATTGCCCGTTACGGTCGCTTTGTCCACCGTCTGTGCAGAAAGTGTCAGTGCTGTGATCATGCACAGCGTTAAAGAGATAAATTTCTTATTCATTGTGTCAAATTTTAGTTGTTTAAACAAAAACTCCGCAAAGTTACTGTTTTTTTTCCACATATGCAAATAAATATGGTGTGTACATGGCTTTTTTTCCAAAAATGTCAATTTTTACACATTTTTTTTTAATATATGCACACGCATATGCGAAAAAAGCAGTAATTTTGCACCGTGAATTAGTATCGGGTTTAGCGCCCGTTAGAAATACGAAAATTTAACACAAAAACAATATGACAAACACATTTAAAAAGAGTTTTCTAATCGCAGTTGCATGCTTGGTAGCAAGTAGTATGTTTGCCGCAGGTACCAATCCTAAGTCCATAGCAGCAGGGGACCAGTATTTCTCGGCATACAAGGAAGTAAAAACTAACTTGAGTTCTAACGATTGGATTTCCACGAATGGAGGTCCCGGCAATAGTGGCACCAGTTACACTGCGCCAAGCGGATGGCTTAATGGAGGTTCAAACCAACCGGGCTATGGTTGTATCAATGTCCAAGCAGGAAAAACAGTTACTTTTACTGTAACGAACATTACCTCTGTCACTATCCTTGGAGCAGCGAATAATAACACAAGAACACTTAATCTTTCCGTACAAACCAACGGAGCCGAAGTGGGTAGTATAGCTACTACTACAGGAAACTCCATACAAACTCTTTCCTACGGCTCTACGCTCGATGCTTCAAAGGTATATTCTGTTACCGTCTCTGCAAGCGATAATAATAATGCAAAATTCTACCAAATCAAATTTGTAGGTGCTAACGGAGGCGGTGGTGATTCCGGTGGTGGAGATACCGGTGGTGGTGACACTGATCCCAATCCAGGCACCGGTGGAGGCGGCACTGATCCCAATCCAGGCACCGGTGGAGGCGGCACTGATCCCAATCCAGGCACCGGCGGTGGCGGCACTGATCCCAATCCGGGCACAGGTGGAGGCGGCACGACTCCTGCTCCTTCAGGAACCGGCTACGATGTTATCATTCGTGTTGATCTGAGTGGAAACAAAGCTTCTACTCAAACGGTTAGCGGTACTATCGGAGGTACATCCGCTGTAAAGAATATGGGCTCCGGTTCCCCTTACAAACTGAACTCTGATGGCGCATACGTTGCGTTAGTGCTGGCGAGCGGTAATTTTAACGTTACTGATACGTTGGTTTTAGACGGCAGCAAAGCTATGCTCGTTTACTACGGCCCAGCCGGAGCCGGTACGGAACTGCTTACTACTGCTGCACCGGCTAACGGAGTGATCCGTACCCCTCTCACCGGGCTTCCGGCAAACCAGAACAGCATTTATGTGTACCGCACAAGCAGTACATACAACGGCACTTTGACCTATATGGAGGTTCGCCGTCCGTCAACAGGCGGTGCGACCCCTACCCCGACTACCGTGGCTGTCACCGGCGTGACGCTCAACAAGAATACCACTTCTATCGAACAGGGACAGACAGAGACCCTCACCGCTACGGTCGCACCGGATAATGCCACCAACAAAGACCTTACTTGGTCCTCCGACAGCCCCGCCGTGGCTACCGTGGACCAGACGGGTAAGGTGACCGCCGTAGCTGAAGGTACCGCCAACATCACCGTGACCACAACCGACGGCAACAAGACCGCTACTTGCGCTGTTACCGTGACCGCTCCGGCGGCTCCAATTGATGTCACAGGCATTGCTCTCAACAAGACCGCAACCACGATTGCCATCGGTGACACCGAGACACTCACCGTCTCCTATACACCCTCGGACGCAAACAACAATAAGGGCATCACCTGGAGCAGTGACAATACCACCGTGGCGACCGTGGATCAGACGGGTAAGATAACCGCTGTAGCTAAAGGAACGGCTACCGTCACCGCCACGACAACCAATGGCAAAACCGCGACGTGTAGCGTAACCGTTCAGCCAGTAGCCGTGACGGGCGTTAGCCTCAGCCAGACTACCGCCAACCTTCAGGTCAACGGAACGGTGACACTCGCCGCTACGGTAGCACCGGCTAATGCCACCAACAAAGCCCTGACATGGGCATCGGACAACACCGCCGTGGCTACCGTGGACCAGACGGGTAAGGTGACCGCCGTAACTGCAGGTACCGCCAACATCACTGTGACCACAACCGACGGCAACAAGACCGCCGCTTGCGCTGTTACCGTTACTGCCGGCCCTTCCACCACCCTCACCCTCCACACGCCGGGTGTATATGAAGACCACACGGCTGCTGGCGGGTATGGGAAAGAATTGGAATTGTTCCAGCAACGCGAATATGAAGTGTACTACGCCGGACGGTACGACAATGGCGGTACCAAACTGACGATACACGTTGATCCGATAGACAAGTCGCACGGTGTTACCAAGAATGAGTCCTCCAATGCATACGAGGCACAGGACGGGTGGTTCAAAGGCACCGGTAATGACAAAGGTACCGGATTTGCGGTTCAGGACGAGTTCAAATCCGCTTCTACACGGTGCCATAACATGAAGAGTACCAATTACGTAGAGATGCACATCAAAGGATTTGACCAGTTCTCTCTCTACGGCATGGACAAGAAAATCAATCTGTCCAAACCGGCAGACCATAAAGTGTTCAAAGTCCTCATTGACAGTGTGGAACAGACGATGACTCCTTCCACCAGTGCGACGATCCGCCGTTTTGAAATTTCTACCGGCGAACACGTCATCCGTATCCAATGCGGGGACGACTGTCTCTTCGGAGGTTTCTCCCTCCGCGTGGCACAGGAACCGTCCATCAAATGGATCAAGGGCAATGACTCCACGCAAACCGTCCGCGCTACCGAGCCCCTCACGACACCTATTATGTACCAGTCCAAGTACGGCAACCTTGCCGGCGCTTCCATTGAGCTGCAATGGATCGGCACACCCGCAACGGGTATCACAATAACCTCGGTGGCACAGCAACAGGGCGAACTGCGCGACACACTCGCCGTCAAGGGTGTTGCCAACTGCCCTGCAGGCACATACCAATATGCAGTCGTTTCGACTCTCAACGGAGTGGTGACCAACCGCCTGCTCGGTAAGTTCACCGTAGTGAATGATATCCGTCCCACTTCGGACGACACGGTTCTGGTGTACAAAGAAGAGGAAATGGACGCCATTACGTTCCGTTACTATGCCAACGACGTGGCGGATGTGCAACTCTCATGGCCCAACGGCCAGCCTGCGGGCATCAACGGAACCGGCAGCAACGGCAAGTACTCCATCAGCGGTACACCGGCGCAGGTAGGCATCTTCCCGTTCTCTGTTTCAATAGAGGGTCTCGATACCGTTTTCTATGGACAGATCGAGGTGAAAGATGCCGTATATGGCGACAACGCCGTATTGTATCTGTACAAGAACAATTACGCGTACAGCAAAGATGGCATCTACAACTACCTCAAGTCCCATAACTACACCATGGTAGAGCGCAAGGCGAAAGACGGTCTGCGCAGTGCCGACCAGTACAGCAAGTACAAATGGATCTTCATCTCTGAAGATGCCGATGCCAACAATCCGGAGGTCATCGCACTCATCCGTGACGGTTCCTCGCTGCCGATCCTGAACATGAAGGGCTTTACCTACGCCAAGGACAGCCTGCGGCTCGGCTGGGGAGACCCCAACAACGGTGCCATCGACTCTGCCAAGGTGAAGAAACAAGGCTGCTTCATTACCATTGAGCGTTCGAGCCACCCGATCTTCAAGAACCTCAGCAACAAAGCGGACGGCAAGGAGATACGTATTCTGGACGACTACGCAAAGAACGGTATCATGCCTATTGCCATCAATAACATGCCCGGCAACACCACGTGTCTGGCTACCGCGCCCACTCGCGGCATGGACTACTATGAGGCGGGAGCCATGCAGACCGCTATTCATGAGATCCCGGCCTCACAACGCGGCGGCGGCAAGTACATATGCCTGCCTATTGCACGCCAAGTGACGCTGTCCCCCGATGGCGAAAAACTGCTCCGCGGTATCATTGATTACCTCTTGAGCCCTGCACAAGCTGCCATCGAGGCACCCGAACTGCGCATTACCAAGTTCACCGTAGAGGGCATTGACGCCAAGATCGACGAGGGCAACAAGACTATCAAACTGGAACTGACGGTGGATAAATTCAGAGAACTGGACTCTCTCCGCGCTACCCAACCGCAGATCACGCTGGCAGATCCCGTGTATTCGCACGTCATTCCGGCGTCCGGTGAGGAGGTAAACCTGAAGTACAGCATCTTCATGGGCAAGGAATATGTTGTCACGGACTATGTCAACCGCGTTGTGTATGAGTTCAAAGTGCAACTGGTCAACCCGCAGGGGATTGAGGAGACATACGAGGCCGGACAATGGGTGAATATATATGATATATATGGTCGCAAGGTAACGACTACCAACGAAGACATCTATACGATGGATCTGCCGCGCGGGGTATATATTGTGGTAACGGAAAGTGGCAACACCCTTAAAATAATGCGTTGATCATGCGGAGTGAGAAAGAATTGGAAGGAGTAACCCTGTTAGGCAACCAGCACACGAAGTATAGCGACAACTACGCCCCGGAGGTCTTGGAGACTTTTCCGAACAAGCATCCGGAGAACGAATATCTGGTGACTTTCAATTGTCCTGAGTTCACCACCCTCTGCCCCAAAACCGGGCAGCCGGATTTCGGACACCTGTACATCAGTTATATCCCGCGCGAGCGGATGGTGGAGAGCAAGAGCCTCAAGCTCTACCTCTTCTCCTTCCGCAACCACGGCGATTTTCATGAGGATTGCGTGAACATCATCATGAAAGATCTGGTCAAACTGATGGATCCTAAGTATCTTGAGGTCACCGGCTATTTCATGCCGCGCGGAGGAATCAGTATCTATCCATTCGCCAACTACGCGGACGCCGATCATCAGGAGCTCAAGGCACAACGCCTCCGCGAGCAGTTCACCGCTGCCACTAACCGGAATTGAGATATTCATTATTCATTAATAATTATTCATTGTGAAAGATAGTTTAATCGTTTTATCGGGCGGACTGGACTCGACAACGATGCTCTACGAGTACCGGTACCGCATCGGCATGGCGGTTTCATTCCATTACGGCAGTAACCATAACGACCGTGAGTTGGAGTTCGCCAAGTTGCACTGCGAGCGTCTCGGAATACCGCACATGGTGGTCCGCTTGCCGTTTATCAAGCAGTTCTTCCGTTCTTCCCTCTTGGAGGGGGCAGACGCCATTCCCGAGGGTAACTACAACGAGCAGAATATGAAGTCCACCGTCGTACCCTTCCGTAACGGGATTATGCTCTCTATTGCCGCCGGCATTGCGGAGAACAACAAACTTCAGTACGTCATGCTGGCTAACCACGCCGGGGACCACACCATTTATCCGGACTGCCGCCCCGAGTTTGTGGAGGCGATGAACAACGCCATTCATTACGGTACGTGGAATGGCGTCCAACTCCTCACGCCCTACACGCATCTCACCAAAGCTGAGATCGCCTCCAAGGGCAAGGAACTGGATTTGGACTATGCCGAGACCTGGAGTTGCTACAAAGGCGGCGAGCACCACTGCGGCGTCTGCGGACCCTGCCGCGAACGCAAGGAAGCCCTCGCACAAGCCGGTATCGAAGATAAAACAATATACGAAAATTAATTAAAAACCTCTTCGGCAAAGAGGGGTCCCCGACGGGCGCTAACGGAGTGCACCCGGTGGGGAGAGCGGAGGCATCGGTTGCCCGTTTATTTAGCGGAGCGGTATAAACCAATGCACACCGATTGCCGAACGCGATGTATTACGTAGAGAAAAGAGTAGAGATTTCTGCAGCGCACAACCTGATGCTCTCTTACGAGAGCAAGTGCGAGTCCCTGCATGGTCACAACTGGGTCATCGTCGTCTATTGCAAAGCCAAAGAGCTGAACTGCGATGGAATGGTGACGGACTTCACCCATATCAAACGGATCGTCAAAGATACCTTTGACCACAAGTATATTAACGAGATTCTGGAGGTCAATCCCTCGGCGGAGAACATTGCCCGCTGGATTTGCGACCACGTGGAGAACTGTTACAAGGTTTCCGTACAGGAGTCCGAGGGCAACGTAGCCATCTACGAGCGAGACGAATGAAGTACGATGTACGATGTACAATGTACGAAGGATGAAATATAGGGTTAACGAAATATTCTTCACCCTACAAGGTGAAGGGGCACACAGCGGTATTCCCGCTGTGTTTGTTCGCTTTAGCGGCTGCAATCTGCGGTGCCCGTGGTGCGACACCGATTTTGCGGACTATACAGAGATGAGCGCAGACGATATTATTCGCACTATGCAGGAACTGTATGACACGCCCAACGAACGGCGCAAGATGTGCGTGCTGACGGGCGGCGAACCGAGTCTGCAAGTTGACAATCAGCTCATTGACGCGCTCCACCAAGCGGGATTCTATATCTGTATCGAGACCAACGGCACCCACTCCCTGCCCGAGGGGATTGACTGGATCACGTGCTCGCCGAAGATGGCGTATAGCCTCCACTCGAAAGGGACGGAAGAAAAACCCACCCTTTTGGCACTTCACAAGGTAAACGAAGTCAAAGTAGTCTATACCGGAGATTACGACCCCGAGGTCTGGCGAAACCAGCTGGAGGCGGAACATTGGATGTTACAGCCCTTGCGATACACCGGCGAATGGCTCTTGCAGAGCGGTATCGATGATTTCGAGATTGACAGCAACGACAATCTGGACGACACCGTGCGGTACATCCTCGCCCACCCTTTCTGGCGGCTCAGCGTACAGCTGCACAAAATAGCCGGACTCCGTTAAGAGCCCGGCTTTTTGTTATCACCGCGTGCACGGCTTGTCAGTACTGCGCCGCATCATAAACAGCGTCTGCTGCGTCAGAGCCGGCGAGGCGCTCAATGATACAGAACGCGAAATCGGAACTGAGCCCCGGACCTTTGGCGGTGATGATGTTCTTTGACTCAACCACCAGACCGCCCACATAGCTTTCGCCGAGCGGTTCCTGACAACCCGGGTAACACGTTGCCTGCTTGCCTTTCAGAATACCTAATTTGCCGAGTACCATCGGAGCAGCACAGATAGCCGCAATCAGTTTGTCGGCTTTGTTGTGCTCAACGAGCAGGTCACAAAGCGCCGAACAGTCACCTAACTTGGTCTGCCCGCCGGGAAGGATTAACATCTCTGCATCCGAGAAATCGATCCTTTCAATCAGTCCGTCTGCCTCGACCGCAATGTTGTGCGCACCGAGTACCATTGGGTTTCCCGTAATGGAGACTGTCGTCACCGCAATGTTGGCACGGCGGAGCAAGTCAATCGTTGTGATAGCCTCGATTTCCTCGAAACCATTGTCAAGAAACAAGTAATTCATAATTCTTAACGCTTAATTAATCTTGAATATATAGGTAATTGTTCCGATCTGGTCATGGTCGCCCTCGGTGAACTTCGCTCTCCGCGCCGCCTCCAGGGCTACTTGTATCGTTTGTTTGTCTGAGATGGTACCTCCGGTCGTCTCGCGCGCGTCTATCACATTACCCGCCGCGTTCACACGGATCTGTACCACCACTTTCCCTTCCTGATTAAAGTTGTTGGACGGCTGCGGAAGGGTTCCTTTGATTCCTCGTCCGGATAGGTTCCAGCTGTTGCCACCGGAGGTGCCGCGTCCTACAGGGTTGCCTTTCACGCCGCTTCCTTGTGTACTGCCCGAACCGGTGTTGGTGCCTGTATTACCGAAGAGCCCTGCCATGGCGTTGGCTTTCGCTTTTGCCTCCGCCTCTTTCTGCTTGCGGGCACGCTCAGCCGCCTCACGTTCCTCTTTCTCCTTGCGCGCGCGCTCCATGGCTAATGTCTCTTCCTCGGAGAGTATATGCTCTGCCGGCGGAACGGGCGTCGGCTGACTGACGGACGGAGCGGCAGGTGCTGAAGGTGCATCTTCCGGCACTGCCGTCGGATCAACGGTCTCGGACCGATAGCCGCCGGTGTTGGGTATCTCCTCTACGAAAGCTATCTCGATCCCTTCTTCCTGCTCCGGTGCCACGGCTTCCAAACGGATGAACCATAGCAGCAACACTACTATCAGCAGAAAAAGGACGGTTCCTACCGCAGCTGTTATATGTCGTTCTTGTTTTTTTGTCACCGTTTTGTGGCAGAAATAATTTCTTAAGACTCCAAACTACCGTTTTGTGGCTACGACCAACTTCATCTTATGTTCATTGGCGATGTCGAGCACGCGCACCACCTCTTTGTACGCCACATCCTCGTCGGCATGCAGCGCGATGTACATCGTGGTGTCGGAGGCCTGGATGGTGCTCAGGTAACTCTCTAAGTTCTCAGGATCTATCTGAACCGGTTTCTGCTTGCCGAGCGCCACGTAATAATTGCCTAAATTGTCAATCGACACCTTGGCTACCTGCGGTCTCGACACTTTCTGTGCGCGCGAAGTCGGCAGGTTGATCTTTATGTCATTGGGGGACGACATCGTGGATGCCATGACGAAGAACAGGAGCAAAAGAAACACCAGGTCCGTCATGGAACTCATTGCGAACGTCGCTTCCACCCTATTGCGTCTTTTCAATGCCATATTATGCAGGTTCGTTAAGAAGATCCATGAACTCCAGTGTACGGCTCTCAAGGAGACGTACTACGCGGTCAATACGGGCGACGAGGTAGTTGTATGCGAACATCGCCAGAATACCGACAATCAGACCGCCGATGGTGGTCACCATCGCCTGGTACATACCCGTCGAGAGGGCACTCATCTCAATCATGCCGCCGGAGGTCTGTGCCATGTTGTAGAACGTCTGCACCATACCCAACACCGTACCTAAGAATCCGAGCATCGGAGCTCCGGCAGCGATGGTAGCCATGATCACCAGCCCTTTCTCCAGACGGCCGACCTCCAGGTTGCCTACGTTCTCAATCGCGACCTGCACGTCTTGCATCGGACGGCCGATACGGGTGATACCCTTCTCGATCATGTGTGCCGAAGGCGTGTCGGTCTGCTTGCAGAGGTTCAGCGCGGAGTCGATCTTACCCTCGTGGATATAGTCGCGGATGCGGTCCATGAAGGACTTGTCTTCGCGCGTCGCCTGTTTGATTACCACCAGACGGGCAATGAATATATAGCAAGCCACGGCGAGCAGAATAGCCAAAATCACCATGATCCAGCCACCGTACTGCGCCATTTCCCATAAGTTAATAGACGTTTCTTGTGCGGGCTCTACAGCCTCCGTCATCGCCTCTTCAAGGGCAATTGTGTCAATTTGTAGTAACATATTATTTCAATAATTCCAAATATTCCTGTATAGTTTCCTGGATGCCGAGATAGAGGGCGTCGCAGATGATGGCGTGACCGATGGAGACCTCTGCCGTCCATGGGAAAGCCTGGATAAAAGGCTTCAGGTTCTTGAGGTTCAGGTCGTGCCCGGCGTTCATGCCCAAGCCCAACTCATGGGCTTTCTCTGCCGCCGGACGGTATTTCTCTATCGCCTTTTTGGGGTCCTCTTGATACATCTCCGCGTACGGCCCCGTATAGAGTTCGACACGGTCTGCACCGGTGCGCAGCGCATACTCCACCATTACGGGATCCGGGTCCACAAAGATACTCACACGGATCCGGTAGGCGTGCAACTGGTTCACTACTCCTTTCAGAAAATCGAGGTGTCGCCGTGTGTCCCAACCGTGGTTGGAGGTCAGTTGGTTAGGGTCGTCCGGAACCAGAGTCACCTGCGTCGGACGGATATCCGTCACCAGCGCCAGAAACTCGTCCGTCGGGTTACCCTCCACATTCAGCTCGGTCTTGACCATCGACTTCAACTGATAAACGTCCTCTTTGCGGATGTGCCGCTCGTCCGGACGCGGATGAACGGTGATGCCTTGCGCACCGAACAACTCGCAATCCACCGCAAAACGCTGTACGTCAGGCATGTTCCCGCCGCGCGCATTGCGCAGCGTGGCCACCTTGTTGATATTAACACTTAGCTTTGTCATCGCTCTTTTTCTAAATCCGCTGCAAAGTTACAACAAAAATTGCACATATGCAAGTTTTTTTGCAGAAATATGCCAGATTATGCCACTTTAGGCAGAAATAGGCATGATTAGGCGGTCTATGTAGAGGCGGAGAGAGGGAGGCGTATACCATCAACGTAGTAGCGGGAGAAATCAGCGCGCCGGGGCGAGGAATGCGGAGGAGAAAGATGCTCGCGCAATGATGCGCGAGAAATGCAAGATGAAGGGGAGCGGAAGATAGATCGGTAGCGGGCAATCGAATTGCCCTGGAATGAACATACCTTAATCGGTTCGAAGGTCACGTCTTCCGTCAGGTGCCGGAGGTAGGCGTCGGTGATAG
>ODAI011055729.1_pt1 | contig 13058 bp, 10 predicted proteins | sample 1539321 | NCBI WGS metagenome assembly ODAI01 (sample SAMN02144231, study PRJEB22623) | gut metagenome | biome: sheep rumen | host: Ovis aries | place: New Zealand | reverse complement strand
GGATTGACTTTTTCATCTTCTTTGTAATAACCGCGTTCGCCATCAAAAACAAAATCTGTTGAGACATAAATAATTTTTGCATTGATGTCATGGGCTGCTTTAGCTAAAAATCCCGTTCCATCACCATTTACTGAATATGCCATTTTGCTTTCGTCTTCACATAGATCCACATTGGTCATAGCTGCACAATGTATAATCACGTCAGGATTTTCTTTCTCAACAGCAGATTTTACTTCTTTTTCATTGGTTATGTCACATTTAATTGTATTCTCTGATGGATTACTATTATGGACTAACGTTAATTCATCGTTGTCATTTGATACAGCAGCAAGTCTTTCACCTAAAAGACCGCTACCTCCGGTTATAAAGTATTTCATAATAATATCTTTGGATTATTAAGTATAAATTATTATCTTGATAAGAGAATACTGATTATCATGGGTTCATAAACTTTTATTATCTTAATATCTTTGTATCAATAAAGAATTTAACTTATGTTTATAAATAGAAAAATTTTTTTTATATGATCTGGTATAATGAAAATATATTAAAGAATAGGTGTACTATAATGAAAAAAGTTAAAATTACTGTTTTAAAAACTACATTAAACAAGCAATTGGCCGGGGAGTACGGGGTTGAAAATTTGTCTGTGTGTCCGATGCTTAAGGAAGGGGAAGTATTTTATGCCGATTATGCAAAACCGGATAATTTCTGTGATGAGGCATGGAAGGCAATATATCAGTACGTATTTGCATTGGCACATGGTGCCGGGGATGATGTGTTCTATTATCATGACTGGATTGAAAAACCTGGTGTGGCAATAGTTTGTTGTAACGATGGATTAAGGCCAGTAATTTTTAAACTTGAATCTACAGATATGGAATCCACTTTGGAAAAGTAATTCTTATATGGCTTTAATGATATATTTATAGCAACAAACACAATATTTGCAAACAATACTGAAAGTAACAATTATTAACAAACATAACGGCAACATTCAAGTATCAAAAACTAATAATAAAATATTCCTTTTATTATCTTTTTATAAATTTATTTATTAAATAACAATAGGGCTAATATTCTCTTTTTATAACTGATAAAACTAATAATTCTCAAATATTTTCCGTTTATTAGAAATTTTATTAATTAAAAGAAATAAAGTACTAATTGTTATATGTTTAAAATATTTTGGAAAATTTGTTTTGAAAAAGTGTCTTGAATAAAATTATTCATTTCACATTTTTTTTTTAAAAAACAACGCATTAAAATAAGGGAGGTTAAAAAAAGTTGATAAATAAGAAAATCATTTTTTTATCAATATTGTTAGTGCTTATCGCAAGTTTTAGTGTTGTCAGTGCAGCGGACACAACAAACAATTGTACCGTAGCTCAAACAACACAACAAACTGAAGCTACAAATGCAAACATTTTGACAACAAATGATGATTATACAGTTCAAACGTTACAATCAACACAATCATGCAACTTAAACAAAAACCTTAACAATTCTGAGGGGGTAAAAAATTCCGCCACATCCGAAGAAGTTGACCCGTTAACTGAGGATACAATATTGAAAATTGATCCTGTAGGACATGACAATATTAAGTATCATGATACCATCATTTTAACAGGAAGGCTCACGGATAAAGAACAAAATGGAGTACAGGGTAAAATTCATTTAAACTTCAATAATAGTCATGCTACAGTAGTATCTGCAGAAAATGGTGATTTTTTCTATTTTTATTATGTAAGTAAAATGGGAAGTTTCAACATCACCGCAGCTTATAATGGTAATGGGATTTATTCAGCATCAAATGATTCGGTGGTTATTGATGTGAACAAGCAAAATTCACGAATAGTGCTAAACAATATAACTCCTGTTAGATCAGGTGATGCTGCGGTTATTGGTGGTCGATTGATTGATACTGAAGGAAATGGATTCTATGGTACTGTTAAACTGTTGATTAATCAGGGTCGTGCAACTGTTAAAACAGATAATCGGGGTTATTTCACATATAACTGTACTATAGGTAAAGTAGGAATAAATAATGTAACAGCATGGTATCTTGAAAGTGATAAGTACACAGCATCAGATAACACAACTACAACGTTTGTTATTAATAAAAAGAAATTGTATACCAGAATCGTTTTTGATGATATTGAACCTGTTGAACTTGGTGAAAACATCACAATAAGCGGTAAATTGCTCGATGAAAATGATGATCCTGTAATGGGTACTGTTAAATTGTGGATTAAAAATGGTCGTGCAACTGTTAAAACAGATGCAAATGGAGTATTTTCCTATGTTTATACTACGAAAAGAGCAGAATCACTTATCATTAAAGGTTCATACTTGGGAACTAATCGTTATAATAACATAACTAATGTAACTACTAACGTGACTGTAAGAAAAATTTCTGCTAAGATCAATTTGGAAATGATTGAACCTGTACATTACACAACCGTTTCTTTAGTTAATGGAATGATGTATGAGTATACCACACCCGGCTGGTCACCTAAACCTTACACAAATATAACTTTTAAGGGGCAGTTGGTTGATAAATTTGGAAAGGGTATTGCCGATACATTAAAAATTACATATGATGGGCCTTATTATTATTTAAAAACAGATGCTGACGGATATTTTACACGTAATGTGACAATTGATGCAAATCGTACTTGGTTCAACTTCATTGTATTTTTCGATGGAAATAACAATTACTTAAGATCTCATTCAATTTTTAAATTTAATGTAACGGATGAATCATAACAATGAGATTTATCCCGTTCTTTCTTTTTTTTATTTAATTATACGAATATTTTAATAATTATTTTATTTTAGTTAACATGAAATTTACTTTCCGAGTACACATTATCATCTTTTCATTAATTTTATTAATTTAATCGGAGAAATATAATAAACAATTATAAAGCATTTATATAAACAACTAGGTGATTAGTTTGAAAATTATGATAACCGGTGGAGCAGGTTTTATAGGCTCAAATTTTGTTCATTACATTGCAAACAAATATGATGATTATGAGATAACCGTTTTAGATAAATTGACCTATGCGGGAGATATGGAAAACCTTGCAGGTCTTGAAAACATCAATTTTATAAAAGGGGATATTGCAGATGAAGTAGCTGCTTCACAAGCTATGGAAGATGCGGATTATGTTGTTAATTTTGCAGCAGAAACACATGTGGATAAATCAATTACTGATCCGGCATCTTTTGTCAAGTCTGATGTTTTGGGTACTCAGAATTTATTGGAACTTGTCAGAAAATATGATGTTGAAAAATACATTCAGATTTCAACTGATGAGGTTTATGGAAGTATTCTTGAAGGTTCATTTAAGGAAACCGACAACATAGATCCGTCCAGTCCTTATTCTGCAAGTAAGGCTGGTGGAGATTTACTGGTGAGTGCATACTATAAAACATATGGTATTCCTGTAATGATTACAAGAAGCAGCAATAACTTTGGTCCTAGACAATTTCCTGAAAAGCTTATACCATTATTCATATTAAAAGCATTACATGATGAAAAATTACCTGTATATGGTGACGGTAAAAATGTACGTGATTGGATTTATGTGGAAGATAACTGTGCCGGTGTAGATACGGTTCTGCATAAGGGAAAAATTGGTGAAGTATATAATATTGGTGGAGGGAATGAAAAGAATAACCTTGAAATTACCAAATTAATTCTTGAAAAACTCGGTAAACCTGAAACCTTAATTGAACATGTTGAAGACCGTTTAGGACACGATAGACGTTATTCATTGGATGCAACAAAAACTAAAAAACTTGGATGGGAACCTAAATGGACCTTTGAAGATGCAATGGAAAAAACTGTCAACTGGTACAAAGAAAATTCAGAGCGTTTGTATAAAGCTACAAAAACATTATAACCTCCCATTTTCTATTTTTTTTACATATCTTTCGAACAGCTATTTTTAAAATTAATAAAATTTATATTATCTTAAAAATAAAGATAAGAATATATTAGAAGATTATAAACTTTCTTTTATATTAAATAACTTAATTCTGTGGTGAATTTGATGAAAGGTATTATTTTATCTGGTGGTCATGGAACAAGATTAAGACCATTGACTCATACCGGACCTAAACAATTGATTCCAATAGCAAATAAACCAGTTATCGAGTATGCTATCGAGGACTTACATGATGCTGGCATTAAGGATATTGGTATTATTTTAGGAACTAATATGCCTAATAAAATTAAGGAAGCATTAGGTGATGGTTCAAGATTTGGTGTTAATATAACCTATATTATGCAAGGTGAACCTAAAGGTTTGGCACATGCAGCTAAAACAGCCCAAGATTTTGTAGGCTCAGATTCCTTTGTAATGTATCTGGGAGACAATATTCTCAAATCAGGAATTGAAGAATTTGTCAGTGGATTTGATGAATCAGATTTCTCTTCAAGATTACTTTTACAAGAAGTTGAAGATCCTAGACAGTTTGGTGTTGCCGAATTGAATGATGACGGAAAGATAATTAATCTGGTTGAAAAACCTGAACATCCAAAAAGCAATTTGGCATTGGTTGGTATATATCTGTTTAAAAATAATATTTTTGAAGCAATCGATAAAATTGAACCTTCATGGAGAAATGAACTGGAAATAACAGATGCTATCCAACAATTGATAGATGATGGATTCAATGTAGATTCATTTGTAGTTGAAGGATGGTGGAAGGATACCGGAAAACCTGAAGATGTTTTGGATGCAAATCAATTAATCCTTGAAACAATTAAAACGGATATTCAAGGGGAAATTGAAGAAGATGTAAAAATCAAGGGTCGAGTAATTATTGGAAAAAACACAGTTATCAAATCAGGGTCCGTGATAAAGGGACCTGCAATAATAGGTCAAAATTGTGAAATTAAAGGTTATGTAGGACCATACACTTCTATTGGAGATGGCACTCAAATAATTGAATCAGAGATAGATTCTTCCATAATTATAGGAAATTCCATTATACGCTCTGATAAACGTATTACAGAAAGTCTATTGGGATTAAACTCTCAAATATTGTCAGATAAGAAAACATATCCTAAAGGAAGAAGTTTTGTTATAGGAGAAAACTCAATAATTAAATTATAAAGGAGATTAACAATGAAAGCAGTTATACCTGCAGCTGGATTAGGAACAAGATTCTTGCCGGCTACAAAGGCACAACCTAAAGAAATGTTGCCTGTATTTAACAAACCAACCATACAGTATGTCGTAGAAGAGGCAGTTAATTCGGGCATTGATGACATACTGATTATTACAGGTAAAGGAAAAAGACCTATTGAAGATCATTTTGATAAATCATGGGAACTGGAATACAATTTAGAACAAAAAGGTAAACTGGATTATCTTGAAGAAGTACAATCCATCTCCAACATGGCTGATATTTATTATGTTCGTCAGAAAAAACAAAACGGACTTGGTGATGCAATCAATTGTGCTAGAAAACATATTGGTGATGAACCTTTTGCTGTTTTATTAGGAGACACAATCACATATTCAGAAAATCCATGCACAAAACAGTTAATTGATGTTTATGAAAAGTATGGTGGATCTGTAATTGCCATAGAAGAGTTACCTGAAAGAAAAATAGAAAGATACGGAATCGTTGATGGAACAGAAATTGAAAACAATATATTTAAGGTAAACAATTTGGTTGAAAAACCAAAACTGGAAGATGCACCATCCAATTTAGGTATTACCGGAAGATACATATTAACTCCTGACATATTCGATAAACTGGACAACACTGAAGCAGGAGTAGGTGGAGAAATTCAACTGACCGATGCAATTAATGCCCAGGATAATGTTTATGCAACCACCTTTGAAGGAACAATCTATGACATTGGTAATACAATGGAATGGCTAAAAAGTTCTATCGACATGGCATTAACTCATGATGATGCCAGAGACGAAATATTAGATTACATTAAGCAAAAACTTAATGAATTTAATTAACTTATTTTTTTTACTATTTTTATACAGATTATTTAAAAAAAGAATTTAAAAAAAGAATTAAATGTTTGAAGGGTCAGTAATTTCACCTTTAATTGCTGAAGCCGCTACAACAGCAGGGTTTGATAAGTACACATATGATTTTGCACTACCCATTCTACCTAAAAAGTTTCTATTGGTTGTGGATATGCATGTCATATCATCGGTCATAACACCCATATGTGCACCTAAACAAGGTCCACATCCTGGATTGCATACTATGGCATTTGATTCAAGGAACGTTTGGATAATTCCGTTTTCTATTGCTTTCTGATATATTTTACGGGAAGCAGGGAATACCAATAATTGAACGTCCTCATGTATTTTATGATTTTTCAATATTTCGGCGGCCTGCACTAAATCTTCATATCTGCCGTTGGTACATGAACCAAGAACAGCCTGGTTGATTGTGGTTCCCTCTACCTTATCAACGTCCTCTACGTTGTCCACGTTATGAGGGCATGCAACCTGAGGTCTTAAATCATCCACATCAAAGTCGTATATTTTTTCGTATTGGGCGTTTTTATCAGGTGTTGTTATTTCGTAGTTTTTAATTCCACGTTGTGCCAGATATCTTTTGGTATCATCATTAGGCACCATTATACCGTTTTTTGCACCACATTCAATAACCATGTTTGTCATGGTCATCCTTGCATCTACTGATAAGTTGTCTATTGTTGATCCATGGAATTCCAGGCTTTTATATGTTCCACCATATGATCCCAGTTCTTTTATGATGTTCAATATCAGATCTTTTGAATAAACATGTTCTTGAAGAGTACCTTCTACGTTTATTTTAATACTTTCAGGGACGTTAAACCAGGTTTTACCTGTGGCATATACCATTGCCAGGTCAGTTGCTCCAAGTCCTGTTGAAAATGCTCCGAAAGCTCCGTAGGTACATGTATGTGAGTCGGCACCGACTATCACAGTTGATGGTTTAACATGTCCTTCCTGTGGTAGAACTTGGTGACAAATACCTTCACCCTGTTTGTATATGTTCTTTATTCCCTGTTTTTTTGCAAAATCCCTAACGACTTGTTGAAATTCTGCAGAACCCATTGTGTTTGCCGGTACGTTATGGTCAAAAACCAATACTATTTTATCCGGATCCCATACTTTATCGGCTAATTTTTCAAACACTTTAATTGTTGGGGGACTGGTTCCGTCATGACTCATTGCAACATCAATATTTGCATTAATTGTATCTCCGGGACTGACTTCTTCTTTATTTGATGCTTTTGCCAGTATTTTCTCGCTAATGTTCATTTAAATCATCATCTTTCAACGTTTGCTTTTAATAATATTTCATCAAATTTTTCATTAGTTATTTCAAAGCCTTTTTCACGTTCTTCCTTAACTATTTTAACTATTTCTAAAAGTTTTTCGTTATCCACTTTAATATTCAATGAATCTAATTTTTCTTCAATTGCAGCTTTACCGGAGTGTTTTCCTAGTACAATCTGTCTTTTTGTTCCGATCATTTCAGGTAGGAACGGTTCGTATGTAAACGGATTCTTTACTATTGCATCCACATGTATTCCGGATTCGTGTCTGAAAACGTTGTTTCCTACAATGGCCTTGCTGTCTGGAACTGGGATTTTACTGTATTTGGAAACCAGTTTGGACAATTCTGATATTACTTCTGTATTAAATCCTAAATCCTTATTGTATAATAATTTCAGTGCCATTATTAATTCTTCTAATGATGCATTTCCTGCCCTTTCACCAATACCGTTAACTGTTGTTGATATTGCTGATGCTCCCTCGAATAAACCTGCAATGGAGTTTGCTACTGCAAATCCGAAATCGTTATGACAGTGTAGAGCAATTTCCACATCTATTTCCTTTCTGATATTTCTAACCAGATATTGCATAGCGTATGGATTTATTGAACCAGTAGTGTCTGCAATATGAATTCTGTCGGCTTTGTGGTCCTGTGCCATTTTGTATATTTCCAGTAATTTAGGTAACTCTGTACGTGTCGCATCTTCTGCAGAAAAAGCAACAAATAGACCATGATCTTTTCCATAGTCAACGGCATCCATACAGATTTCATTAATAACATCCCTTGGTTTGTCCATTTTCACTTTCAAATGTAAATCAGAAAGACCCATAAATGTTATAATTCCACTTACATCAGCATCCAGTGCTGCATCAATATCTTCTTTTTTTGTTCTGGTTAAACAAATAATTTGAGCGTCCAATCCTTCATTAGCAATTGTCTTCACTGATTTTTTTTCGTTTTCTGATACAATAGGAAAACCTGCTTCAATTTGGGGTATTCCAAGTTCGTCAAGTTTATGTGCAATCTCTAACTTTTCATCTAAAGAAAAACATACTCCTGGAGTTTGTTCTCCATCTCTAAGCGTTGTATCATATATATTAATATTTTCAGGCAGGTTATATTCCACCTCTTTATTATATATACTAACGAATCTGTCCTTAATTTTAGTTTCCCCCTTGTTTAATTATATAATATAATTATTAGAAACAATTAATTTTTTAATTTATTATTTAACTAATGTTTTGTTATTTATTTTTATTTTACTAGTATTTTTATAAAGTATATACATTATATTTATTTTATTAGTTAATATTATTTGTCTTATTTTTTTCTAGTAATTCAAGGTAGGATGTTTTTTCAAATCCTTCGGTTATGCCTAACTTAGCAAATATTTCAAAAATGTTCTTTTGTATTGGTTCAATGTTGTCTTCATCTGATGCAACATACTCTATTTCTATAAAATAACCAAGTTCATTTAACTTATCAACTGTGATGGTATATTCTTCATATTTAAATATTCTTCTAACTTTATTCACTATTGCTGATGGCTTATAACCTAAATTAATCAAGATGTCAGTCATGTGTTCCTTACTGTCAATTGTCACTTCAATTTCTTTTCTGGTTTTGGTTTCTGAATCTAATTTAGGACCTTTAAATGTTAAAATATTAATAAAATCATCACCGTCAGGAATTTCCCTAATACGTAATGCTTCATCAGTTTTTTTAAAATCCCTATTTTCTCCATTGAAATAGATGTCCCTTTGAATTTCAGTATGTGAGTATTCACCACCAATATTCTTAATTTTTTCAAATGTCAATTTGGGATTAGTAATTTTTGCCTTAATTTCAATTTCAATCATTTTCATACACGTTTTTCTTTTTTTTATATATTATTTGAAAATAATAATATATTAATAATAGGTATATTTATAAAGTAAAAAGACACATATATAAATACATAATATGTTATTTGGTATTTTTTTAAATAAATTATATTGATATATATTTAAAAATAAGTGGTTGGCTGATTTCTTAAACTCCCTAGGATTTTATTCAAGAAATTAATTTTATTATAGTTTTTAATCTTTTTAACTAGTAATATTGCTCAACCGTGATATTTAGAATTATGCTAAATTATTTTTATCACTTAATTGGAGGAAAAATAAAATGTCAGATGTTGAAATTAAAGTTGAAAACATTGTAGCATCCGCAACATTATTTGATTCAAAAGATAGGAAATTGGATTTACCTGGAGTTGCACCTGCTTTAGAAAATGTAGAGTACAACTTAGAACAATTTCCAGGATTAGTTTTCAAACTTAAAGAGCCTAAAACAGCTGCTTTAATATTTGGATCTGGTAAATTAGTATGTACTGGAGCAAAATGTATTGAAGATTCAAAAACTGCAATACGTATGACAGTAGATAAAATCAGGGAATTAGATCCTGAAATACCTGAAGAATATGAAATTAAAATACAGAATATTGTTGCATCAGCTAATTTAGGAAAAGTATTGAATTTAGAAGCTGTGGCTTTAGATTTAGAAAATACTGAATATGAACCAGAACAATTCCCTGGTTTAGTATACAGATTATCTGATCCAAAAGTAGTTTTACTTTTATTCGGTTCAGGAAAAGTTGTATGTACTGGAGCTAAAACAGCTGATCAAGCTTTATTAGGTGTTCAAAAAACTAAAGAACGCTTAACAGAATTATACTTGATTGAAGACTAAATATTTTGTTAATCAAATATAAAAAGAGATAATTTATTTATACTCCAGATTTAACCACCCCATAAACACCCACATTTAATAAAAAATGACGAGATAATAGAAAAGAATAATTATTTTAAAAAAGAAATAATATAATGAATAAAATTCTAAAAAAAATAGTTATTTTTTTCCAAATAACTTTAATCTTGTTTAATTTATTAAAAATATATCGGTGATCTTTTGATAAAATTGGTAGTGTTTGATCTAGATAATGTATTGATAAATACAGAAACCATAGATGAAATTGCAAAAATAAAAGGTATTGAAAAAGAGATAAGCGACATTACTTTACAAGCAATGCAAGGAAAAATTCCTTTTGAAGAATCTATAAGAAGACGAGTCAAAAAATTAGAGGGCATCTCAACGGCCGAAATAGATGAAGTAATGAAAAACATATCCTTAAACCCGGGTGCTGAGGAAACTGCAGCAGAATTAAAAAAACAAGGATATGACATTGCTATAATTACGGGAAGCTTTGACATAGTCGCATCAAAAATCAAAGAACAAATAAATGCAGACTATCTTTTCTGTAACACTCTTGAAGTAGAAAATGGTCAATTAACTGGAGAAGTCTCAGGACCGTTAATCACTCAAGACAAAGTTGATGTTCTCAGACAACTAGTTGACGATATAGGTATTACACTCGATGAGTGTGTAGCTATAGGTGACGGGGCAAATGACCTTGAAATGGTAAAAAATGCTAAAATAGGAATAGCATACAATGCAAAACCAATTTTAAAAGAACACGCAGATATACAAATAAATGAAAAAGACCTAAGGAAGGTACTTGATATCATGGCAGATGAAAATATAAACACTCAAGAAGTAGTTGAAGAAACACAAGATGAAACATTAGAAAATACCACTATTGAGGAAGAAGTTGTAACTGAAGAAGTAGAAGAAGTTGTTGAAGAAGAAGCTGCTGAAGAAGTAGCTGAAGCTGAAGATGCAGAAGATGCTGAAGATGCTGAAGATGCTGAAGATGCTGAAGATGCTGAAGATGCTGAAGATGCTGAAGAAGCTGAAGAAGCTGAAGAAGTAGCTGAAGCTGAAGATGCTGAAGATGCTGAAGAAGCTGAAGAAGTAGCTGAAGCTGAAGATGCTGAAGATGCTGAAGAAGAACCTGCAATCGATTATTCAATCTTAAATTTCCAACAGTTATTACAATGTAAAAGAACTTTAGAATCTGAACTCACAAGTCTCAAAAACGAAAGAGACCAAATGAATGAAGAAACTAAAACTTACAGGAAAGAAAGAGATGAATTAAATCAAGAACTCAAAGACACTTTAAAAATCGCTTTAGAAAAAAGAAATGAAAGAGACGAAATCAACAAACAAGTTCATGAAAACAAAGAGTTAAGAAACCAATGTAATGAAGAACTTAAAAAAGTTGAATGGAACTCAGGTAAAAAAGAAATCTCAAACATACAAGCAGAAATCAACAAAATCGATAAAACAATACAAACAAAAGTATTAGATATCAGAAAAGAAAATGAGCTTGTAAAAAGAGTTTCCGATTTAACCAAACAACTCAAAAAAATCCAAAGTGATGAAGAAGAAGAAAAAACAGCAGATGCTTTAAAAGAAAAATCAGAAAACTACCACCAAAAAGTTGTAGAATTATCTGATAAAGCTCAAGCAGTTCATGAAGAAATGATTGAATACTTCAACCAAATTGATGGAATAAGAGAAAAAGCAGACAGCAAACACCAAGATTTCATCAACTCTAGAAATGCAGCAACAGCAAAACATGAAGAAGTTAAAGCAAAACTTTCCGAAATCAGAAAAGTTAACAAATTCATGGATCAAGCAAAAGCAAAACCTAGAGGAAGAAAATCCGAAGAAAAATCAAACAGTGACTTAAAAGAAAAAGAACAAGCTGAAGAAATCTTCCAAAAATTCAAAGATGGTAAAAAATTAACCACAGAAGAATTCTTACTATTACAAAAATACAACATAATGTAATTTTTGTTTTTCCTCACTACTTTAAAATAAGTTTGGATATGATATTAACAAGGGTTTATCAACATGAGTTGATAAATATCATATTTCCTTTTTTTCAAAAAACCCTTAAACATAATTCTATTTTTTTAAAGATTTAACTTAAAATATTATTCACAAAAAAAGAGATGATAATAGTATTAACTATCATCAACATATGAAATACCATTCTCTTTAGCAATTTTAATGATATTGTTGGAAATGGATTCCATTTCATCATCGTGACTGACAACAATCATTTGTGGAACAATTTTAATTTGGCGTATTATATCAATCAATAATCTGCGTCTTTCAGCATCCAGATGTATGGTTGGTTCGTCAAGAAGTAACATGTCTGTTCTGTTTCCAGATACTGTGCTGGCAATACCTAATCTGAGAGCAAGTGCAATAACTATTTTTTCTCCACCACTCATCATGTTTAATGTCAGTCGTTCATTTTTGTTTTCTATGTAAACATCATAATTTTCATCAAGTTCCAATGATGTATATTCGAAGTCGAATTCGTTGAAAATGTCAAGGGTATGTTTTTCAATGTCTGGTCTGGCATTTTCTCTTAACTCTTTTTGGACTCCGTCTTTACCATAAAGTTCTCTGATATACTCCAGTATTTCCACATATTTCTTTAAATTGTCCTGTTCTTCTGACAGATCATTGAGTCTTTTAAGTTCTTCGTTTTTATTTTCCAGTTGTTTTTCGTCACTTTTTATTTCCGTTTCTATGGTATTTTTTCTAAGTTTGGATTTTTCTAGTTTTTCATCTTGTAATTTATATGATTCCAGAATTTTTTTGTATTTTTCTTCATCATACTTTAAATTATTAATTTCCTCTTCAAATTTCCTTAAGCATTGTTCTTCTTCACTAAGATTATTTATCAAATTTTCATTTTCTTTGAGTAGTGAATCTTTGCCGGCTATTATTCCAAGGTACTTATTGTAAAGTTCTACTTGTTGCTGTGCATATTTAAT
>ODAI010517190.1_pt1 | contig 13058 bp, 12 predicted proteins | sample 1539321 | NCBI WGS metagenome assembly ODAI01 (sample SAMN02144231, study PRJEB22623) | gut metagenome | biome: sheep rumen | host: Ovis aries | place: New Zealand | reverse complement strand
GAGCAAAAATAATCGTCAATTGTCCCACATTATGAGACACTTACAAATTATTTTTGCATTTAGTATATGAAGTTCAAGAATTTGGAACGTGCTGATTATAGCAATTTTATTAGGTTGAGAGCATTTTTTTTGTTAATTTTGCGATAGTTATCCCTTGGTATTTGTAATAAAAAACATAAAGCTTAAGTAATGTCGAGAATAACCGACATCATCGAAGATATTAAAGAGCAATATCTCGAAGATGATAACAATATCCCTTGGATTATCGGATTTAGCGGTGGCAAGGATTCCACCACAGTTTTGACCTTGGTCTGGAGAGCTCTTTTAGCCGTTAGAGAAGAACGGGGATCCGATTCATTAACGCGCCAAGTTTATGTTGTCAACAATGATACACTTGTTGAAAACCCGATAATAACAGACTATGTACTTGAGGTTCTAGAATATATCAAAAGGGCCGCTAACGAGCAGGATTTGCCCATCACGGTTCAAGTCACCTTACCAAAACTAGAAGATAGTTTTTGGATTAGTTTTCTTGGTAAAGGCTATCCGGTCCCCAATAATCAGTTCCGCTGGTGTACGGAGCGACTTAAAATCAAGCCCACGTCTCAGTTTATTTTGGACAAAGTTGATGCGATGGGAGAAGCCATTGTCCTTATCGGAACTCGATTATCAGAGAGTGCAACTCGCGCAAAATCCATTAGAAAGCATGAGATAAAGGGCCATCGGCTTACAAAGCATCCGTTAAACCCCAACACATTTACTTATGCCCCCATTAAGGAGTTGTATCTTGAGGAGGTATGGTATATTTTGAGTAAAGAGCCTTCTCCTTGGGGATACAATAACGATAAGCTATTCCAAATTTATGCAGATGCTTCTGCCGACGATTATGAATGTCCAACAATGATTACCGATAAAACACAGCCAGCATGTGGCCAGAGTCGTTTCGGATGTTGGGTGTGCACTGTCGTAAAAGAAGACAAATCTATGAAAGCGCTGGTTGAACATGGGAATTCATGGATGGCTCCCATGCTGGCATATCGCGATTTAATGGTGGAAGGCAGAAACGTATCGGAGAACAGGTATTCTACCAGGCGAAACGGCCAAACTGCTGTAGATTCAGAAGGTCATAATATGGGAAACTATACTTTTGAATATCGAAAAGACATGCTCCAAAAGTTACTAGTTCTTCAGAGAGACCTTCAAAAAGTAAAACCACATATGGAATTAATTTCCAATCAAGAACTAGTGGCTATTCAAATCAACTGGTATAGAGATGGCTTTTTCTCCCCGAAGGTAACTGATATCTTCAATGAAGTATACAATCGGACAATGCCTTTTGAGAATATGCAGTACCAAGAACGGCTACTACTTGAGAATGTATGCAAAGACAGTCCTGAAGACTATCATTTAATAAATGACCTTGTATCATTACAAAAGAGTAAAACTATCCTAATGAACAACAATGGTCTTCAAGGAGATATAGAGCGCAGGTTAGACAACTTCATTAACGAGAGGAAATAGATAATGTTCATTGACTCGATTATTCTAAACAATTTCCGTGCTTATAAAGGCGTGAATACGACAGCCTTCAATAAGGATGGAAAAAATGTTTTTCTGATAGCTGGTAATAACGGATTTGGCAAAACCACATTTCTTACGGCTTTAGTTTGGTGTCTTTACGGAAAGCTAATGGCAGATGTGGACGATAAATTCCGTAGGGATATAAACGATGCACAGGGGTATCGCAGCTTCGCTAAATCCGGCCTTAATAATATTTGTGCCGCACAGATTGACGAGATGCCTTTTAACGCAGAAGAAAAGAAACTATTCTCAAAGAAAGGATATGCAGGGAAATATGCTGGGCTAGAAGAGATTGCACAGTATTTTGTAGAAATACACATTACAGATGTTTTCATCCCATCCATTCCTTGCACAGAAATCACCATTCGAAGAACATATGATTACCTATTAGAGTCCGAGAGTATTAACGTTCTCATTGATGGCCAAGTCAATGAGCTCGCAAAAGAAGTGGGCTACGATATCTTCATTAACGACTTTATCTTATCTAAAGACATAGCCAAATTCTTTTTATTTGATGCCGAAAAGATCGTTAATCTGGCAGAGGTTAAATCTTTAGAAGAAAAAAGAAAACTTAGCACTGCATATAGCGAGGTTCTTGGTATTAAGAAGTATGAGGATATTAAAAAGAATCTTGAAAACCTTCGGATCAAATTTAGAAAAAAAGCAGGATCAAGCGTAAGTCAAAAAAAACTAGAAAAATTATCCTCGGAAGTAGAGGCCATCGAGAATGCAATTACAGAGAATGAAAAGTCCAGAGACGAATTAGCAATCCGTACGGAAGAGTTACGAGCGGAAAAGGATTCTCTTCAAGAAAAGCTCATCCGAGAAGGAAATGCCATCAGCATTGAAGAATTGGAGAAACTAAAACTTGGTTTGGCCGCAATTCGCGAGAAGGATACTCAGCTCAAGTCACAGCTAAAAGACATGATGGATATAGCACCCTTTGCTATTTCTGGCGCTCTTTTTACTAAGTCACTTAAGCAATCCATTCAAGAGCATAATGCTAAAGAAAAGACGGCAAATGCAGAGACCCTGATGGCCGCTTTAGTTTCTGCTCGACAGTCAATTATTAGCGAGTCCAAGATAATGGGGCTTACGCCTAATCAGAAGATTCTGCTTGTAACTATTATAAATAATTCATTTTCAAACACGGTATCTACTTATGCTCCCGAACGTAAGCAAACAGGTATCAAGATTCTTTTTGATTTTTCAGATGAAGAGCATAATGCTTTCCGCAGTTTATATGACAACATAAAACTGTCCTTTAGTGTTACATTTAAGCAACTTGTTAAGGATATAAAGAATAACTCAAATTTACTTCTAAAAACGCAGCGTAAGATTGCCGCAGCAGAAATCGATGACGATAATGAACAGATAAAGGTTGTTCGGGCACGCAAGGCAGAAGTTGATGCTTTGCTCAAAAAATATGAGGATGAAGGACGTGCTTTATCTGAACAGATTGGGATTTTGAGCCGAGACCTCGGCACAAAAAAGAAACAGCTGTCCGAATGCGTAAAACTTGTCAAAGTTGATGACATGGACAAGGAGAAAGACACGATCGCCGAGCGACTTATTGTTGAGCTGAATGCTTTTCTTACTCAACTGCGGGAAAAACGGAAGCATTCGCTTGAGTCTAGAATAAAGAATGAGATCGACATCTTAATGCATAAGACCGACTTCATAAATGGAGTCTCAATGGATATTTTGGATAATGTAATTGAGATCAACTTGCTTGATCACGATGAGCAGATTATTAATAAAGAGAAACTTTCAAAAGGCGAGCAGCAACTCTATGCCACAGCAATATTAAAGGCTTTAGTTGATGAATCTGGGATTTCTTTCCCGGTTTTCATTGATAGCCCCCTTCAAAAATTCGATAGCATTCACTCCAAAAACATCATTTCTAAATTTTATCCCGCTGTCTCTAAGCAAGTAGTTATCTTCCCGCTTTTAGGGAAAGAACTATCGGAAGCCGAATATGGCAGTTTGCTACCACATGTTAACAGTGCCTTTGTGATTAAAAATAAAAATGGGGTGTCATCATTCGCTCAAGTTGATCCCAACAGAATTTTTGATTATGTAGATTAGCCTATGTTCACACAGATTAAAACATCAAAAGCTAATAAGCTTATTGTTACCGATTTAAGTAGGCGATTCAATCTTGGTGCCGAGAATGTTATCGCTCGCATCGCTTTTACGTATTCTCTATCAAAAGGACGTAGGCTTAATCTGTCAGATATTTCAGATTCACAGGGCAAGGAATATAGTAAGACAGTTTTATTCGGGAGTAATTATCCTTACTACTTAGCGCTCTTATGTACACTTTACGGGCTCTATAAAACCGATAAAGACATACCAAAGTACATCAAAATGCACTTGGACGATGGTTTACAACTAATGAATGACGAACTTAACGACAATCCAAATCTAAATGGCATGGACTACCTCATTGATAAAATAGATGCGGGTTTAAAGCAGATTGAGAATAATAATGAATAGCGATAAGATAGCCGATCTTTATAGCTCCGGAGAAATATCTGGATATGTTTATCTTGCCTGTGTAGAGAATGACATCTATACAGTCGGGGATGCTGTAGAGAAAGGAGTCTTTTCAAATCCAAAGTTTGAATGGGCAAAGCCGCTTCTTGCATTTATTGATACACCAGAAGCACCTGCCGAAAACAGTGTCTTAAATCAGGAACAGAATCAACCCATGCCGGTGGCTGTTCCTATTGATGTTGGTATTAGACTTGAAAAGGTTTTCAATGAACTCCTAATAGGTGTAGATGTACGAACTGCTTCCGCAATTAAAGTTTGTAGAGACAAAGAACCATCCATAGAATTGTTTTTAAACAGATTTTTTTATGACAAAGAGTTCTGGGTACAGTTCGGCTCTCTTCATAGTGTTGGGCGCAAAACCATAAAACGAGCACAAGAGTTTGCTAGGGAAGTTGAGAATAAATTAAATCGACGTGGGATTGTATTAAGCGAAATTCTCGCTCAACAAGAAGACAATGCGACCACTCCATCTAAACCAGCGGAAAATGAAGATCAACTTAAGAATGTCATTCAACTTGCTCTATCCGAGTTGTCTGTTCGCCCGAAGAACGCATTAAAACTGCTCCTCCTGGATTTTGATGACTCATATTTAGAGTTTTATCGGCATATCAATTCCCCATCATTTGACATCGGTTCTATCCGCAATGTGGGTAGAAAAAGTCTACCCGAAATAAAACAGTTTATTAATCGTGTTAACCAATTGGTTAAGGAGTCCGTGCAGCCGGAGGTTGAGGAGTCATGTGTCGTACAAGCTCAGATCAATCTTGACGAATACCAAACATTCTTTGAGGCGAAACTTAGTGAACTATCCAATCGGTCTTATCATGCGATTTCGGCACTGTATGATAAGTGTGGCAGATCGGTGCAAAAATTTATGGACACAGTATCTCGTTCAGATTTTCGGGTTAGCTCTTTGCCTTCTATTGGACGAAAAAGTACGGGGGAGATTCTGTTTTGGCTGAATAGTATTAGAACGGTTTTCCAAGAAGACATGCTTGGAGTGAATAAGGAGGAAACGACTAATAAAATACGTCTTTTGGCCATTCAGCAGCAGGGACTGGTTGGAGACACCAGTGTTATTGACGAGAAAAGTATTCAAATTGGTCATTTCGCTTATTTTTGTGCAATTCAGCAGTATCTGAATAGCCTCAGCAAACACAATCTTGAGATTGTCAATTCTCAATTAAAGATATACCTTGGACAAGCTCTTCTAAATAAGAAGGAGAGCGCAAAGAAGTTAAATCTTTCGCAAGAAAGAATACGTCAAATTAGAAAAACTGTTTTCAATAAACTTCGAGCATACATAGTTTGGATGAAGAATGCTGTCGTATCACATTTATACTCCCAGTATATGTATTCGATAGCAGTTATTCCTTTGATTAATAAATCAGAAGGGACATCTTTTAACGATAATTTTATTTACTGGGCCATGTCGTTGCTTTGGCCAGATAACTATGTTCTTTTGGGAGACCCAGTATCATCTTTTACAAATCCGTATGGATATGAAATCAACTTGGCGCTTGTTCCCAAAGATTTATTCTCGATTTTTGATTTTACGGCTTTCATTCAGTATTTTGAACGGCTCCAAGAAGAGAAAAGAGTAGACGATCTCTCTATCCCAATTAAAGAATGCCTTCTGCAATTCTTCCGTAACAGGGTTTATTACGAGAAGATGGAAGACATTGAAAGTTATTGTCGTGATATTGCCCGAACGATTTTGGGGTTTGAAGTATCGAGCGATGCTATCCATGTGGAGAAAAATGCCTCTCGAAATAACTCTGAGTGGGTTGAAATAATTATAAGAGAAATTGGCCATCCTATAACTCTGGATGAAATCTTTGCAGAACTAGAGAAGAGGCATCCCGGTAAATCAAAATCTTCAATAGCGTTATCTGGAGCGATTCGGATGAATCCAAATATCGTTCCTATTGGAAGGAGTAGTACTTACGGCTTGAAGGAATGGTCTGATGGAGCTCAACGAGGAGGAACTATTCGCGAGTTCGCGACCGAATACCTGCTGTCTTTTGAGAAGCCTATAGCCACTCTAGCTGAAATCGGGAAGTATGTGCGAAAGTTTCGTCCAACATCCTCAGATAAGAGCATACATGCAAATTTGCTTTTAGAAGCAAATGGCGCATTCCAGATTTTCTACAAGGGCAATGATCGCTATATAGGGCTCGCTAATTACGAATATGGTGATGAGTACCGTCCCTTTGACCGAAATAAGGACGCAAAGCGCGATTTCAAAACAAGTTGTACTCTTCTTGAAGAGTTTGTGGCTGAAAAGGGAAGATTGCCTTTCTCAAACAACGTTGACGAAGAAGAAAAACGGCTCTCACGTTTTTGGAACGTTCAGTTGTCCCATTTAGAGAAAGGAGAATTACGGGAAGACGAAAGAGCGATAATTGAAGCCATGTCCCAAAAGTTTAACGGCTTAAAAATCAATAAAAAAGATTACGACTGGAGAAACAAAATCGAGGAAATAGAGAGGATAATTGAGAACGGCAATGGTGTATCATCGTTAACGCCAGAGACGCAGACTTGGCTTACTAAGCAAGTTCAAGCTTATAAAACTGAGAAACTGAGCTTACCTCATATGCAAATAATAGAAAAACTGATAAATAAGTTAAAAAAGGATGTTAACTGATTATAAATTCAAGAGTCTTTATTCAACCGGAGATAACTATTCCCCGATAGATTTTTTTACTAATGCTTTATCTGGGAGTGTCCGTTTTGATCTTGGACTAGGTTTTTTCAGCACAGCAAGCTTTAATGTTCTGAGTTTGGGATTTGCAAAGTTTATCTCAAATGGCGGACTAATGCGCTTATATATCAATCAATATCTCTCTGAAGAAGACTATAATGCACTAATTGCCTCCCCGCAAGCCATAGAAGATAGCGTGATCAGTAATTTTCATTCTATGTTGGCAATTCTCTCAAAAAGGGATGTTCATTTCTTTAATTGCATTTCTTTTCTCATCAGTTCAGGTCGCATTGATATTAGGATTATCATCCCAAAGACTGGTGGAATTGCACACCAAAAATTCGGTATTTTTACTGACGAAGAAGGGAATAAAATCTCCTTTATCGGCTCGCTCAATCTAACGGCGGCGGCGCTTACTTCTCATAATATTGAGAGTGTTTCATGTCAGATGTCCTGGAAAGGTGCAGAAGATAGCATTAGAGAATATGAGGACCTTTTTGATGAATATTTTAATGGTAAAAAGGAATCAATACATGTTCTAAAAGCAGAACAACTTACAAAAGAGATTGTAAAGGCGTTCCCGTCTAATGATGAAAAAAAGATATTAGAAGAAGAAGAGAAACTTGTTAAGGAATTGAGTGCTATCCAGCAGAAGAAAGACGATCAGGAGGAATCTGGATTTGTTCTTTCCACGGATGATACACCAAGATTTCCATATGTGACAGGAGCTTTCCAATACCAGATTGATGCCTATGAGAGTTGGAAGAATAATGGAGACACTGGCATATTTGCCATGGCTACGGGTACCGGTAAAACAATCACCTCATTAAATTGCGTACTAGAGGAGTTTAAGAAGTCCGGGAAATACAAAATTCTTATCCTCGTTCCCTCAAATGATCTTGTTGCTCAATGGACTGGAGAAGTTGGAAAATTTAATTACAAGAATGTTTATATAGTCAACGGACAGAACGACTGGAGAAAATCCCTTACAGAACTTAAAAATGATGCTGCTTGGGGGATCGAGAGGAATTATGTTATTATCTCAACATATACGTCATTTACAGACCCCTCATTCCAATCACTAATAAAAAAACTAAATGACGATGATATGATCCTCATTGCAGACGAGGCTCATAACGTCGGTAGTTCATCTGTCCGTAAAGCCTTTGATGTTTTACCTATTCGAAAACGCATTGCTCTTTCGGCTACTCCAAACAGAAAATATGATGAAGAGGGAACTCACGCTATAGAGGAGTATTTTCACGATGTGCCTCCGTATTGCTACTCTTTCTCAATGGAACGTGCTATACGCGAGGGACGTCTAATGCACTATTTGTACTACCCCAGAGTCGCTTATTTAAATGACTCCGAGATGAAGCGATACATCTCGTATACGAGACAGCTATTATCCTTCTTCGATTCCAAGGAGAAAAAGTTTAAGGAAAGCCCAGAGGTCACTGATCTATTAATGAAAAGGAAAAGAGTTATTCATAAAGCTCAAGATAAATATAGAGTCTTTATGAGCATCATTGACGAGTTGGTTTCCAAAAACAAAACAAAGTATTGCTTTGTATATACTCCGGAAGGCGTAGATTATCAAAATGGCGGTGAAGAAGAAAAGATCATTGAAAAAATGAAAGCTCTTGTGTATGATAAATATCCACATATTCATACAAACACCTTCATCGGAGGAGATAATGGGAAAAAGGATAAGCTAAGAGCTTTTGCGGAAGGTAAAGTAGATATGCTTTTCGCCATGAAATGTTTAGATGAAGGTGTAGATGTTCCTCGAGCTGAAGTGGGTATTTTTACATCAAGCACGGGTAATCCACGGCAATTTATCCAGCGGCGCGGGCGTCTATTAAGAACTCATCCCGATAAATCGTTTGCATACATATACGACACGATTGTTGTCCCGGACTATTCTCTATTATCTGAAAACTCCTTCTTTGAAATGGAGCGGTCGCTCGTAAAGAATGAACTGATGAGGGTGGCATATTTTGCTTCGCTCTCTGATAATTATTACGAAGCAAAGAATACATTGTCTGGAATACTGGAACACTATAATATTGAAATCGGCGCTCTAATCTCAGAATTACAAGAACAATAATAAATATGACTACAACAGAACTTTTGAAAGAAATTTTGAAAGACAATATCTTTCAAGAAAAGTATGGAATTCCAGAAGAAGTGTTGGATACTATATCCTTCGATTCTGATTCAGGCTATCCCGTCATTGAGACCATAAAGACTATCATTAAACTGAAAGATAGTAGCACTCCCGACATTAATGTCTACAAAAACATTAAACAAACCATATTTAATATTTCGGAATAATGGCTTCTGTTATTAAATCAATTGCCTTCCAGAACTTCTACAATTTTTACGGAAGTTTTGAAGATAATCAGTTCACTTTTAAGGAGGGGCTGAATATTATCAACGCCGATAATGGTATGGGAAAGTCAAAAATGTATAATGGCTTTCTTTGGATCATTAAGGACATGGTATATGATTCTGATTTAAGGGAGTCCGATGGGGTGGTCCATTCTGCTATTAAAATCGCGTCCGAAAAAGCGAAGGCGTCAAATGATGTTGTTGACTTTGGCGTAAAGCTCATCTTTGAGGATGAAAGAAAAGAATATACAATAACTAAGTCCATCAAGCTAACAAGAGACTATAGCTCAGAAGTAGGTTGGAATGTATCATTGCCACGTACCGATGTGCTTGAAGTTGACCTATTGACTCATAATTCTGCGATTGTATATGACATAGCACGGCAGGATGAGATTATTAAAAACAGACTTCTTTCCGCCACGATGCAGCCCTACTCTTTATTGCAGGGTGAGGCTATTGATAACATAGTAGATTTGACAAACTCATCAAACTTGGCTTCAACCGTAGAAGCTCTTACCGATCTTTCAGAGTTGAAAGTTATTGAAAAAACCTGTAAGAGTTTATTCTCAAATGCAGACAAAGACCTGAGCAATAAGCAAAAATCGTGTACACAAAATAAAAAAGGGTTTGAAGAAGCTCAGGCAGAAAAGGCTTCGATTCTAAAAAAGATAGAAGGGAGTAATGCTTCTATAGATTTATACAAAAAGGAGCTCCAGCAAGCGACCGAAGAGGCTGACAAATATAAGGGTATACTCGCAAATACAGAGAAACGAGTTAAATATAGAGAGAGACTTCTCACATTAAGGGAAACGCTTCATAAAAAAGAAGAAGACCTAAAGACATTATTGTCCTCCATCAACGATAATCTTTTTATGAAGAATCCGATTCCCTGGTTGCTTTATGGTACGGAAGGATATGTTGACGTATTCGCAGAAAAAAGAGCAAAGTATACGGAAGCTATGATGGCGAAAAAAGTCATGGCAAATCCAGAAGCTCTTTTAGCATCAATCCTACCTGAAGGGAGCCCAGATGATACATCTCTTTCCAAGATGTTGGAACAATGCCATTGTTTTGTTTGTAATCGTCCATTCAAAAAAGACGACGAGTACTACAAGCATGTAGAAATGCTGCGTAATCGCTCACTCCAAAAACCGACATTAGATGATGCAAAATTCAAGGTTTTCTTTGGAGATATTCAGAAAGCTGTTTCTCCTTACATGACGGTAGACTCGATTTTTGCAGCAATCGCAGAATCCCGAAATAAACAGAAAGCGCTCGAAGATGACATTAAATCTCTTAACGATAGTATTAATACAACGCTTGCCGAATTCAAGAACTATGGAGGTTCCGAGTCCGAAGAAGATGGGATTACAGATGAGAACATCCTAGCGGCATACGATAAAGCGCTCAATGATATTCGTCTCAATAAAGGTTATCTTTCCTCAGCCACATCTCAGGTCGCGAAACTTAAAGATGATCTCAAAGCATGTGATAAGAGGCTTTCCGAGTATGGAGGCGATGCAGTACCACAATCATATAGCGATTTAAAAGAGATTATTGAAGATGCTCAGCAAGTTTTTGAAAGAACAAAACAACGCATTTATGATGAGGTCGTTAATACACTTGAGAAAAAGTCTAATATTTTCTATCAGAAATTGACTTCTGGAAATAATGTTGATGGTGGCAGACTATCTTTCTCGAAAACATCTTACGACTCTATTCAACTAAAAGTTTATAACGAAGCAGGTGGAGAATTGACTGGCGCATCTGAAGGCTTCCAAAGGATGAAAAAGATAGCAGTTTTAATGGCTATTATTTCGTCCAAATTCGGGGGCGGTAAATTTGAATATCCCTTTATTGCGGATGCACCATTCTCTGCATTTGGTAAGAATTTCATTAATAACTTCTTCGACACTGTCCCCGCGGTGTTTAAACAGTGTATCATAATGATAAAAGACCTTTATGATGTTAATTCTGATCAGAGACTGTCCGAAGATGGAGAAGAAATACTTGAGCGCATGAAGAGCGGGGACATCCCCGGTACTTTCTATGTACTCAGTGTGCCAGAAGCCGGAGACCCTGTTAATATGACCACAAAAATTCACGCTTACATTAAATAATCATGACAAGTCAAGAGTTTCGTCAAGAGATTGACATCAAAAGGCCACGATACCTCACCAAATATTATTCGCTCATGGACACCATTTCCAATAAGGGGTCATCTGGGGCTGGCGATTATATCAAGTTCGGTCCTTTCTACCAGACATACATGTATGCTTTTATGATTGGCTATCATTTAGGAGAGTGTAATCAAATCTCGAATTCGGGAGAAACTAAAGATTTCGCTCCTTTAAACCACTGGAAGCCATCTGATCTGGTAGATTATATTATTATGCTTATTCTTTCTGAATCGGATGATAAATTAGGCTTTAGTTGGGAGGATTTGGAACAGATGAATGAAGAAGAGAGCAAGGCGGCTGTTTCTAATATCATACGGCGGATAGAAGGCTATGCTAACACCGGGCTGAATTATATACAAGACAAATTCAATAACGAAAAGGATGAGTTTCGCAGTCCGCAAGTATTCATAAACTTCTTGCGAGAAGTTGTCGACAACAAGAAGCAATGAATTGCCTCAGATGATGTGAGGCACAATACGGACTGAATCTACTCGGATGATTCAACGCGTCTAAGATGGAAACTAATCGTCCATACATGACTCAAGCCGAGGCCAAAGAGTTCACTAAGCTTTTCAACGATCTCAATAAGATGATCGTATCTGTATTATTGTCGGCCACAACTGTGGCCCAAGCTGAGGAAGGGCTTGGGATGCTTGAGGGGCTGGCTGGTTGATCTTCCAGAGGCAAAGATCATGTATGGCCTTGCTCTGCTCATGGTGGACAAGCCCTGGTACGACTTGAAGAAGGGAGTCGAGTGGTTACGGAAAGGAGCCGAAGAAGCTGCTGCAAGAACGGAGCATGTGGCCGCTGACAGTATGTACCAATATGGCATTATCCTTCTTGATGGCCAATTCGGTGTCCCGCGAGATCCCGTCGAAGGGAAATACTGGATTGACAAGGCTGCAGAAGCAGGATCTAAGTTGGCTATTAAAGAACAGAAAAGACGCTGGAAATAATGGATGAACTAAAGAATACAAATCCACAGCAAATGTTAGAGGATGCATTTCGCGCCATTTACGAATTGGACTCTGCAGCAGAGGCGCATCGAGTAGATGACGAGAATGCGTTAATAGGATACCAAATAAACTGGTGCAACTCTTTTAAACAGACATTCTCGTTTGTTTCTGAATATGGGGCAAAACTTGTCTATCATATGAATTCCGATCTTGAGGTCAAAATGCATCATAGCGACAAGTGTTGTATTCAGATATTCTCTGATTGGTATTATATTGAGGTGCATCCACCAAAGCCGGGGGAGGAGAAATGCAGATGCCTTGAGCGTTATGCATTTGAATTTCCGTACACAAATAAGGAGTATTATCTCACTCTTCCTGAAATAACGCAGCATATTTCTAAGGGACTGGCAAAATCGAATGCGGACAAAAAACAACTGAAATAAATGAAGATCGAGGAAGCCATAGTCTATGTCCTCGCCTCCTCCGGGCATGGTATGAAAACAGAGCAGATCGCCCGCGAGATTAACGAACGCGGTCTGTTCCACCGCTGGGACAAGGCCGCGGTGGATGGCAAGATGGTGTACGCTGTCGTGATGTCTCATCCAGACACATTTTGTAAATCAGAAGGAAGGATCCGTTTAATCATATAATTATGAAGACCTACGCACTCTTTCAACAATACAT
>ODAI014166764.1_pt1 | contig 13060 bp, 10 predicted proteins | sample 1539321 | NCBI WGS metagenome assembly ODAI01 (sample SAMN02144231, study PRJEB22623) | gut metagenome | biome: sheep rumen | host: Ovis aries | place: New Zealand | reverse complement strand
CAGTGCACGGATGCCAGGGTCAACATGGTCACCCCGGATCTCTTCAGGAAATACCCGACGCCGGCGGACTTTGCCGCGGCGGACTTAAAGGAGCTCGAACAGGACATCCACTCGACGGGGTTCTATCACAACAAGGCGAAAAACATCATTGCCTGCGCCAAACAGCTGATCGAAGAACATGACGGTGTCGTGCCTTCCGACCTTGAAAGCTTGACAAAGCTTGCAGGTGTCGGCCGAAAGACGGCCAATGTGATCCGCGGAAATATCTATAATGAGCCGAGCATCGTCGTGGATACGCATGTAAAAAGGATCAGCAGGCTTCTGGGGCTTACGGATACGGATGATCCGACCAAGGCTGAATTTGAACTGATGGAGATCCTTCCAAAGGACCACTGGATCCTCTGGAATATCGATATTATTACACTGGGGCGGACGATCTGCATTGCCAACCGCCCGAAGTGCAAAGAATGCTTTCTCCGGGATTACTGCCCCTCGGCAGATAAGACCGATCAGAAAAAGAAGAAAAACTTGAAAACCGGGAAGGAGTGAAGTGAATGAGTCCGAATACCAGAAAGGTCATGGCAGCTGTGATCGCCCTGATCCTTGTGGTGGCGATGGTTCTGCCGATGGCACTGTCCGCCCTGCGTTGATGAATGGATATCGTTGTGACCGGCTATGCCGGACTGGACGGCAGCCGTAAAATATATCATCATATGGAATACCGCCGGAAGCTTCTGATGAAATATTCAGAATGCTTTTTTGGCGTATTGGAAAGCGGGTCCCGGGAAGCTTCCGGAGGCGGCTCCGAGGGGGACAGTCCTCTCGAACGGCGCTTTCAAAGAGAAAGAGACAAAGGACTTGCCGCGGCGGCCTCCATGGACGGAGGCGTGCTGGCAGCGCTCTGGCAGCTTCTGAAAGGGAGAAGGCTCGGAGGAACCTATGACCTTTCAAAGATCCCCGTTCTGCAGCAGACGATCGAGGTCTGTGAAATGTTCGAACTGAATCCGTACAGATTATACGCCCCCTCCTGCAGGGTATGGCTGGCGGAAGAGCCGGGTGAGATCCTGAGCGATGCTGCCGGTGCCGGCGTGCCCTTTGCTGTGATCGGTTACACGGCAGGGGGCGCTGCGATCCGGAGGACGGACACGGATGTGCCCTCCTCCCTGCGCCGTCCCGAAGGGGACGAGCTTTACAGACTGAGCGGATTTCGGGAGGATCAGAGCTTAAATTGCAGAAAGTGAGCAGACATCCTTAAGGAAACGCAAACAGACTTTTATTTCAGAAAGATTGAGGAATGAATACCATGACAGACAAGATCCTGACAATACTTGAAAAAAACGCACGCATCCGCACGGATGATCTTGCCAATATCCTCGGCGAGGATTCCGCTTTGGTCCGCCAGGAGGTGGAACGCCTGGAGGCGGAGAAGGTGATCTGCGGCTACCACACCCTGATCAACTGGGACAAGGTCGGACAGGAGAAGGCGGATGCCGTGATCGAAGTTAAGGTAGCGCCCCAGAGAGGCGTCGGTTTTGATCAGGTCGCAGAGCGGATCTGGCAGTATCCTGAGGTCAGCAGCATTTACCTGGTCAGCGGCAACTGTGATTTTATGGTCATGATCCAGGGAAAATCCATGCGTGAGATCGCAATGTTCGTTTCCGAGAAGCTTTCGACCATCGACGGGGTCTTAAGCACCACGACCCAGTTCATTCTGAAGAAGTACAAGCAGGAGGGATTTGTCGTGGATAATCCGCGCAAGGATGAGCGGGAGGCTATATCATGAGAGATCCCTTAAACAGCTTTATCGAGCAGATCCCGCCTTCCGGCATCCGAAAGTTCTTTGACCTGGTTGCCGAAATGGACGACCCGGAGGTCGTTTCCTTAGGCGTCGGCGAGCCGGACTTTGATACGCCCTGGCACATCCGTGAGGAGGGTATTTACGCGATCACAAAGGGCAAGACCTTCTACAGCGCAAATGCCGGTCTGATGGAGCTCCGCCGCGAGATCTCGAAGCATACCCTGAAGCATTACGGCGTGACCTATGATCCCGCTTCGGAGATCCTGGTGACCGTGGGAGGCTCTGAGGCGATTGATGCCGCCTTCCGCGCCATGCTCGATCCGGGCGATGAGGTCATCATTCCCGAGCCCTGCTTTGTTTCCTATAAGCCCTGCGCCATATTTGCAGGGGCGAAGCCGGTGGTCATCGACCTGAAGGCGGAGAATGAGTTCAAGCTTCAGCCCGAAGAGCTCGAGGCTGCGATCACAGACAGAACCAAGATCGTTTTCATTTCCTATCCGAACAACCCGACCGGCGCGGTCATGACAAGAGAGGATCTCGAAAAAATCGCCGAAGTCGTGATCCGTCACGATCTTTTTGTGCTCTCGGATGAGATCTACGCCGCGCTCAACTATACCGGAGAAGAATATACCAGCATGGCGGCGATCCCCGGCATGCGCGACCGCACTGTCGTGGTGAACGGCTTCTCCAAGGCGTTTGCCATGACCGGCTGGCGCTTAGGCTATGCGACCGGCCCGGCCCGTGTCATCAAGCAGATGATGAAAGTCCACCAGTTTGCCATCATGTGTCCGCCGACCCTGTCCCAGTACGCCGCGATCGAGGCATTAAGAAACGGTGAGGAGGATGTGATCTACATGCGCAATGAGTACGATCAGCGCAGAAAGTTCCTCCTGAAGCGTTTTGAAGAAATGGGGATCGACTGCTTTGAGGCGAAGGGCGCCTTTTATCTCTTCCCCTGCATCAAAAAGTTCGGCATGAGCTCCAACGAATTCGCCGAGCGCATCTTAAATGAACAGAAGCTGGCCGTCGTGCCCGGCAGCGCCTTCGGTGCGTCGGGTGAAGGATTCTTACGTATATCCTACGCCTATTCGCTGCGTGATCTGAAGCGCGCCGTGGAGAGGATCGAGGCCTTTGTTTCAACACTGTAATAATGGAAAAAGCCATTGACGTAAAAAACGTCACAAAAATCTACCGCCTGTATGACCGGCCCGCTGACCGTCTGAAGGAATCCTTAAGCCTCACGAAAAAGAATTACCACAAGGATTTCTATGCGCTTAAGGACGTTTCTTTTGATGTGGAAAAGGGCCAGTCCGTGGGCATTATCGGCACCAACGGCTCCGGCAAGTCGACGATGCTCAAGATCATCACCGGCGTACTGACTCCGAGTGAAGGCGCCGTCAATGTCGAGGGCAAGATCTCCGCGCTTTTAGAGCTTGGTGCCGGCTTCAACATGGAATACACCGGCATCGAGAACATCTATATGAACGGGACCATGATGGGCTTTACCCGCGCAGAGATGGATGCAAAGCTCCCGGAGATCCTGGAGTTTGCCGATATCGGCGAGTTTGTGCATCAGCCGGTCAAATCCTATTCCTCTGGTATGTTCGTGCGCCTGGCGTTTGCTCTCGCGATCAACGTGGATCCGGAGATCCTGATCGTCGATGAAGCGCTCTCTGTCGGAGATATTTTTTTCCAGGCAAAGTGCTATCACCGGATGGATGAGCTCCGGAAGAAGGGCACGACGATCCTCATGGTCACGCACGACATGAGCTCCGTGCTCAAGTACTGCGATAAATGCATCCTTTTAAATAACGGTGAGAAGGTCGCCGAAGGCCGGCCCGGGGAAATGGTGGATCTTTATAAGAAGATCCTCGCCGGACAGTATGACCAGCTCGAAGCCATGATCGATGAGAGAGAAGCTGCGAACCGTGTGGAGAAAAAGCAGAACAGCGCCGCGGAGCACAGCGCGAACGCCCTCACGGCTGACGGCAAGGATCTGATGCGGGCCTCCATGACCATCAATCCGAATGTCAACGAGTATGGAAACGGCAAGGCGGAGATCTATGACTTCGGCATCCTCGACAAGGACTTAAGGCTGACCAACCTCGTCCTCAAGGGGGAAAGCTTTACCATCCGGGAAAAGATCCGGTTTCATGAGCGGATAGAGGCGCCGATCTTTACTTATACCATCCGTGATAAAAAGGGTACGGATCTTTCCGGAACCAATACCATGTTTGAAAACGCAGATGTCGGAAGTGTCGGCCCCGGAGACGAGTACGAGGTCGAGTTTACCCAGAACATGGATCTGCAGGGCGGCGAGTACCTGATCTCCATGAGCTGTACGGGATTCGAGCAGGGAGAGCATGTGGTCTATCACCGGCTCTATGACCTTCTGAATCTGACCGTGATATCAAATAAGAATACGGTGGGCGTCTATGACATGAATTCGAAAGTCAGGACCCGCCGGAATCCGCAGGAAGCATGAAGAACATCACCTACGATCTGATCGAAAAACTGGAATCCCTGCAGGATCACGAGGCTGCCGGAGAGGAGATCCTGTCCGGAACGGACGACAGCCTCTATTACTGTACCTTAAGTCCGGACAGAGTCAATGTCCTGGACAGCCTCCCCTGGCATAAGAGCATGCGCGTGCTTCAGCTTGGCGCCTGCGGCGGCGTTTTTTCAGAGCTTTCCGAAAGAACAGGCCGCTGGGATATCCTTGACTGTGCCGAAGAGGAGCTGGCGCTGGTCCGGCTGCGCTTTCCGAAGCTTTGCGCCAAAGAGGACGCAAAGCTTTGCCTTCTGAAGGAGGAAGAGACGGAGGAGGCGTCCTATGACGCTGTCGTGCTGTTTTTGTCCTCCCTCAATTCCTATGCGGCACAGTACGCGGAAAGAGGAGAGGATCTTCAGGCCATCGTAAAGAGGGCAGTCTCCTATGTAAAGCCCGGCGGGTCTTTTGTTTTTGCGGCGGATAACAAGAACGCGCTGAAGCTTGCCTCAGGCGAGCTTCCGGAGGAAGGGCTCCTCTATACGGAGGAAGCTTTTATCATGTCTGTGCGAAAGGAGCTTCCGTTTGCGGCATCGAAGCTGTATTTCCCGCTCCCTGACGCACTTTTTGCCGTCAACATTTTCAGTGAGGAGAGACTTCCGGGATCCGGAGACTTCAAGGGCATCTCGGAAAGCTTCCTTTCGGAACGGTACTGCTCAGGCAATGAGGAGACCCTCTACGAAAGAATAAGCGAGGCGGGCGTCTTCCCGCACTTTGCCCCCTCCTATCTGCTGATCCTTCAGGGAAAGAACGCTCCGGGAGAAAAGCAGGCGGCAGGCGCTGTTCTGCACAGTGATGACAAGGCGGTCCCAAAGGAAGAAAAGGCTTCAAGGATCCCGCAGTTTCCGGTCTACAGCCGGTTTAACCGCAGAAGAGCTGCCGGATACAGGCTGAAGACGGACATCTTCATGACTTCGGACGGGGAGAAGACCGTCCGGAAGACAGCGCTTTCAGAGGAAGCCAATGCCCATGTGGAAGGCTTTGGCGACCGATATGAGCTTTTAAAGGGCGGAGACGACAGGCTGTTTGTGCTGCCTTCTGAAAAGGGCGTTACCGAGGATGGGAGAGCCTTTGCAGGGTTCCCCTATGTGAAGGGAAAAGAACTCGGGACATGGCTGTCGGACCGGATCCGCCTCGGACAGGCGCCGGTTCAGGAGATGGAAGAAGCCCTTGGCATCCTCATGGGAGACACGGACTGTCCCTGCCATAATCTCGATGCCCTGTTTGAAAATGTAATGATCCGGGAGACATCCGGGGAACTGCAGTATGTGCTGCTGGACTATGAGTGGGTATTTCCGGAGGAACTTGACCGGCGTTTTGTGCGCTGGAGGATCTTAAGCTACTGGTATGAAGCACACCGGCAGGCACTGTATGCGTATGCGGACCGGCAGGCGTTTTTCTCATGCTTCGGCCTTCAGCCCGAGGAGCTTCCGGGCTTTGAGGAAAAGGAAGCTCATTTCCAGCAGCTTGTCAGAGGCGGTAATGCGGATCCTGCGGAGAAGTTCCGAAAGCCCCATAAGACGCCGGCCGATGTGAGAGCGCAGGAAGCGAGGCTGGAGGAATTTACCCAGTGGAATTTAAGGCTTCAGGACGAGATCGAAGAGCACAAGGCGGCGCTTTCCAAAGAGCGCGAGGTGGAACGCTTAAGCCAGAACCATATCCGCAACATTGAAAAGATCAATGCACAAAGAGAGGCAGAGATCGCGCAGCTTGGCGCGGAGGTGCAGTACCTTCGAAAGCATCAGAGCCTTCCAAGCCGCATCACGCACCGCATGATCACGGCGCTGGATGCCTGGGCTCCGGCGGAATCGAGAAAGCGCAAGATGATCCGGCTTGTGAAAAACACTGTCCTTCACCCCGTGCGCCAGTTCCGGCTCTTTACCACGAAGGCGGGCCGGGACTATATAGCCGGCGATTTTAATGTGGGAGGAGAGTTTGCAGAGGGCGGCATTCTGACACTGCCCGCAGCGGAGGCTCCGCTTGTTTCCATCGTGATCCCTGCATACAATCAGGTCGCCTATACCTACGCCTGCGTGCGCTCGATCCTCGCGAATACCGTTTTTGAGGAGACGCCCTATGAGGTGATCCTCGCGGACGATGTATCCACTGACGCCACGAAGGAGATCACCCGCTACATCCACGGAATGGTGATCAGCCGCAATTCATCCAACATGGGCTTTCTGAAAAACTGCAATCAGGCAGCGGCAAAGGCCCGCGGAAAGTACATTTTCTTTTTAAACAACGATACCAAGGTCCATCCCGGGTGGCTTAAGAGCCTTACCGATCTGATCGGCTCGGATCCTTCCATCGGCATGGTGGGCTCCAAACTTGTATACCCGGACGGACGGCTGCAGGAGGCAGGCGGCATCATCTGGTCGGATGCTTCCGGATGGAATTACGGACGTCTCGATGACCCTGACAAGCCGGAATATAACTATGTAAAGGATGTCGATTACATCTCAGGCGCCGCGATCATGATCTCCAAAGCGCTCTGGGAGGAGATCGGCGGTTTTGATGAGCGTTTTGCTCCGGCATACTGCGAGGACTCGGACCTCGCCTTTGAGGTGCGGCGTCACGGAAGACGCGTCGTTTACCAGCCGGCATCGAAAGTGACGCATTTCGAAGGCATTTCCAACGGGACCGATGTGACGGGCACCGGATTGAAGCGCTACCAGGTGGTAAACCAGCAGACCTTCCGCGAGAAATGGGCAGAAGAGCTGAAAAAGCAGTGTGTCAATACCGGAAATCCGGATCCCTTTACCGCGCGCGACCGCTCGCAGGAAAAGCCCTGCGTGGTCATCGTGGATCACTATGTGCCAACCTGGGACCGTGACGCAGGCTCGAAGACGACCTATCAGTATATCCGGATGTTCCTGAAGAAAGGCTTCAATGTCAAATTTGTCGGGGACAACTTCCTCCATGAGGAGCCGTATTCCGGGATCCTTCAGCAGATGGGCGTGGAGATCCTCTACGGGCCGGAATACCAGAACAATATCTATGAGTGGTTCAGGAAGAACAGCGGCAATATAGATTTCTGCTACCTGAACCGTCCGCACATCGCGGTTAAATATATCGATTTCCTGAAGGACAACACCGATATCCGCTGCATCTTCTACGGGCACGACCTGCATTACCTGAGGCTGCTCAGAGAGTATGAGCTCGAGGGAGAGATCCGTAAAAAGCGGGAATCCGATTACTGGAAGAGTGTGGAGTTCTCAGTCATGCAGAAGGCCGATATGGTCTACTATCCGTCACAGACTGAGATCGACGCGATCCACCATTTTCATCCGGAGATCCCGGCGCGGGCGATCACAGCCTATGTGTGGGACAGCTTCCCGGAGAAGAAGACAAAAGAAGAAGAGTTTGAAAAACGGCATGACCTTCTGTTTGTGGGAGGCTTCAGGCATCCGCCGAACGCGGACGGCGTGAAGTGGTTTGCAAAGGACATCTGGCCGAGGATCCATGAGGCACTTCCCGGATGCCGTTTCCTGATCGCAGGTTCGGGAGCGGGTGAGGACATCACGGCTCTGTCGGACGGCAGCAGCGGGATCGAGGTACTGGGCTTCGTTTCCGATGAACGCCTGAAGGAGCTTTATGAGGAGAGCCGGCTCGTTGTGGTGCCGCTTCGCTATGGGGCGGGCGTCAAGGGCAAGGTCGTGGAGGCTGTCTATAACGGATGCGTGATCGTGACGACCTCGGTCGGTGCGGAAGGCATTCCGGATGCTGAGACTGTCATGGCCGTAACGGATGATGATCCGGAGAAGCTTTATCAGAATGAGGACGCAATCGCGGCCCGCTTTGCCGATGAGGTCATCCGCCTTTATAACGATCCTGCCGCATGTGCTGCGATCGGCGCGGCGTGCGGAGAGTTTATCCAAAAGCACTACAGCATCGATGCTGCCTGGGAGGAGATCGCTTCCGACTGGGTCCCTGCGAAACCCCGGTCCTAAGGCTGAAATGGTTTAAGAATCCGCCGGAGGAGACTGATTGGACGAAAAGGAACTGATCCGGGCGAGACTTACAGAGCTTGACCGCCTGGCATATGAACGCAATATCCTGAAAACGAGCGGCTTTTTAAGCTATGCCGAGCAGCAGGCCTATCATCAGCTGCAAAAGGCGGGAAGCTTTCTGACCCCGACGCACTTTCTTGGCGGAGGGTATGAGGAAAGTGAGAGGGCAGCAGCCTTCTTTCTGCCCGATTACATGGATAAGGCTGAGGCTGAAGGCGCAAAGATCGCCGTGCTTAAGGCTGAGGTACCGGGTGAAAAATACGCCGAGGAGCTGACACACCGTGACTATCTCGGAGCCCTCATGAATCTCGGGATCGAACGGGAATGCCTCGGAGACATCCTGGTGGATGAAGGCGGGGCGTACATTTTCTGTACGCTGGAGATGTCCGGATACATCACCGATAACCTGCTGAGAGTAAAGCATACCTCGGTTCGCTGCAGGATCACCCCGGCGGCGGAGCTGAAGCTTTCGCCCCGGCTCGAGGAAAAAAAGGTCAATGTCGCATCCGAGCGGATCGACGTCGTGATCGCTGCAGTTTATAAGCTGTCGAGACAGAAAGCGTCGCAGCTGGTGGATGCGGAGCAGGTATATATCAACGGCATTACCGTAAGCTCTGCCGGAAAGCAGATGAAGGAAGGCGACCGGGTCTCTGTCAGAGGCTTCGGAAAGTTCATCTATGACGGCATTGACGGAAGCAGCCGCAAGGGCAGGCTGTATGTAAGGATACAGAGATATATATGAATAAGCTCTTGAAAAATGGACGAAAAAAGAAAGCTCGCTTTCTTTTTTCTGGACATTTGACAAGGCAACAAGTATGAGCAAAAAAGCCAGGCGAGCAAGGCGAGTATGGCGATTTGCGAATACTTGTGAGTGTCACGGGAGTGCGCAGCACGAAGTGACACTCAGCTTATATACAACCAGGTGCGGTTCTTCGCATGGAGGTTTATGATGAAAGAACAGGTACAGAAGATATTGGACGAGCTGACCGGGCGCTACCCCTCTCTCGAAAAGATCAGAGGGGAGATCGCAGACGCCTATGAGATCCTGAAGGAATGCTATGATCATGGCGGAAAGCTCCTGATCGCCGGCAACGGCGGCTCCTGCGCGGACAGCGAGCATATCGTAGGTGAGCTGATGAAGGGCTTCTGCAAAAAGCGTCCTTTATCAAAGGCGCTTATCGACCGGATCGCCTCGATCGATCCCGACCCTGATCCGAAGCTTTCCGAAAAGCTTCAGCAGGGTCTTCCCGCGATCGCGATCACGGGACATAACGCCTTGAGCACCGCATTTGCCAATGACGTGGACGCGGATTACTGCTTTGCCCAGCAGATTGCAGGCTATGGCAGACCGGGAGACGTATTCTTAGGGATCACGACCTCCGGAAACAGTAAAAACATCATGCGCGCGGCAGCTGTCGCAAAGGCGATGGACCTTAAGGTCATTTCGCTTACCGGCCGCGACGGCGGGAGGGTCCGGCAGCTTTCCGACTGCGCGATCATCGTGCCGGAGCAGGAGACCTATAAGATCCAGGAGCTGCATCTGCCGGTCTATCACGCTCTCTGCCTGATGCTCGAGGAGACGTTTTTCACAAGATGAAACACTGCTTTGCGATAAGTGCATACGGAGAATCTCCCTATCTGGAGGAGTGCATCCGCTCCGTGACCGGGCAGTCGTTTCCGACGCGGGTGATCATCTGCACATCAACGCCCAATGAACTGATCCGGGAGCTGGCGAAAAAATATGCGCTTCCGCTCTTTATCCGCGAAGGGGCCAGCTCTCTGCACGCGGACTGGAACTTTGCCGTGGAGACCGCGGTAAGGGAAACGGGTGCGGAACTGGTCACCGTCACCCATCAGGACGATGTCTATCACAGGGATTATGCAAAGGCCCTGAGGGCAGCATGGCAGATGTATCCCGATTTGAGTGTCTTCTGCACAAGATACCGCACGATCAACGCCAAAGGGGAGCTCATCCCGGGGCAGGCGGAGAGCGTAAAGCGCTTTATGCGCCTGCCGCTTCGGATGCGGAAGCTTGCGGACCGCAGCCTTATAAAGCGTTCCGCTGTACAGTTCGGCAATGCGATCGGCTGCCCCACCTGTACCTACGCGGTCCAAAAGACCGGCCTTCCCCTGTTTCAGAATGAGTATCATTTCGTGATCGACTGGGATACGCTGCTTCGCTTAAGCCGTTTGCCCGGCCGTTTCGTCTGTCTGGAGAAGGAGCTCTTAGATTACCGCATTCATGACCAGGCGGAAACAAGGAAAAATATACAGAATCATGTCCGGGAGCAGGAGGAAAGCGCCATGTACGAAAAAATGTGGCCCCGTCCGATTCCCCGGATCCTGATGCATTTTTATAAAAAGGCCTATCAGGCCTACGGCCCGGCCGATGAATGAGCTGATCAAGATACTGACAAGAGAAGAGAATGTCCGGATGCAGTATGAGATCCTGCTTATGCTTCTTGCATTTGCCGTTCCTGCGCTGAAAATAAAGAGCAGAAAAAAGCTGGCGGCTGCATGGGCTCTTGCGGCAGCGGTCTTTGCCTGGCTGCACCGGATACTGCTGCCGGCAGTGGTATCCGGCCTCTACCTCTATATGATCGCCGGCATCCTTGCCGTGCTTTTATACCTGGATCCGAAGGCCTTCCTGAGGCCTGCCGCCGCTGTGAAAAAGGCACTCAGCCCCTATCTTGAACAGCCCGCAGTCCTCTATGCCCTCATTCCTCTCCTGATCCTCATGATCCAGCTGTGCCGGATCAACATTGCCATTGACTATGATTCCCTGCGCTATGGTCTGCGTTCTGACGTCCTCCTGACCGGGGGACACGGGTTCCGCGGTTTTTTCGAAAACACGGGCCTCGTAAATCTGGTCTACAGCTATCCGAAGGGCTTTGAGGTACTGACGAGGCCGCTGTATTTCGGACATACCTGGGGTTACATTCTATGCGTCAATTTCTGGGTACTGGCTGTGATCTGGCTGATGGCGGACCTTATCACGAGAGAGATCACCGGAAATGTAAAGGCCGGCATCTTTACGGCCTGTCTCCTTTCCATGGTGCCCGGCATCAGCAACATGGCTCTGACCGCAAAGAGTGATCTGATGACCCTTTTGTGTCAGCTGATCTTCCTTTACTGCTGCGTGCGCTACGTAAACGCAGACGCTGCGCCGAAAGGGAAGGATCATGCGCTCTGCGGGAGGCTGACAGGCTGCGGTCTTGCGGCCCTTGCCGCAAGCTATGCCTTAAAACCGACGGCATTGGTTTTTTCCTCCCTGCTCGGTCTCACCGCACTGATCATGCTTCTGCGGTATGAAAAACAACAGGGCGGAAGACTTTTGTTCAGCTCTGCAGGGTGCAGAGTCCTCATTCCGGTGCTTCTTTTTACGCTGCTGATGACCGCGCGAACATTCCTGATCACCGGGATGCCCTTTACCAGCATTTTTACAGGCGTATTTGAGCGCCTCGGAATGACGCTTCACTATCCCTTCCGTGTTCAGCAGGCAAGCAGCAAGGCGCCGCTTGCACTGACCGATACGGTCCGCTTTTATCTCGGCAGGCTCTTCGGTTTTCTCTTCTGTCCTGTCGGGGAGGATATGCTGCACGTGCAGATGGCCTGGGGCGGTCTGGCGTTTACGCTGGTCCTGATCACGGGACTCCTCGGGATCCGGAAGGTCCCTGAGCAGATGTCAGAGCTGAACCGTCTGCAGGAGGTCGGCACGCCGCGCGCTGCGGACCCGGAGAGGAAAGGCAGGACCTTAAGCAAAGCAGGCTTTTTGCTTACGGCGGCAGCCTCGGCGGTGACGGGAGCCGTCTCTCTTCTGACACTGTATTTTCTGTATCAGATCGACGGAAACTATTACGGACTGCTTTACGCGCTTGTGATCATCACCGGCAGCTCCGTGATCTCGGTACGAGCGGCTTACGAAGTATCCCCGCTCGGAAAGAACCTTCCAAAGCGCTTCAGCCAGAAGATGGACCGCGCGATGATCATGCTCTCCGCAGTCATGATCTGGTTTACGGCATTTACCGGATGGGCAGGCCCGGTCGGCTTTACGCCGGTCGATCCCGTGAACCGGGGCTACTACAATCATGAAGTCGAGTTCGGGATCTCTGACCCGATGCACTGGGACAGGCATACACGGGTCGTCGCCTTTGCATCTGAGCCCGACTGTTATCTGCTGAAGGGAAGAGTTGAGAGCTGGGTCGACATCGACGGTACCGGCGGCAACGTCTATCTCACGGATACCAAGCTCAATATCTTCAAGGAATATTTAAGCTTTGCCGATATCGACTATATCTACGCCGATCTGAGATTCCTGCATGACAGGGAGGACGAGCGGCATAAAAGGGCCGATACGCTGTTTACCTACATGCTCGAGGACGGTGATTTCGAGAGCGTCGTGCTTGCAGAGAACACCTCGTCCCAGATCTTTGCGAAGATCGATAAGGAGAGGATGGCAGAGGACTGGGAGGTCCCGCTGTCCGATGAGAAGCAGGAGAGGACTGCCGGGCAGTGCGCGTGGTACGAGAGCATCGGGGGCTACCGGCAGCCTTGATCGGACGCTTCATGACATTTACAGAGTTATGTAATGCAGACTGAGAAAAACCAAAAATTGAATATCCTCCCCGACCTCATCCTGCTGGCGGTCCTCGCGGGCTTTGCCTTCTGGGTCAACCGGGATATCCACATCAAGGGTCTCTACAT
>ODAI013314851.1_pt1 | contig 13060 bp, 11 predicted proteins | sample 1539321 | NCBI WGS metagenome assembly ODAI01 (sample SAMN02144231, study PRJEB22623) | gut metagenome | biome: sheep rumen | host: Ovis aries | place: New Zealand | reverse complement strand
GGCTGAATGGTAAGCCATAGTAGGAACACAAGCACCAGCACTTGCAACAACGGAATAATGTATGTCTTTATCTTTACAATATAAAACGATTTTAGATATTCAAAAATTCAAGGGATTGAAGATTCAAGAGTTCAAATGTTCAATGGCTTGAAGGTTCAAGAGTTCAACCCAACAATAACATAAAAAACCAAGAACTTAAAAACTCAAAAACTTATAAACCTACAAAATTAAAAACTCACAAACTTACAAACTTCCCAACTCCACTTTTAATTTTTAACTTTTAATTTTTAATTCAGAATGTGTGTTACGACTCCAACGATATACTCTTCTGGTACGGGTCCCCAGTATCGGGAGTCACATGAGTTCATCACATTATCGCCAGCCATGAAGTAATAGTTATGTTGCCACTTGTGATAGCTTATTCGCTTGCCGTCAGCGTATGCTTCATTCTTTTCCCTGTCCCATGTTATCTCCTTTCCGAGTTCCCACTCAAGTACAACCTTATATATGTTTGCTTCCAGAGCGGTAATCCTTGTTATGTCTCCCTTTCGTGGGATATACATAGGACCGAAGTTCTTTATGTTCCATCCATTGTAATATGGCGGAACCCAGAAACCTTGTATCAGGGAGTCAGGAGTATTCTCCAACCTCGTCTGTTCATCCTCAAGACACAACACCTCATCATAGTTGTTATTATGATAATGACCGTTAACAGCACTTATGCTGTCACCAGGAAGAGCTATGCAACGCTTGCAAAACACGTTGTTTATTCTGAAGTATAGCTTTCCCCAATGGTTGGCTTCATTAAACACCACTATGTCGTTATGCTTCACGCCACTGTAACCCTTCATTCGGAAAGCCTTCAGTTCCTGTCCCTCAAGACTGAAGTTGAGGTCAGTATATATTCTCGCCCCCATCTTTAGCTTGTTCACTATGACTTTGTCACCAGGCTTCAGAGTCGGATACATCGACTCCGTCGGTATCGTGAAATAGTCAAACACAAGCATTCGTGCCAGTAACCATGCTCCATATAGCAATGGTACTGACAGGAATGCGACTAATAGATATTTAACAAAAGTAATTAATCCTTTTTTCATCATACACCAAGTCATATTTTTTCAAGTTTCAGAAGTTTACTTTGTGGAGTTAAAAACATTCGTGTTAGGTGTACCTTACGTTTCCCTTAGGTTCTCCTTAGTTTCCCTTACATTCCTAAGGGACACCTAAGGAACACATAAGTGGAAGGTAAGGTAAGCTTCGCTTACTTCGTTGGGCATTCTGGAGTCATTATTAACTGCGTTGAGCCCTTTGTGATTCTTCATTCATCATTCTTTATTTTTCATTTAGTTGTTTCGTTTTGTCCCATTTACACCATCCGACATATTTTATTCTTTACTCATTTGTTTGACTCTCCATACTATTATGTTTCCTGTCAGTATCACCACCAAGACCAAAAATCCTATGATGTAAACCGTATGACTTAGAGCCTCAAAGAACCAGATGGAGTAGAGAGGAAGCATAACGCTCGTTGCAATACAGATGTACAGATACCTGTCCTTGAACAACATGCTTACGTTCCAGCGTTCATGCCATGAATACACCACAAGCACGATGGACAGTACCCACAGCACTACGCTCTTGACAAACGATGCCAACGGAGAGAAATGTATCAACTCACCAAAGCATCCGCATGACTCTATACTTCCCATTATTGTAGGGAAGAACAGGTTCAGTCCTGTCAGATAGACAAAGAACGTAAGCATCACGCAGAAACCTACACTTGCCACTCGCCTGTACTCACGCCTGATGGCTAAGAGAGCCACCATCATCTCCATTACACACATCCCGATTGCGCCAACCATATCAATACGAAACGCACCCCAAAGATTTGAAACCAAAGATTTCAGATCCCACAAATACGCATCCAGATACAGACGAGTCTCCAACGCAAACGAGTTTATGTTTACCGCCTTCATGACAGAGGAGAGGAGGAATACGGATAACAAGACTATCCATATTCCTTGCTCAACCTTATGCAGGCTTCTTTGTTTTTTGTTTCTTTTGTTCATTAGCTATAACTTTCTTAAACAGAGCCTCCATCTTCTCATTTTGGAATGGGTTACCAACCATAAGAACCTTGCCTTCCTTATTTATGACAAAAGTATGGAATAACTCATTATCCGGTATTTGAGGATTGGCTTTCAAAAATGCCTTACAGGTGTCAATAAAAACAGTACCTTTTACTCTTTTTAGGCACAAATTTCTATAAATATCTTCCACTTCATTTTGTTTCGCTTGTATAACATAAACAGGACAAATATTTTCATTATTATCTATGTGTATTATTTCGTCTTTTGCAAGATTTGAAGCAAAACAAGAACCACATTCAACATTTTCGAAATATTTCACAAGACACAATTGTGAATTATCTTTTGCAATACTGTCCAAAGCACAATTACGTTTAACCATCTTTTTTTGCGGAATGGTTATTTTTGTATAAAGCAATACATCCAATCGTCGATTCACATTACTTTGACATGACACAAAAAATAGAAGTGGCAATAAAAATAAAAAATATTTATTCACAGGCCATTTTCATTTTTATGACGACAAAATTACTTTTCTCATTTATGTCATATCCACCATCTTTATATGCACTTCTTATTTTCTTTGTAATACATGAATTATCATCCTTACATTCTATTATATCCAAGAGATCGATTTGACTAATAATACTATAATAATAACCGTCATAATAATCCAGGAATAAAGGGAGGTAATCATCATATACCAATTTAGAAACAGACTTTTTCGCAGGATTTATTTTTAACGTTGCAATTTTTATTCCATCATACTTAACATCACTAATTATATTACCATTCTCCAGATAAAAACCCTCCAAGACTTTGTAGATCCCCTTTTCATTTTGATTAATTTTATCTAAAGATTGCATATCATCACCTATAAACCTATAATTTTGACAAGAATAATCATTTGTTTTTAAGTCAACGACCCAAAAAGTACTATTATGATAGTCTAAATAATACAAAACATCATCCTCTATACGCATCTTGTTTAATTCATAATTAGGGAATCCGCTCTTTGCGTCATTAGTTGGGAATAAATGAGTAATAAGATTTAACTTTGAATCAAACACATGTATTTGATAGCCATCTCCCATATATTCAGTTGACATAACAAAACCAGATGAGAACCTACCAACCTGTGTTATTATACTTCCTTCACAACATCTGTTTTTTGAGAACAAGAATTTTCCATTGTAATCATAAATTAAGATTTCGCCACCAGCACCTGCAATAACGACTGAATCTCCTGCTCTATCAATAGCTGCATCCCACACAGATATATATTCCCCCTTCCCATGTCCAATATCTCCAATTTTTGTTTTGTATTTTCCTGACATGTCAAATAGAAAAATATTATCAATACCTTCATTTTCGTCACAAATCAACAAACCATTATTAGTTGCGATTAATTTATTAGGATAAGATAATAAACATTTTTTATTTGTTTCTAACGGAATAAGTTCTACACTATCGATTATTTTTGAAACAACCAAAGTTTCACAACACAAAGTGTCCAAATCAATTTCGTTATTATAGTCATTACAGACATTTCTGTTGCAAGATGCCATAAAAGAAAGAACTATTAACAAAACTGGTAATATGTAAAAAAATCTGTAATACATTTTTTTCGAATTTAATTTCACTAACGTCAATGCAAATGTTACTTTTTACATAAAGTTATTTTAGCATTGTCCGTTAGTGAAAAAACAAACTAATAATTTTTGCGTAAACAAACTATTCTATGTTTAACATATCATTTACCTTTTTACACTAGAAACATGGTTAGTCTCCGTCGGTTTTGGTTGTGTTTGGGAAGCTTTCGTCCCAGTCCCCGAGCAACCATGATGTTGCTCATCATATTTAATATGTCTTATTCCATTCCAAAAATCTTTCTCTTTCTGCTCATTACTAATATACTCTTTATTATACATTTCATTTTTTTTCTTATAGGTTGTTCGATCTGCATAACACACGACATGAGTGCCATCTGACATTGTATAAGAATGTGATGAATCAGAACACTTTTCGCGCTTCGTCTCACCAATCCAACATATTGTTGCTTTCTTTGTTCCTATATAATAATCACCAGAATCTGAACTGCTAGAATCTGAACTACCAGACGATTCTCCAGAACTTAAAGCCAATACATTCTCAGCCATAAGTAGCTCTTCATCCGTCATGTTCGCAAACATATACGTGCCGTATGCCTTGAACATGCCGAGACCGGCAGTAGTGATAGCCGCAACTGCAAATGTTGTTTTGAAAAATTTCTTTTTCATAACTTAAAATTGATTTTTCTTTCTCACGACATAGTCATTTGAAAGGGTTAAAACTAAATTAATAATCTCTGTACTGTAATCATCTACTTCTTGTACACAAAAGTAAGATGCTTACAGTATTTGTGAGGTTGTACACTCCTCACGTATCTCATATTCCAAAACGATAATGTATGCATTCCGTCATTATCACCAGAAGCACAGATTTGGAACAATCAATATTTCATTTATGTTTATGCTGTTAACGGTTTACTTGTCCAATCATGAACTTTCAACTAACAAACTCAACTTTTAACTGTTAATTTATAACATTTAACTCGTGTGTAGGGGAAATTTTCCCCACACACTACCACCAGACTTGTTTGCCATCCTCGTATGTGAAGATACGTTCCTCAACTCCCTTACTTATATTACTCAAGAGGAACAGAGCACTTGTAGGCACATTCCTGAATGTCAGTACATCGGATGTCGCTTTCTGTTTTCCAATGATAGTCCATTTGTCTGATTTCCAATAATACAACACATAAGTATCACCAACCTCAATACAGTTGCCATCTGTTCGTGGCATATAACGTATCTTCCCAATCCTTGACGGATGTTTCAAGCGCAAGCCAACCCACTGGCTATCTGGTTCTTTTGCCTGATAGCCAGTAAGTATGTCATGATCAAAAGCACGCTCTAATTCATGTCCTTTTGTGCCTTCCGTACCAATTATATCACCATCAAGTATATGTCCATGTTCATCATATACTGCAAGTTCATTGATATTGCTCCATGATCGCCGTGCACCAAGATAACGTATATACTTAAATGTATTAGGGCTATTTACGGGTATGTCATACCAATTACCAGTAGTAATTCCGTGATGTACATGTAAAGTGATTGTATCCTTAAAATCCGATCTATTAGCGGCTTGAAAACAACCACCATTCATCAATGAATTGAAATTTGCATTCAATCCAAAGAAAGGATGTTTTCTTAGCAGATTCAGAGTTTGCTTGTGTCTTGTAGATGGATTATGTTCTATCACATTACCATCGGCATCAATTCTGAAAGGACAACCAAATGGGACAAGCTGACCATTTTCATAGAATGCTGTGAGATAGACTATGTTTCTCCCCATAGACTTAAACATTACTTTTCCATCATCAACTTTCCCGTAAAAGACTGGTATCCACTCGTTCTTTTCAGACACGCAGATATATGCTACTTTTTTATCTGCATATTTATTTGGTACACTACGAACCACATCTGTAGTGGCGAAATAGTCATCCGTTACATCTACAAAATCTGGAGCTATAAACAGATTAGGAACCGATTTTTCATTACTCAAATCATCCGCCATCTGTCTATTTAGACGGAAACGATGACGGAATACTTTGGGTTTCACATATCCGTGATATGTATTAGTAGTATCTCCAGGCACACTACCCATATAGAATGGAACAGACTTTCCATCGGGTGTGACTATTACTGGCCATGTGTGACCAAGGCTACGATTGCCCCAGTGAGGTATAAAATCAACCGTGGAAGGAATTCCAAGATGTCTGCACAGATATGTTGTGTAACTTGCCTCTTCACGGCAATTGCCAGTACGATTGTAACATACCAAGGAAGCATTTGGAGGTATAGGACCATTAAACGGAAACCATTCAAATTGACCCGTGATGTCATACGCTTTCAGTGCATAAGCTACGGCACTTCCATATTTCAGGGTAATATCCTTGTACGGATTGATTCCAAGCTTATCAACATTCCACTTTTGTGAATTTCTTCCTGCATACATCGACTGCACAAGGGAATCTCGTCCATCAGTTGTTTTTATTTGTTCCAAACACTGTCCACTATTCTTATTCATTATTTTATAATGTTTGTCGCCAATGGGTAGAAACATCCACTTTTGATGTATAGCGTTCTTGAACAAATACTGTGTCATGGGTGCCCCCTCCTCTGTAGAGTGTTTATAAACTTCCATGCAAAAGTCCATATCATTTTTCTTAAATGACTTTACACTCCAACAAGCATTTCCCAGATAATCAAGACGAAGCATTGACAAACTATCATTTGCAGCAGCCACAGGTACAAGTTTTACAGGCTGTGCAATTGCTGCTCTTGCTGTATCAACAGCTATGCAACATCCTGTTGTTACATTACTTATGCGACAATAGGACGAAGAAAAGTCCACTTCTTTTGACTTATCATATGGCTCGTAAGCAGTCAAAACAAGATAGTCAAGTGCCACACTATCCTTATTATACTGCACAACAATATGATTTTCCCCTTTGTTAAGATGAATAATTCTACCATTACGCATGGTACGAAATATATTCATCTCCCCTGTCGTTTCAAGTCCAAGATTATCCTGTTTCCTACCATTAATTTTCAACCGAACACTTGCTTTCTTGCCAACTGTAGCATAATGAAGGTAAAGCATCTTATCTGCATGTAATTCATTGTGTATGTCAAAACATACACTATCCATTACATTACCAAGCATTACCATTGCTCCACCAGAAGCAGAACGGCAACTGTCACCCACTCCGTTGTTACATTTACTTTCTGCCTCATAGACTATACCCCAACAACTCATTACCGCCTTATCACTCAAATAAGGCAATACCTTGTCAATAGTATTATGCCAATTACTCAAACTCTCATTATATACACGATATGGCAATACATAATCATAGAAGATATTGGTGTCATAATCCTTACGCCAAGATACGCTATGCCACAATTTACAAGCATCTTCTACAATACTGATAAGCTCATCAGACTTCATCTTTTTGATATCAGTAATGATTGACATATCCTGCATTGATGTCTTCTTTGCCAACTCATTATAATACTTCTCTCTTGCAGACTTTGGCACAGAAAGCATCTCACCGTATATAGAGTCGAAAGCCCTGATACCTTTACCATAATAGCCATAATGGTATGGCATATTCTCTATCAGGAACTTGGCGGCACAATATTTCAATGTGTCCGGGTCATTCTTGAAATGGTCAAGAACTTTTTCCATTTCCTCACGGTTCTCTCCAGCCTGTTCAAGAGCAGAATCCAGATTAGGATTACAAGCTGTCAAACATCCTATAATAAATAGGATGCTTGACAGATTTTTAATATGTATTCTTAGTTGCATAAAACTATGATATGAGTTCCTTTGAAAAACATAAAAGACAATAATGTCTACTTTTAATTTTGAATAATAGCTTTTCGATAAAATTGCTTAAGTTGTGGACTGTTAAAAAACTCCCCAACTGCTATGATATTGTTACTTTTGTCAACCATAAATGTTTTATTTTTTGCGTGCTTGTCGTCCAATTTATTTATTGTAGAAAAGTCATTTGAGTCATAATATATGATTGACATATTTAAGGAGCTATTTTTACATTTTTCTCGTATATCATCATCTAATGGGAAATTAGACATCACAATTAAAAACAGATCTTTATCATCGGTAAATTCCGATAATTCTTTTTCCATGTTTTTAAATGTGTCTAAATAACAATCACTACAAGGGAGAGAATAGTCAATATATACCACTATTTTCTTTTTGTTTTCGATTTTTTGTTTTATGTCTTGCGTGTTATTATCATATATGACAACGTAATTCTGGGGAAACACAATATGCTGACCATACATATCTTTTATTTCTTTAATAATTACGTTCTCGTTTGAACAAGCTGTCAAAAGAAGAAGCAACGCTGAAATAAAAAGACCTTTCAAACTGCTATTTAATGTATTTTGATAAATCATAACAATATAATTTTTTTTGTAGGTCAAAGCCGTACAGCTTCTTTGTACTTTCTGTAAATGCAATTCTCATAAGAGGCTCATTAACATGGAATGTATGCAGCAGTGTACCTTCCCAGTCCATTATTCTAATAGTAGTGTCATATGTCGTCATAGTCTCAAAGTCGTCTATCTTGGTTTTGTGGTCTTGACATACAATGATGTAGTTCTCACTTATATTGTAACAAGCATTTTGTATAATCAAATTGTCAAAAAGTTTCTGGCGAGGTTCTTGTGCAATGTCTTGATAATAATTAAAATCATGACTGTCATTATATGAAATACCTGTTGTTTCTAAACTGTTCAAGTCTGTTATTGTTATTAAATCCGTATATGAAAAAACATTTACTAATTTCGTTCCATCAGATTTTAAATGAGGAAAGCAAAAATATATTATTTCTACGAAATCTTTACATGATGATTCTACTGTTTTATGGAAGAGTCTGATGGTATTTTGTTTTTGTCCACTCTTTACACATATAATTGGAGGATTTGTATACTTATCTCTTACATCACCATCTGAGGAAATGGATTTATATAATAAGTAATCATCTGTGCCATTTGAGAAAGCGTAATGATCCATTTCGTTTGAGCCATATGCAATGTTGTTCTTTAACTCTAATGTCCCATTGATAATAGCATTTGAGAAATCGAACACACTTAACTTATGATGATAATAATCTTGTACTGTTAAGTTTATTTTGTTCGTTGCTTTGTCATGTGATAGTTGGCAAGTTGTCAGTTCGTCAATAAATTCATTCTTTGAATGTCCAATTCTTCCAAATTGGGAAACCAACATGTTTGTCTTTGAATTATATACGGAAAAGATTTTTCCTGACTGACCGCTCAATATAACGACAAACGAGTCAATAGACTCGATTCCTGATGGATTAATCAGACTATCATACTCGACAATTTGACTACGTAGAGTATCATCAATTTTGTTTGATCGATATGTAATCATTCTGTCTGGATTGAAAAATTTATTTTCATTGTTTGTACATGCAAAACATGTGAATAACAATGAGATTAAAATGTAAATATTTCGTTTCATGCTTTAATGAATTATTATTAGATATCGTTTTACAACCATATATATTTGCGTATGTCTGGTCATAAATTTTCTTTATACTAATTGAGTAGGTTTTAATGCAGATTCTTGCTAAATCCCGCAGAAGCATAGCGAACTATCGTTCCAAAATTTAAACAAGAATCTACAAATAAGACACCAAGATCAGCAAATGCAACTCAAATAATAATATTTATTTGGGCATGTCATATATACTTAATTGGTTAGAGTGGCAAAGATAACAACAGATAAATATCTTAGTTAACTCCAGGTAAGTCGCATCCAGTTTTGTGAGAATGTTCGCAATTCCAACAAACACAATATTGAGTATAACTTTGTGATGAATATGAGGGATACGAATAATAGCTACATGATAATTCGTATTTCTGTGCATCTTTTTTTGTCGACGCATAATTATTCTGACATATATGCCTCATTCCCTGTCCCATGCTTCCAGGCCAGACTGCACCCTTGTGAGGCTTGGTTTTGCATTCAACAACCTCGCATCTACCATTTTCATGGTTACTCATCGCCTCTACGTTCTCTGACAACAATGATCGATGAACATTGTAAGAGCCATACACCTTGTAAGATCCAAGTCCCATGGCAGCAAAAGCTACGACAGCAAAAGCCATCTTCATTATTTTCTTCATTTTTCTTTGTTATTTGTGTTCTTCATAACACACAAAGTGCTATTCTGAACTGTTAGTTATTAGTTTATCATTCTCTACCTCGTTATCATCGCCCTCTTGTACTTCGAGAACTACGACTCCAAGATTCGTGGAAACAGCTACTCTCCACTAAATGTGTATATACACGCGTCCATCTGTCTCGTCAGACATCCGAACTATAAACATCAATGTCGTTCATTCGTCAACTCACAACACATCTGTCATCTCATAATCATACGTTCTCAATACAAGAACTTATTTATTGGTTCAATTATGACTTCCCGTTAGTCAGTGATAAAAGTTGGTAACTATTGGTAATTATTGTTCGTCTCAGCGTGTAATGCACGCACAAAACATATTTTTTCTTGGTTTCGTACCATGCACAAATCTGTTCTGACAATAATTGTCCAAATAGATGTTTATAGCCGATTAATCTTTGTCTCCTATCTCCAACACGGGGGACACGTGAACTAACAATTCCTATATGAAAAAAAACACATTTGTGTCCCCCGTGAAGAGATAGAATCTAATAATATGCTATCATAGATTTAAGGCTTTCATAAATTAACCGTTCCAATATATATAGAGTAGCCAACATAGAGTTGTATCTCATAAGATCCGTTCATGAATGAAGGTATCTCGTATTCACCTGTGGAATCGAAAGAATCTTCGTAAACTACTTCCCCATCCCGCAAGAACAGAATATCACAGTCATTGCATAAAGAATTGAAGTAAAGAGAATAGCCATCAATACTCAATTCTGGGAATATCAACATACCAAAGCCCCTTCGACGTGCGAAATGTTCCTTGCCATTATCTATTCCATTATCAGGTTCATCATAAACTTGTTGCTTTTCTATTTTAGTAAGTAAAATATCCTGCCTTCCAGAATTAAAAGCGTTAACAGTAATGCCACAAAAGATGTTAAACATCAAAAGGATTAAGAAACTTTTTAGGTTCATAATAATTCAGTTTAGTTTTGACTTAATTATATTAGTTAGTTTTTTCTTCCACTCTCGGACATAATGGTTAGAAGTTTTGTTTTGTCCTTGAGTGTTTTGACGATGCAAAGATATGGATTGTATCAAAAATAGCCAAGAAAAATGGTACATCATTTGTACACCAAAACCGTTTATTTCGGGAATTCAGGGGGGGGTAACACATTGAGTCACAACAAATAAAGCATACGAGTACACTATTTGTACACTATAGTACTATTTTAAAAACAAGTGTATAACAACATAAACTTCCATGTAACATTACGCAAAATGTTACATTGGAGCTGTATTGAAAGTTATGATACATTTACAAAGAAAGCTAACATTCCATTAGACGAATTTCATTTGTTATACTTTATTTCTGCGTTAAGAATGGATTGCAATAAATCTGATGCGGAAGAAACACCACATAATTTTTTGTTTGCCCTGGCTTTTGTATTTGTTATGACAGACTTACTGACATCAAGTATGTAGCACATATCAGAGTTCTTCATATCCATACGTTCCAATATACAGATTTTCCTTTCAAGTGACGACATCTTCGCCTCTGTAATTATATGATTGAACACTGGCATACACTTTGACACTATGTTTTCTACATCATCCCAATCTTTCTGATTCAAGTATTCTTTAGCACTACGAATCTTCACAATTGTATCAGATGAGAAGAACTCTTTCTCGTTGTTTATTACTTTATAGACATTCATTTGCGAACGCAAAAACTCGTTATGTTTCGCAACTGCTTTTGCCTTATGCTCAGTATCTGCTAAGCAGGCATTTAGTTCCTCAATCTGTTTCTTACTCTTTCTTCTATTACCCTTATGCCAATATGTTAACGCACAAACAGCAACAAGTAAAGCGAATATAAGCACAACACGAAGCCACATCAATCGGTTCTGATGTCTTTCCACACCAATCTTGTACATCTCAATTTCGTGTTCCATCTTAGCATTAGACACCTCACTAATATGTTGCTCTGATAGAATACTGTCTATTGCATGCTTATATAGAGCAGAGTATTTTGCTATTGAATCTACATCCTTCTTTGCTTGATACAGGCGTAGGAAGCCATCATAAGCCTCTTTTCTATACTTGTGTCTATTACAAAGCAATTGGTTAAAATGATATTTTGCAGAATCATAATTATTTACAGCGAGCTGATACATTCCCATTGTATAGTTATAATACAAATATAGAGGATAGAGTTTATGATTCTCATCAAACATGTCAGATTCTTCATCAATAATCTTCATGTATTTGTATGCTTCATCATACTCTCCTCTGTTCAGATGTATTCTGACTATCTCGGTATAGAGTCCTGCGGCTCTCTTGGGGCGATTATACTTTTTATGCAATGCAATAGCTTTCTCAGATTGTTTAATAAGCAGAGCCGTATCATTCAAATTCTTGTACGCCCTAATCAGCAATGCATTATACAACAATACATCATCTATAATATTAGCTTTTTGAGCATATTCTATGCTCTTCTTCTGAGCGTTTATTTCTTGTTCTGGGAGATGTTGTAAATTATATGTCTTAGCAATAAAACTCCAGATACACATAAGTGTACGATACTTGAAATGGCTATCAAGTGTATCTGCACATTCCACACCCTTATATAATGTCTGCAAAGCAAGTGAATATTCATGCTCTCCTATATACAAAGCACCAAGAAGCAAATATGCTTTCATACGCAGGTTTACATTGCCATTATTTTCATAATAGTCGGCAACATCTGTAAGTTCACTTGATTCGAAATGACGTTTCTCAAGCTGCATCTTGGCATTTGCATTAAACAAACGCCATTCCATCTGAGCGTCAACAGGCATTTCCTTGATGGATGGTTCCATCAAATCCAAAATACTATCTGCCTCCTGCGGATTCTGGTCGATTACAGAATCCACATGAGCCAAATACCTGTATGTCTTCTCTTCTTGCTCATTCCTACACGATACCAGAAACGAAACAACACAAAGTAATATGAATATAAATCTATGGTAACACATTATCTGAATTATAAATTCACAAGGTTCTGTTTTTAGTTTTTTATGTTTTCGAACGCAAAATTAAAACATGAGTCCACTTGAAAATGTGGCCTTTGCTTGATTAGACATTGATCTCTGACTGGCTATATATCCCAGCATTGGTCGGTAACTCTCGGAGC
>ODAI011928877.1_pt1 | contig 13060 bp, 11 predicted proteins | sample 1539321 | NCBI WGS metagenome assembly ODAI01 (sample SAMN02144231, study PRJEB22623) | gut metagenome | biome: sheep rumen | host: Ovis aries | place: New Zealand | reverse complement strand
CTGACCATGGTTTGGGGTGTGGTGGAGCCGTTGAAGAGGTAGCCCCAGGCAAAGGCCGTGTCGGGCTGGGCATAGTTGACGATGAAGACGGCGCTGTCGCTGCCGGGGCCCACCCAGTACAGGATGTCGGAGAAGGCGATGGTGGCGTCGACGGGGTTGGTGGGGGGAGTGGTGGTGTCGGAGGGGGCCGGGCCGTTGGGGTCGGTGGCGGCGGGGGCGGGAGGGAGGGAGAAATAGCAGGAACTGCTGATCTCCATCAAGTCGCCGTCGACAATGGGCTGGATGCTATAGGCATCGGCATAGCCTCCGTTGACGCCATAGCACCAGTAGCTGCCGGTGCCGGGAGTGGCGATGAGGGTGCCGTCGTTGTAGCCGATGCTGGTGACGAAGCCCGAGCTGATGTTGTACTGCACACGGCTGTCGTAGGTGGCGATGGTGTCGAGCATGTTGACGGCTGTGACCGAGCCGTTCCAATGCACACCCCAGGCGAGGGCGAAGTCGTTGCCGGAGGTGCAGTTGTCCCAACCGATGACGACCACAGCCGAGTTCGAGCCCGTGCCGACCCAGTACTGGATGTCGCTTTGGTCAAACTCAATGCTTTGGGCTACCGCGCCGGTCATAAGGAGCGCCGCGGCGGCAAGTGAGAGTAGTTTCTTTGTCATTTTCGATATTGTTTTTAATAGGTTATACTTTCCTTTTCAATATCGGAAACGCATGGACGAGGGGAAGACAGGGGCAAAAGGGGACGGGCTGCGTGGCCGCACACCTTGGCTACCGGATGGCTTTTTCCTCGAAAGCGATTCCGATTATGTACGTTTTGGCAGGTCTTCTGGCTTGCTCGCGAGGCAGCGGTCTTCCCATGCGGCTATGGCGCCGCACAGTGACATAAACGATTGTGCCTCAACTCTCGAGCTTACAGCAGCGGGACTGCGCCGGACTTGCACCGGCTTCCCTTTTGACACCCAAATCGGGCGACCAAAACGGCGGCAAAAGTACAAAATAAATTTAATATGGCAAAAAAATATTTTTTACACCTGAAATGTCGGCCATGATTTTTTCAATGCCCCGATGGCTACATACAATTTTTTTTGTAATTTTGCATTCGGACAAAATCGGAACAATATATATAAAGAACACTAAAAATCAACTATATAATGGAAGAAATACTGCGAGTGGAGGGGTTGAACAAGACTTTCACCCTGAGCAAAAAACAACAGAAGATAGAGCGCACGGAGTCGAAGCGCAAGGTGGCGGTGGACAATCTGACGTTCAGCGCCTACCGCGGCGAGATATTCGGTCTGCTGGGTCCCAACGGGGCTGGCAAGACGACGACGCTGCGCATGCTGAGCACCCTGATACGGCCCGACAGCGGCGACGCGGTGCTGGACGGCTGCTCGGTGGTGGGCCAGCCGGAGGAGGTGCGCGCGCGCATCGGGTTCCTCACCTCGGAGCTGAAACTGGAGGATTTCTTCACGCCGAACTATCTCTTCGACTTCTTCAGCCAGCTGCACCACGTGGACGAAACCACATGCAAAGAGCGCAAACAGAGGATGTTCGAGCGCTTCGGCATCGACAAGTTTGCCGAGGTGAAGGTGGCCAACCTCTCGACGGGCATGAAGCAGAAGCTGAGCCTGGTTATCTCGCTGGTACACAATCCGGAAATCGTCATCTTCGACGAGCCGACCAACGGGCTGGACGTGCTGACGGCGCGGACGGTGACCGACTACCTGAAGGAGCTGCGCTCGGAGGGCAAGACCATCATACTGAGCACGCACATTTTCAGCCTCGTGGAGCGGCTGTGCGACCGTGTGGGCGTCATCATCGACGGCCGCATGGTAGCCTGCGGCACGCTGCAGGAGGTGTGCGACGGGATGAATATCGAGGACCGTTTCTTCGAGCTGTACAAGGAGGTGAAAGGGAATGAGGAGTGAGGAGTGAAGTGGAGTAAAAGGATAATACTAATATACAGACCAATATAGACCAAAATATAGACCAAGAATAACATGAAATCCAACGCATTGACAATCATAAAGAAAGAATTTGCCCGCTTTTTCGGCGACCGGCAATTGCTGTTCACCACGGTCATTATGCCGGGCTTGCTTATCTATATTATATACAGCCTGATGGGCAACGGGATGGAGAAGATGATGACCGAAGGGCAGGACGAGATGGTGACCCTGCGGGTGGAGAACCTGCCGGAGAGCCTGGCGCCGATGGTGGAGGAGATGCCCTCGACCACACTGCTGCAACAACCCGTCACGCAGGAAGAGATTGACAACCTGGAGGATAAGAACCTCAACGAGGTGGTGGTGCGCTTCCCGGAGGAGTTCGACGAGATGGTGGAGACCTACAGCCCGCAGACCGGCGTGGCGGCACCCAACGTGGAAATCTACTACAACTCGGCCAACAACGCCTCGAGCCGCGTGTACACGATGCTCGACGCGCAACTCTCGGCCTACGAGGACCAGATGAGCAACCGCTTCGATATCAACCGTATAGACGAAGATGACGAGGAGAAGAGCTACGACATGGCGAGCCATGACGATGTGCTGGGCAGCATCCTCTCCAAGCTCATCCCGATGCTGATTCTGATGATGCTTTTCAGCGGCGTGATGGCCATCGCGCCGAGTTCGATAGCCGGCGAGAAGGAACGCGGCACCATCGCCACCCTGCTCGTCACCCCCATGCGGAGGAACGAACTGGCGCTGGGCAAGGTGGTCAGTCTCAGTGGCATAGCGCTGCTGAGCGGCCTCTCGAGTTTCCTCGGCATTGTGCTGTCGCTGCCCAAGATGATTCCGGTCGATGCCGCGGGCGTCGAGCTGGGGCTCAACTACACGGGCGCCGACTACACGGTGCTGCTGCTCACCATCCTGGCCACGGTGCTCATCATGGCGTCGGTGGTCAGCCTGCTGTCCGCCCTGGCCAAGGATGTCAAGAATGCCGGCACGATGATCACGCCCTTCATGCTGGTGGTGATGTTCTGCGGTTTGATGCCTATGTTCCAGAGCCATGTGCCCGAAAACCTGGCAGCCTATCTCGTGCCTTTCTACAACTCGATCCAGGTGATGACAGCCACATTCGCCCACGAAATGACCTGGGCACCCGTCATCGTAACCCTCTGCTCCAACGTGGTCTACACCGGCGTGGCCGTCTGGGGGCTGACCAAGATGTTCGGCAGCGAGAAGGTGATGTTCAGTAGGTGAGGAGGAGTGAAGAGTGAGGTATTAAGGAGTTGAGACAAATGAGAAAATATCTGAAAATAGGGATTTGCACTGGCCTGATTTCAATTTTCAATTTTCAATTTTCAATTTGTCAGGCACAGTGGTGGACTGGGTGGAGCCGGCAGACTTCGCTGGCGCTGTGTATCCACATGGATGGCGACAACTTGCAGCTCTACAGTCCGATGCAAAGTCAAGACCCTATCGCCGTCAGCCAATGGAGCCTGCGGAACGACACACTGCGCATCGAGTGCAAAAGCATTGGATTCCGTGCCACGCTGGCACGCAAGGGCGACCAGTGGCAAGGCACTTGGCGACAGGGGCTTATGCGCGAGAAGATTACTTTCGACCCCGCCGACACGCTCTACCAGCTGCGGCGTCCGCAGACACCCAAGAAACCCTATCGATTTGAGGAAGAGACCATTGCGGTGGACTACGTGGACCTCCGTGGCGACAGCATCCACCTCGAAGGCACGCTGACCTACCCCAAGGGCGGCGGCCGATTTCCCACCTTGGTGCTGGTGAGCGGCAGCGGGCAGCAGAACCGCGACGAGGAGCTCTACCTGCACAAACCCTTCCTCGTGCTGGCCGACTACCTGGCATCCCGAGGGATAGCCACCCTGCGCTACGACGACCGCGGCGTGGGCGACAGCCGCGGGCCGCTCGACAGCGCCGACACCTACACCTTCAGCGAGGATGCCGAGGCGATGCTCATGGCTGCCAGCAAGAACAAACACGTGGATGCCAAACGATTGGGCATTGGTGGCCACAGCGAGGGCGGCGCCATCGCCCCGATGGTGGCGGCGCGCAGCGGAGCGGCACGCTACGTGGTGATGCTGGCCGGGCTGGGCACCACAGGGCTGGAGCTGCTGGTGCAGCAGAACGAGGCGCTCTTCCGCGCCCGCGGCGTGAGCGAGCGACTCTGCCAGGTGCGCGCCGAGTGCATGCGCGAAGTGTTTGCGCTGCCGCCCAACAGCGACTGGAAAGACTATCAGTCAGTTATCCTGCAGCATACCACCGGGCTGACCGAAGCGCAAATCGACAGCATCGAGCTCAAAAAAGGCGTGGCCTATGCCATGCAGCAACAGATGGCGATGCCATGGATGCAGGCCTTCATGAGGCTGAACCCGGCCGACTACCTGCCGAAGGTGAAGGTGCCGATGCTGGTGCTGCAAGGGCTGAAGGACCGGCAGGTGCCAGCCATGGCCAACCTGATGGAAATCAACCGCCTGACCGAGGGTCGGGCCAAGAACGAGGTCTTCGCCGACCTCAACCACCTCTTCCAGCATTGCCAAACGGGCGATGTGTACGAATACGTGCAAATTGAAGAGACCTTCGCCCCCGAGGCGATGGAGAAGATAGCCGACTTCATACTCAACCTAACACACTGATGGAGAAGAACAAACGTATCTACTATATACTGATGGCCATGGCGGCCGTGGCGGTGATGCTGACGGCGATGGCATGCATCATCATAGCCGATTGGTCGCTCATCCACACCTTGGCACTAGTAGCACCTTTGGCGCTGGCGATGGCCATCATCTTCATGATGCTCCACCTCTATCCTACCCTTTGCGATCAGGCCCAGTACAGCGAGAAAAAGAAACGCAAATCGCGCATGCCCTATGTGCCGGATCCCGAGGGGTTCCGCTGGGTGGAATCGGGCGTGAGTTCGCTGGGCTTCGCGCTAATAATATTGTCTTTGGCGCTGGCTGTGATAGGGCAGATTTCATGGCTTGGTTTCGCCCTACTGGCCTTTGCCCTGCTGGCCGCTACCTACGCTGTGAACCTCTACCTTACCATCCGCATCTACCGCATCGCAGGGCGGCCGGTGAAGAAAATCCTCGCCTGGCAACTCCTCCTCGAGGCGGTCGACATCGTGGTCGACTTCTTCGTGATGTAGCAGGCATCCCTGCTTTCCTGTCAGGAAAACATTAGAATGCCAACGTCAATCCAACACTCACCACACCCAACTTTGTACGCCAACCTGCCATCGGCTTTGATGCATCGCGGGCCACAAATCCCTCATTGAACACGTCGTACATGTCCCTTTCATACTTTGCATACACCATAGCATAGCCCCATGCCAAGCCAACCAGTCCGTTCCAACGCCAGCCGTTGTTGACAGCCTTTCTCAAAGCCCCGTCGCCACTCCTATAGCCCCAGTCATCGAAGAAGCCGCCACGGTAGCTGTATTTCACATTATAGACATACGAGAAGCCCAGTTCGGCCACGGGCGTCAACGCGCCGCCTCGCCTGAATCCCAAGGGGCGGTAGCGGAGACCGAAACCCAATACCACGGCCTGGGTTTTATGCACGGGCTGAACCTTATGCACCCCTTCTTTCATTCCCCAACGGTTCAGTTCGTAGCTTGCATTCATCACTACTCCCACGGGCCACAAATGCGACTTCCACGACAGCGAATATCCGAAGCGGTATGTTGCAAATCCCTCGCCCCAAACCGAACTCAACAACGAGCTGTCATTCCCATCACCCACCCAGGCGTCTGTGTACAACACTTGCCAGTTGGGCATAAACCATCTCCCATGCACATCCTCGTCTTCAATGTCATCACCCCTGCCAGAGGGCTGATGAGCCAAATAATACACAGCGGGCAACAAGGAATACACTGCCCCCGCAATGTTCATCGTCACACCGCTGCCCCCCACTATCGGGCCGCCACTCCAACGGCTGTGACGCATCACACGGCCAATCTGCGCTCCAAAAGTCCGACTTTTGGTATCGGCAATCTTCACTCCATTATATCTATATGTTGCCACACCATCTTCCACACCTATAATCTCAAGCCCGTCATACTGACACTCAACCTCCTCCATACCCCAGCGATTCACAAGGCCCCACTTACCGTCTTTGCAGCAGGCGGCATATTCTTCGTTCAAAAAGACAACCGGCTCGTCGTAGCGCGGCCTGACCATACCCTTCCCCTTGTAACTCATTGCGCCGTATTTGCCGTCCTGTTCGATCACATAAGCTTTGTAATCCGGCATCGAATAGATGCGGTCGTACTGTGGTCTCAGCTTCCAGACACCCCTTTGATTGATCAAACCATACTGGCCACTCCGCCTGCTGCTTCCCTTGCGTTTCGCCGCTGCCAGTCCTTCCTCGAATCGCTGTGCTTGCTCGAACCGGGGTTTCACCACAGTGTCGCCATTCAAATTCACATATCCCTGCGAGCCGTCCTCGCGGGTGAAGACGACTAGATTTCCCGACCCGGTATGCACATCCTCATGTCCATAGAGTGAAAGGTATGTATCATAGTTCTTGATTCCCAAATCCTTGACCACCTTGCCGGCCGATGCCAGGTCCACACAGCCTACGCCCTCACACAGCCCCCTTGCCAACAGGGCCAACGAGTCCAGGTTCAGGCGCGTAAACCCCGCCGATCCTGGCTGTTCCTCGCTAGTATTATACAAGTAGCCAGCCATATCGTCGTACAAACCGGCAAAACGCCAGCCGCGCCGATACATCATGGTCAGATAGTCATATGCCTTGTTGTAATACACATCCACATTCTCTTCCTCTATATCCTCGGCCCGCTCCATCAATTCCCTCACGGTCTTGTCGTATATCGAAGCATAGGCCGGAGTACCCACACGGACAATCCTCCCATCCACCACCGTCAACACCTCGTCGTGCTCGCGCTCAAATCCACCTTCTCCCTCCACCACCACGGTCTTCCTCAGATACACCAACACTGTGTCGCACGCCACACCGTAGCAGAAACTCCTCTCTTTATCAAAGATGGTGAAAAAGTGAACTCGCTGGTCTTTAGACAGGAAGGTGCCTATCTGGGAGAGGTAGTGCTCCAGGTTGTCGTCCTGTAACGTGTCGCCCAAGTCGAGTTCCACCAACTGTTCGACGTGCTCGGTATTGCTGCTGTAAGTCTTGCTGTAAAAGAGGGCGTTCAGACTGTCGACCGCCGCTTCCCTCATGGCGCTAGATTCAGGACTGCCTATGATGTTGAGAAGACGGTAATAGTTATTAGCCACCTCGAAAGCACGCTCCAAGTGTGTCGACTGGGCATTGAGGTGGAATCCGACTGACAGAAAGAGCAGTGCGGAAAATATAAAGAGTTTGTTCTTCATGTTGGGCTAGATGGATATACTTCGCATAAAATTTGTCGTCATCGAATCGATCTTGGGCGAACCATTAGAGTTGTAGGTTATCTTCAGTTTGTGGTTGTCCGACTCGGAAACAGGAATGTCATGCAAGAAGAATTCCCCGTCAAAGGGCAGCGACTCCGGGGTCAGCATCAAGCTATCGTCGACATAGAATTTCAAATTATCTGCCTTCTGAGCGGAGCGGAAATAGACCTCGGCGCTCACATCGTTACTCACCACTTTGCCACCGACAAGATAACGGACTGTTTCGAAGTCTACCGTCGTATTAACACTACTATTAATCTTCAGCCTCCCAGGCACTCGCTGAATCGTATACGAATCTGTGCACGATGTGGACATCGCAGCCAGGGCAAGGGCAATAAGAACATACCTGTATTTATGTTTCATCCTATAGTTATTATGTTATGTATATTATTCAATTGTAAAATCGGAAATCAACCAACCCGAATTGAGGTCATCCCTGCGGAAATTGTTCACCACGAGACGATACGAGGGGCCGTTGAAATAGTAGACCAATTCCTCCACATGGTTTATCTTCAGTTTGTCGGCCTGCACCAAAGCCAAGAACACAGAAAGCCCGTCCAACTCGCGGCCAGCGGCCTTGTAGTTGAGAATATTCGGCCACTCGTTTTTGGTGATGGTGTGGAGCGACATGAAGTTGAGTTCGTTGTCCGTTGGGTCGATACGGAGGCCGGGATTGCTCTTGAGCGGAGTGAGACTCAAGGCATCGCCGCTTGCATCGACCAGGACCCACTTGTAGCGGTATCCCTTCACATGCTCGGTACGCAGCACGAGGGTCAACGTGCTCTTTTTCGTCCCAAGAGTGACATTGCAGGTGGCTTTTGCATACCATGTAGTGTCGGTGAACGAGAGGCGCCGCTCATCGGCCACAAGGCGCTGCACCAACCGCCAGACATCATCCTGCCGACGCTCGATGAGGTTGTAGTCGAAAAGCATGATAAAGGCCTTCTCGTGCAAAAGCGTATCTCCCGCTTTGAGATTGGGAGGAAGCTCGTCCTGGTTGAAGCGGCTCATGAACTCGCTGACTTGCTTCACCCTCAACCGAAAGTGGAGCAAATCATAGTCGTTCACTTGAACCTGCCCGGCGACCGACCCCGACAGAAGGAGCAGCAGCCCCGTCAACATCCATCGGCATCGGTTCATACACCCTCCGTATGAGCAACAGAGACATCGCCGAGCCAAATCAGCCAGCGTGTTTTCCCGTCGATCTCGGTACGCTCGAAGTACACCTTGATAACCTTGTCTGTTTTGTCGGAATAAGTGCGCAGTTCGCTCTCGCCGCGGTACCACTGCGTGTAGGACAGAGTGCACTCATACAGGCCGTCTTCCACCTCGCGTACAGAATTCGGCTGCACATAGCAGTCGCTGGCTGTGATGGAAATGCTGTCGTAGTTCTGCCTGTTGCGCCGCATATTGTGCAGGTACTGCCGCACTGTTGGGCGTTTGACAACAGTGACCTTCTTGGTACGCTTGTTGTAGGAACTCACCTCCATCTTCACAGCCTCCTTCTTGTTCCCGTACATGTCTTCATAATCATACCCTTTGCCGATGAACAGGCTCAAGCACTGCTTGATGAGCCGCGACTTGTAGGCATCTATGTTTTTCTTCTCTTCGGCACTGGCGGTTCGGGCCGGCTTGGCAATCAGAGAGAGGTGGTTGTTGAACTGGTTGACTTTTTGGGTAGCACGTTCTGTGAGCTCCGCAAGGTCCTCGGCGCTGAGATCCGATGTCTGCTCGGGAACCTGTGCCACAGAGAACCCATAAATACATGTAGCAACAACGATTGCGATAATCGATTTCAGTCTCATTGTTTATCCTTATTAAATCTTACTGTTTTTTCTTTTCGTACACTTCGTGTACCAATAGATACACAATTTTGCCGTCACCGTTTGTTTCCTGTGCTCTTATGGAGATGTTTTTCAGTCTTTGGGCCAGGCTGATGCGCTCCAGGAAATCAGCAGCGGTCTCGCTTTCAACAATCGTGGATCCGTTCCTGGCCACGACTTCCACCCGGGCATTGGGGGCAAAAAACTCGTTCAGCACCACCTTGGCCACCTGCTCGCGGTATTGGAATGTATTTTGCTCGGATGATATTGCCACCAGCATTTGTTTCAGCGTGCCGCTGTCTTCCATGCTGTAGGAAGGCTGCTGGACATCCTTTGCGGGGGGGATGTCGCGGGGGAGTTCGTTGGCAATGAGTTCCGTTTTGGGGAGTTTGTCCATTTGCTCGTTTTGGGGTGCCTGGGGGCGGGTCGCAAGGTCAACCCTGAAGATAGGCTTTTGGGCACACGGCTTTCCGCTGTTTTCCTCTTTGTATTTGCGGGCCAGGGCATCGGTTGCCTTGCTTGCCTCGCTGAGCCATTTCTCCCAGGTGAGCTCCTCGTCCCATTCGTTCATCAGGGTTTCCCAAAAGCATCCGGTGAAGAAGCCATGGGCGGGCGACTCCATGCAGTTTTTATAGAAACTGGGTTGTCCGACCTCGCTGCCGACGGTGATCACGGTGCCGTGGGATTCTAGCAGCAGACGTTCCAGCTGTCTTCTGGCCATCTGGTTGGGGTCGTATTCGCTTATTCCACTCGATGCCGCCACGAGGGTGGTCCTTTTGGTCGATACGCCTTCGGCCACGACATTGCAGCAGTCGCCGAAAACAAGGACAAAGCGTCCCCCTTTCTGTTTCAGTATGTCGGCCACATCCTCCAGCGGGACGAGGTTTTGGTCGAGCAACCGACGGCCTTCGTCGTGCAGGAGCATCTGCGGGAATATCGAGGTGTCGTCGACACTCCGGGCGCCATGGCCGAAATAGAAGAAAAGCACGGCGTCATCGGGCGAGCACGAGAAGCTTGCGAGGGCATTCATCAGCGACTCTTTCGTGCAGTTTTTCCCATCGAGCAGGATGGGGTCGTCGAACTGGTCCACCATGTCCAGCATGGCGGCGGCTTGCTCCAGGAGGGAGTAAGTCATGGAGATGTTGGTCTTGATGCCGCAGTGCAGCCCCATGTCCCGGGTATCGGCCAGGATGATGGTCTTCACTCTTCCGGCCTCGGCAGAGCTCCACATCAGCACGGAGAAAACGAGAATAGCTATTTTTTTCATCTTTTGGTATTTAATTGTTTATGATACAGGTCTTTCTCCAATATGCGGTAGAAATACAGCAGGAACTGGCGTGTATTGGCATAACGGACGGTTCTCACAATGGTTCCATTTCGCACAATGCCTATCTGCTCGCTTGCGAACGAGAAGATGGCGTATACGGTGTCCGACTTGGTGGAGACCTCCAGGGCCACGTTGGGCATGAAGGCCACAGCCGGGATGAGCGGGCTGTCGTTGTAGCTGGCGCTATCGGCCAGCAGGGCCTGCAGCACGGAGAAGTAGTCGGGCTTGATTGTGCATTCCTTTTTCGTCACTTTGTAGTCTGCAATGGTGAAATCGCCTGCCGAGGGACTCTCCAGGGGGCTCAGCGAGTAGAGCACCACCTTGCGCGGGGCGAACAGGGTGGAGCACACATCGCGGCCAAGTCGTCTCTGCACGGAGGAGTCGGGGCGGATAACGGCGCGGTCGACTTTGGAGACACGGTCCTTGCACTTGAATGCGAGGGGCTGTGTCCGGATGGTAGTGGCAGAGGAAAGGGCAATCAGGCAGACCATGCCCGTGACTATCATACCGATTGTTTTTGCGGGTGTTCGCATATAGGTTTTGCACTATTATATACCAGCGTGCATCTCGGTTTTAGGGTGTAAAGAGGTTGTCCAGTTCGGGTTTTCAGTGGGTTCAGGGGTACTGCGGAGCGAGGCCCATCTTGTCTATCAGCTCATCGGACACCACGCCGGCCGGGGCCTGCAGCATGGTGAGTATCCACGACTCGGTGATGGCGTCCCACTGCTGGGAGGTGATGAACTGCCAGGTGTTGGAGAGGAGGTTGCTTTCGTCCTCGTAGAACTTGCGGCGCTGCTTGTAGTTCTCCTTCCAGTTGTCCTTGTATTGCTTGGTGACGGAGCAGGTTTCGCTAAGGTCGATGGCCAGCTGGTACTCGCCGGTGCCCCAGATGTCGTGGTATTTGTCGCTCTTGTCGCGCATGCCCGCGTACGAGCGCGGAACAATGAAACTGCTGCCCACCACGGGATAGCGGGAGATCTCCCTGCGGCCGCGGCTGTAGCGGAGGAAACCCGTCTCGTCCAGGTCTTCCTGGCGAACCGGGATGCAGACGGAGAACTCGCCGAGTTTCTGGTCGTTGGTTATCTGCGTCATCTGGTTCATCCACGACGACGACAGGGCGATTTTGATTGTCATGGTGTAGTTCTGCCTTTCCTCGAAGGAGAATGTGCGGCTGAACGACGAGTTGGGCAGGTTGGAATGGTAGGGGGAGATGATCAGGGTATCCAAAACCAGCTCGAACTTGCTGTGTTCCACTATCCTGCCTATTTTCGACCTGTCGATGTGCATCGAGATGTAGAAAAGGGTGTCGCCATCGCTGTTCAGACGCAGGCACCCGATGCCGTCGAACTTCATCCCCTTGGGGTCCATCGGGCCGTCGAGCGAAACCCTCGTGTAGAAGTCCTTCAAGTCGGAGATGGTGTGGATGCGGGTGCTGAACGAATTCTCGGCAGCCACCTCGGCATTCCACTCCTCGCGCATCCGCTTTTTCTTGGTAACCAGGCTCGCCACGGCGTTCACGCCCAGGTCCACCACCGAAGACACATAGCCCGACGCAAGGCCTTTGGCCGCATTGAGCGACGAACTCAACAATATATCGCCGAAACCGGCCGCCTCGGGGGACATCTGCTGATCCACATAGCGCTGGATCTCGTCCTGCAGCTTGGAGTCGGTGTAGATGAAGGCCTTGTAAGTGCTCGTTTGCGAGGCCGCCGACAATGCAATCGACAAGAGAGCAGCCACAAATGCTATTTTTCTCACGCGTATGGTTGCACAGTTATTCCCCATCGTGCCCCTCGGGTCAAAATGTTTCTGCGGCCCGGCATCTGATACTGCTATCTACATGGGAGGTGGAGCCACCCATCCCGCCCCGCTTCCCGTTTGCAACGGCATCGGACACCGAGGGTCATCTCCGCCACAGACTGGACAACAGGGCAAAATGCAACTTCCCAGGCAAACTTTTCACAATGGTTTGCGAGTGCAAAAATACAAAATATTTTCAAACTGGACAAAAAAAATGCTAGCCAAACCCAAAAAAAGGTGCAAGTTTGGCACGGAATTTGACACTAATGCACTGAGGTTCCAACGGGCTGCAGGACTGACAAAACGGCGCATCGGGGCTGACAATTCCAGGGTAATTATAGGGTAAAGCTAGGGTAATTCTAGGGTAATTCTAGGGTAAACCTAGGGAGGATAGCATATAACAAGGTGAATACCAGCGGTATACAAGGGCATTACAGAGCAAAATAAAGCAAAAATATTTCTCGCTGGAAATCAGCATATTGCGTTTTACACAACCCGACTGCCGTCGGCTGCCTGTATTTTAGAAGCCACGGCAAACGATACCGAGTGTGGTTTTAAATTAGTGGAGCCCCGCAGCCTTTTCGCCGCCGAAGCCCAAGGCTTCGCCTCCCCCACCCTCCACGCCGGCCAAGGCCCGTCCCCACTGACCACCGACCACTAAAAACTGACCACTGACCACTGACCACTAAAAACTGACCACCGACCACTGACCACTGGCCACTAAAT
>ODAI011467382.1_pt1 | contig 13061 bp, 10 predicted proteins | sample 1539321 | NCBI WGS metagenome assembly ODAI01 (sample SAMN02144231, study PRJEB22623) | gut metagenome | biome: sheep rumen | host: Ovis aries | place: New Zealand | reverse complement strand
TTACCCTCGTTGATGAGGTCATTGAGTGACAAGCCTTGGTTCTGGTACTGTTTAGCAACACTGACTACGAAACGCAAATTGGCGCATACCAATCTCTCCAAAGCGCGCTCATCGCCTTTATGAATGCGCTGTGCAAGTTCCACTTCTTCGTCTGTCGTAATGAGGTCCTCACGACCTATTTCAACCAAATACTTGTCCAATGCGGCACTTGCGCGGTTGGTGATACTTTGTGTGATTTTTAATTGACGCATAGGTAATAAATAATTATTATTCTCTCATTTAAAAGTATGTTTCAATATAAATCTTTTCAAAATAAAAAATGTTGTATCTTTGCATATCAATGTTTTATATTGCCATAAATCTTATTTTTTTTAGAATTAATGGAGAGAGAGAAGGGAATAATACTCAACAGGATATTTAATCCCATGCAAGGTGACAGCCTGAAGGATTATTATGAATTGGATATTATTGAACACGGCAGTGCGGAGATTTTTTATGGCAATGGTGCCATGCGGTTTCGCCCTCATGCTGTGTTCCTTGCTGTGAGCGATAGGTCACTGGTCATCAAACCTGCGAATGCACAAGAAGGCCTGTCCATATTACAGATAAGGTTTCACAAAGATATGTTTGCGCCGTCATTGCTCCGATTGAGTGAGATGCAGAGGGTCAGGTTATTGTTGGGTCATGCTGACGAGGGACTTTATAGCGAAAGTGAGGAAGTGTATGAGCATTTGTATGCTATGTCAGGACAGGTTGGTGCTGAAAATGTAATGGAGAACTTTATGTCCGTGTATGGCATAATGATTTACTTGTCTGAGAGGAATGCCATGAAAATGTTTCCTTCTAAAAAACCAGGACATGTGTATATTGGTGTGCCGCGTGATGCCGTTGTGAGAAAGATAGATCAGTATATGAGTGAGCATCTTTCGCAACCCTTCCGGTTGTCTGACATAGCGCGTATAGCAGGTTTGACGGTGACGTCCCTATGCCGGTATTACAAGAAAAATACGGGTTATACGCCTCTTGTCCATATGAATCAGCTGAGATTGCAGAAAGCATGTGAACTCCTTGAGCAGACAGATATGACAGTGAAAGAAATAACGCATGAGTGCGGGTACACAGATACTAATTTCTTCTTTAAGTTGTTTAAGCGGGAACTCGGCATGACTCCCGTCCAGTTCCGTCGGCGTAAGCAATAAAAAAGCCTCTTTACATGCTTGTAAAGAGGCTTTCGTGTACACCCTTAGGGGCTCGAACCCTAGACCCACTGATTAAGAGTCAGTTGCTCTACCAACTGAGCTAAGGGTGCATTGCTTTGTTTGCGAGTGCAAAATTACATTTTTTATCAATATGTACCAAACAATTTTGATAAATTATTTTGACAAATTAAAAAAACCTGTTGGCGAAGTGCGGTTAAGTGGCACTATTTCAGGATAATCGCTTTCGTTTATTTTATTGCGTTTCAATCCGCTCATAACCTCGTTCAATGCTTTTTGAGGTGTATTGTTGTTTGCGCTGATGTGACACAGCCACACATGTGACAAATGTTTGCAATGGCGGCAGATAGTCTCGGTCGCCTCATGGTTGGATAAGTGCCCGTTCAGGCTTGAAATGCGTTTTTTCAGCGGATACGGATAAGGACCTGTCCGCAACATGTCCTCGTCATAATTAGACTCAATAATCAAGTGGTTTGCCTTCTCAATGAAACTGTCTATCTCGTCGGTCATTGAACCGTCGTCGGTGATGTGGGCTATACGGACGTCGTTGTATGCAATAAAATAACCCACGTTATCGTTGCTGTCATGGGGCACGGTAAATGGGGTCAGTTCCCATCCGAGAAAATTGATGGCCTCGTTTTTACGGATGATATTGCGCATGGCGACAGGAATCTTTTGGCAAATGACTGGATTGACGTCAATACCTCTCCATACGCCTTCTGTAGCGTATATCGGCAGGTTGTATTTCGTGGCAAGGCTGTATGCGCTGCGGATATGGTCAATATGGTCGTGTGTCAGAAAAACGGCTTTGATGTTTGAGAAACTGATGCCATACTCTGTGAAGTATTTCACCAATTTGCGGATACCGATGCCGGCATCAACCAAGAAAGCTCCTTCGCTATTCTGAAAATAGAAGCAGTTGCCACTGCTGCCACTACCGAGACACAAAAAACTAAATCCGCCCATTTCAGCTACAAAATTACAAAAAAACTTGGGCATTCCAAGGACTTTGACTAACTTTGAACGAAGATATAAATGAATTACGGATGTACAGGAAGTTGTTCGTTATTTTTTTCGCGGTGATAGGTATGTCTGCGTGTGACAGGCACGAAGAGGTGGGAGCGGAAACGTGTGCCTTGGATTTTTGTGAGGCGTTTTTTAATTTCAGGTATGCTGATGCGCTGAAACTGTGTGACGATGGACAGGATGGCTGGTTGAGGATTTATTTGTCAAACCTGTGCGAAGCAGATCAGGACAGTGTGCGGCTTATTTCGGAGAGGCCTTCCTTTGATGTTGACAACGTAACATGTCAGGGCGACAGCGTAGCTACGGCGGTTGTTAATGTGCATTCGGTGTATTATCTTGAGGCTATAGGCAAACCCGGCCGTTTTGTCAAGGATGGCAGATATCGCTTATTTTTGTCTAAGAACGGCGGTGCGTGGAAAATCAGAAGGGGAGACCTACTGCAAAGTGGAAGGTGAAGTCTCTGCTCAGCCGTGGATGCAGGAGAGGGTAGTGCTCTCTTGTCGTGGTGTAAGATGGTGATACTGCTTTCATCGCCATGTCAAAACGCAGGATGAAATAGTCAAAATTGAAACGTAAGCCCACACCATACGACGCGGCAATTTGTTTGTAGAAAGAGTCAAATTTGAATTGTCCGCCGGGTTGTGCTTCATAGTTGCGTGTCGTCCATATATTGCCGGCATCTACAAACAATGCGCCGCTTAATTTCCAGAAGAGATAGGAGCGTAGTTCGGCATTAAACAGCAACTTGAGGTTACCTGTCTGGTTGATAAAATCTATTTTCCCGTCTTTGCCGACATATGAGCCAGGGCCAAGTTCCCTGACCGACCATCCGCGCACACTGTTTGCACCGCCGGAAAAATAGCGCTTCTCGTAGGGTACTACGTTGTTGTTGCCATAGGGCAAAACGAGACCCAGTGCGCCGCGTATTGCAAGAGTGTTGTTTTTGTCTAGCGAGATGCTGCGCGCGTAGTCTATGTCAAACTTCAGATATTGTGCGAATGCAACGTTAAACATTCTGTACCTGTCCTCACTGTCTTTCGTTACTTTGAATGCCTTGGAAAGCAGATATAGCAGGTTGCCACCTGATTCTATACCGACATGGAACTGCACGGCATCGCCGTGGGTCTGACGGTTTCCGCTGTTGCCTTTGGAGTTATAGATGAAATTGTATGAGCTGTTGAGTATGAACAGGTCTTCGTAGGTATGGCGCACGATGGCGAATCTGGCATTGTCGTTATCCAAATATTCGTTGCGGAATGTGCTGGATATCCACGGCATGAACACGTAGTTGAGTCCGATGGCGTCAAGTTTGTGCTGGTATCTGTTTTGGCCTCCGCTCCATTTGTAACTCCACAATGCTGTCAGGAAGCGGCGGTGAAATTCGGGCCTGTCCTGAGTGTTATATTGTAGCGTGAATTCCGACGAACCATGCATGTTTACGCGTCGGTGTTCAGGCATGAAGGGGATGATGATGCGGGGAAATGACAGACGGCTCTCAGCGGAGAACTCAAAGAAATTCTGATCACTGTAGCCTTCCAGACCGGTAATGGCCTCGAATGCTGCTTTTGCTTTCGTCGTCCACACTTCAGAGCCGTGAAACAGGTTTCTGTTGGTAAAGCTGACCGATGATGCCACTCCCAAGTCTCCTGATGTGTTGGTGCCTTCTATCTCTGCTGAGATCTGGTTGAGTTTGTCCGTGCGCAGTGTGATGTCGCAGTTCAGGGTTCCCGTTCCGGTCTCGCTGAAGTGGATAGACGTACTGCGCAGTATCTTCAGACGGGAGAAATTGTTGTAGGTCGTTCTTACCGCCTCTTCGTTGTAATAAGCACCGCGCTGTATGTCCAACTGTGAGTATATGACATTCGGGCGGATGGTGTGCGCACCTTTATAACGGATTTTGATGCCGCGATATTTGATGCTGTCGTAAGTCAGTTCTTCCGTTGGCTCATCGCTGACGACATCAACAGAAATGTTTCCAATCCAGTAACGTGTGTAGTCTGTCTCTGGGTCTGCGGCGAGGCTTTTACCGTTATAGTGTAGCGTCAGCACCAGATTTTTCGGACCGGCTATCGTGTCGATGTCGTAATAGATGTATTTCTTCAGAGCCTTGTAGTAGCCGTTCTGATGAAGCACGTTGATAATACGGCTCCGCTCTTCGTCTAGCACATTGGCATCACAGGGCATGTTGGCAGTGAGCAGGCTCTCGCTCTCGTTCATTTTCAGTATAGAGTCTATCACGGCATCGTCTATGTCGTAGTTGATAGAGCGGATGTAATAGCGTTGGCCAGGGCGTAGGTTGTATGTCTGATGTGCCTTGTGCCCCTTTAGTCTCAGGTTGTTGTCAACATCGGCATGCAGATAGCCGTGTGACTGCAACGCCAGTTTCAGCTGGTTTGCCGTACTTTGTGCCTGTTCCGCGTCATATATGACGGGTGCTTCGCCCAGACGCTGGAGAAAACGGTTGAACCTCTTCGTGGAGTCGGTACCCGACATGCAATATATGCCCAGAGGTACCTTGACGGCATTAAACCAGCGCGAATTGGCGTCTTGGCGTATATACGTTTTATAGGAAGAAACGTCAAGCGACTTATCGGAAGAGGACAGTTTGACCGATGTCAGTATGTGCTGGTTTTCCGACATGAACTTCTCGGAAGAACAGCTTACCATCACCAGCATAACGCAAAAAAGCGCCAGAATTATCTCTTTCCGCATAAAAATAAGACAGAAAATCTCAAATTTTACACAAAGTTAAAACATTATAAAAATATAGTTCGTAGTTTTGTACTAAAAACCTTTCGGAAGATTTATAAACACGTCATTTCATGCTTAGCAAAAACCGCATAAAAGAGATTCACGCCCTTGGCCTGAAGAAAAACAGAGACGCCCGGAATGCCTTTGTCGCTGAAGGACCAAAGGTTGTCTCTGAATTGCTTGATGTCTTTCCCTGTACCTATATCGGTGCAACCCGCGACTGGCTCTCGGCGCAGTCTGAAACCCGTCTCCGCGACATTCCTGTCGTCAATGAGATTACAGGTGACGAACTGCGTAAGGCCAGTTTTCTCCAGACTCCCCAGCAGGTCATAGCAGTGTTTCAAAAACCTGAAGACACGCCCTTTGACATCGAATTGCCGCGTACTGGCCTGTGTCTCGCACTTGACGGCCTCCAGGATCCGGGCAACGTGGGCACTATCTTGCGGCTTGCCGACTGGTTTGGCATAGAGCATATTGTGTGCTCACATGACACTGCCGACATCTATTCACCTAAGGTTGTGCAAGCATCCATGGGCGCAATATGCAGGGTCAAGGTCTGCAAAGCAAATCTCGTTGAGGCACTGGAAAATATGCCTTCCGACATACCTCTTTACGGTACTTTCCTTGATGGCGAAAACATACATCGCCAGGCGCTGACAGATTATGGCATCATTGTTATGGGAAACGAGGGTAACGGCATACGTCCTGAAATTGAAAAAAATATTACGCGCCGGCTTTTTATCCCCAATTATCCCGAGGGTCGTCCCACGAGTGAGAGTCTCAATGTCGCCATAGCCACAGCCATTGTCTGTGCCGAGTTTCGCCACAGGACTGTAGTCGCCCCGTCTGGCAACCCGCAGTAGTGTAAGCTAGAAGAAATATAACAAAAAATGATAGAAAGTTATTTAGATTACATCGGCTATGACAGAGCAAGAGAGGAAGAAACTCGAAGAAACAGGTTTGTCAGAACGAGAGATAGAGAGTTTCGAGGATGAGTTCGGAACAATAGAAGAAGCCGAGAGATTTCAACAGAGGTGGCGAGCAGAAGCTCCGTGGGTAAGAGCGATGGTGAAAAATCGCAAGAGAGCACAGAAAACGCTATCCTCTTCAGAGACGACGACATCTCAGAAGGAGACAGGGCAATAGCCCGTGGTGCTTATGAGCGGAGATTATACTACGCTTATTTAAAAGGGCAGAAATAAAAAGAGAAATCAAGTTAAATTGATTTCTCTTTAATTTCAGCGGAGGATGAGGGATTCAAACCCCCGATACCCGAAGAGGGTATACCGGATTTCGAGTCCAGCGCATTCGGTCACTCTGCCAATCCTCCAATGCCTGTGTTTTGTTCTTTGCGTGCAATTTTGTTGACGATTAATGCTATGGCTCCGTCACCTGTGACGTTGCAAGCTGTACCGAAACTGTCCATGGCGATATATAGTGCTATCATCATAGCCTGTTGCTCCTGGTTAAATCCCAGTATGCTTGACAAGACACCCAATGCTGCCATAATGGCACCACCCGGAACGCCAGGTGCGGCAACCATCATGATGCCCAGCATCAAGATAAAGCCAGCAAACATAGCTGTGTCAAAGGGCATTTGCTGCATCATCATCAGTGCCACTGCACATGCTGTTATCTTCAGGGCACTGCCCGAAAGATGAATTGTAGCACACAAAGGTACAACAAATCCTGCAATTACGTCACTCACACCGTTTCTTTTTGTTTGCTCAAGTGTCACAGGAATTGTTGCGGCGGACGATGATGTGCCCAAAGCCGTGAAATATGCAGGAAGCATATTGCAGAGCAGTCTGAGTGGTTTTCGTCTGATAATCAGTCCCGTTACGGTGTATTGGAAGAGAAGTAGGAAGATGTGCAGCGCGAAGATGACTATGATGATGGAAATGAATATGCTGAGTATTCTAAAAGCCTGCCCGTTGTAGGTCATGATGAGGAAGATGCCAAAGATGAAAAGAGGCAACAATGGGATAATGACTTTCTCTATGGTTTTGACGATGATATCCTTAAAGTCGTCGAAAATCTTTTTTAGATTGTCTTTTCCTAAAGCCGCTATGCCAAGGCCGAGTATGAAGGCAAAGATAAGTGATGTCATGACATCCAGCATGGGCTGGATGTTGATAGTGAAATATGCCGGCACCTCTTCAGCTTCTGTGATATTGACATACTGTGATGTATCGGCAATTAAAGTCGGGAAGAAAGATATGCCGACAAAGTAGGATAGGAAGCCTGAAAAAACAGTGTCGAGATAGGCTATAGCGACTGTTATCAATAATAAACGTCCCGCACCTTTGCCGATGTCGGCAATGGCGGGAGTTACCAATCCTAATATGATTAAAGGTATAAAGAATGAGAGGAATCCGCTGAAAATGCTGTTGAACGTGGCAAAAGCGCGGACAAGTGTCAAGGGGAAGATATTTCCTAATGCTATGCCAAGCGTTATTGCGATGATGATGCGGAGCAATAAGGGTGTTCTTTTTTTTATCATTGTGATAGATGCTCTTATTAAGTTTTTATTCTATTCCATATCAAGGCTGAAAGGCTTGGGGCGTTGCATCTGTTCCTCAAAACGGAGTTTGCCGTTCCGGTCGAATACTTTGATTGTCACAGGCGATTGGGCTGTGTGAGCTTGGGCCGCAAACAGATGGTGGCATGTAAGATACTGAGGTTTGATGAGAGTGTTGACATTTAGCACGATTCCTACAAAGATGAGCGGGTCGCCCTGATTAACTTTTTTTACTTCAAGTTCTCTGCCGTTCTCATACATTTTGACAATATCGTCCGGACGCCATTCCCATATATTCGCATACACCATGTTGTCATAGCCTCTGCGGTAATCTGTACGCACTTTTATGGTGTCCAGTCTGGCAAGTGTGACGGAATCTGTACGATAGTAATTCATCACACTGTTCATGTCGTATAGCCTCATCGGCTTTTTGCCGTAAAGGAAGGTTTTGTAGTCGTAGGTCGCAGTCTTGCCGGCGAAGTGTCCGATGATGACACCGGCATTAGAGGCATCAATGCCTATCATCTGCTGATGCCCCGTTCCCCACACGTTACCACTGACAGCTGGCAGCATCAGGTCTTCTATTTGGGGGAAGATGTCGTTGCGTGCAAACTGCAGACGGTGCGTATGGCCTGTGTAGGCATGCACTTTGCCGTCGTAGCGGCTCAGAAGTGTTATCAGTGAATCCAGTTGCGCATTACTTTTTAGCTGCGTTCCTTTGCCCTCGGGATATTCAAACAACAAGGAGGCATGGGTACAGAAGCGTACCGTCATACCATCAGGCATTGCCTCCAAATCTTTTTTTAGCCAGTTCATTTCGTCCTGAGTAAAACCGATGACAAAATCCCGCTTACCTCTCACTCTTGGTTTGTCTGTACCAGCAGGACGGCGTTTCTTGCGGAAAGGGGTATTCACATAGATAATGTCATCCATCATTATCCAATGGTCCGATCCGATATTCATTGAATAGTATGTCGGACCAAATAGTTTGCGGTAGTGCCATTCGGCGCGAAAATCCACATTCTTGCCAATGATGTTAGGGTCGTTGTCATGGTTGCCTGTAATGTTGTATAACGGTCCCGGAAACCCTTCTGCGATGAGCTTGTAATAGGCAGAATCAAGATTAAAATCCTGTTCATACCAATGTGCATCAGTGGACATGTCTCCCAAATGGAATGTATACATAGGTATGCCCTCCTTGGCATTCTCGGTTGCGATTTCTTTGACCACAGGCATTACAAATTCATGGAATCGTCGCAAATCGTCCTGCGGAGGGAAATTGTTTAGGTGGATATCCGTCGTAAACATTACATTATAGCAGCTCTGATCCTGGGGTATTAGGGTGAAATTGATTTCTTCTGTCTTGTCTGCCGGCAATTTGAAATGCCTCCAGAAATCAGCTTGTAATCCTTCTTTTTTCAAAGGTACGGTATAGCCTGAGGGGGATATCACGAAGATCGTGCCCCGATGTTTGTCACTCTGCATGGCATATTGACCATTGGCATTGGTTTTGACAATATTGATCCCATCACTGACAGCTACATCAGGCACAGGTATGCCTTTGTCGTCGGTAACTGTACCCTTGATGTTTTGTCCTTGCAGGTGGAGACACATGAAAGTCAATATCAGGAAAATACAATATCTCATTTGTTTCGTCGGTATTTTTTAGTGTTATGTCGTTTACTCGGGATGGCGTGCTCTCTTAGCGTCCGGGGTCAAATTTCTGTGGGCGTGTCATTATCTTGGTGTATTTATTGCCGAAACTGTCGGTCGCCTCAATGCGAAGCGTGCTTGTAGGCGATGAGCATTGTACTCTGAATGAAACACCGTATTTCACTTTCTGATAGGACGGACTGTCAAAACGGCCGTTGTCTACCGCCATGAAGAAGTTGTACCAGTAGGTGTATTCCGGACTTTCCAGAAGGTCAAGTTTGGCAGGAATCTCCTTGCCGTCCTCCCAGACTCTGATTTTCCACTTGCTGTCAAAAGCCCAGACGTTAATCCACACCTGATTGTCGGGAAGCTGACGGTAATCGCAACGTTTGTAATAGGCGTTGATGAAATCAGCGTAGTCGCTACTGTTTTGTGAGTAACGTCTTACCTCGTTCATGTCCCAGGCACGGAACTGCACATCGGCAGGGTCGGACAAAGACTGGTACCGCCAAGTTATCTTACGACCGTCGACATTGAAGACGTAATAGCCCGAAGGTGTTCCGTCAGGGTTGATTTGGTCGTGGCCCTTGTGAAAGACTTTCTCGCCTTTCTTGGTGCGCGATATGGTGTAGGTATCATAGCCGGTGAAACCTGTACGCCACCAATTTCCACAGATGGAAGACACGTTGTGGTCGATGATGCGGAGGGAGTCACAGTGGAAGGTATAATTGCGGTGTGAGTGACCGTCAATGATATGAGTCTCTGGAAAGGTGCTGATAAGACGGATAAGTTCTTTGGCATTGGAAGGGTCGTCAAAGTTGTGCTTGTATTCAGTCAGGGAGAGTTTTTTGCGGAGGAAAAGCGGGTCGTGCATGCATACTACCAGCGGTGCGTCGTGAGGCTGTAGTGCCAAGTCTTTGCGCAGCCATTCCATCTGGTTTGGCGTAATACCTACGGTGTAGTCTTTCATTCCAGGTAAACCCATAGACTCAAAACCCTTACCAGGTTTGTTGTTATAGATGATGTTATCCAGGACAACAAAGTGGATTTTACCGATGTTGAAAGAATAATATGTCGGACCCAGTGCGTCCCGGTAAGCCTGTTCGGCACGAAAGTCCACATCTTTGCCTGCCAACTCAAAAGGATCGTTGTCGTGGTTGCCCATTACGTTGAACATCGGCGTAGGATACTGGGTTTCTTTGAGGGTAGCAGGGAAATCGCGTATAGTGTAGGACCCCGTAACCCAATAAGTGTCATATGAACTGTCACCGCCGTTGATGGTATAGACTTTATATTTTTTGCCGTGTTTCTTCAAAAGTCCGTTAACGGTATTACGGATAACGGGTACGTCCTTATTGCGGAAATGTTGCGGAGCATCGTAATAGTTAGCCATATGTATATCGGTCAAAGCTATAAAGGCGAATTTCTTATGACTGGCTTTGACGAGGCGGAAGTCGTGGCGCTCGGCTATTCCCTTGCTATTGTTTAGGTTTGCCCATAGTTGCGGGAGGGCGTCTTTGACTTCATAGGCATAGTTGCCCGGAGCGGTGACAAAGACATATCCGTTGCGCTTTTGGGACACCAGAAAATAGCGACCCTGCTTGTCGGTTTTTGTGATTTCGTAACCGTCGGAAACGATGACGTTGCTTAAAGGCTTGCCATTGCACTCAACAGTACCAAATATCGTGCAGTCTGTTGTGGGCGAACATGGCAACTTAGACTGAAAGACGCTCTGGGAAAAGCCGATGAAAGGTATTGACAAAAACAGCGAGCATAAAAACTTCATTCTATATAATCTCATATCGTCTCTTTATTTAAGTATATTTATATTTGATGACAAAGTTAATATAATTTTCAGAAACATCGTATCTTTGTACCTGCATAGGTGCAAAACCCGCATTTATCCTGAGAAGGTGGGCGTCGGGCGATGTCAAAAGGGAATCAGGTGAGAATCCTGAACAGTCCCGCTGCTGTATGCTCCATTGTGACAAGTGACAGGAAAACCACTGATTGGAGACAATCGGGAAGGTGTCATTGTCGGAGCAAGTCAGAAAACCTGCCTGTGCCGTCTAAGTGTCCTATATGCCTCGGTGTAAGGCTGACGGAGAATACGTATGGTAAGTAATTACAGAGGGATGAAGTATTCATCTTTGCTATTGCTGTATATGTTTGTTGCCGGAGTAGTTCCTGCGGTTGCAGATAATGTGATTGATACTATCCGTGTCCGAAGACTGGATAGTGTCAAGGTCGGTGCCACGCGCATATCGGAACATATTACCAGTGCAACTCCTCTGCGTATCATAGACGAGACCGATATGAGCAGGCTGAACATTGTCGATATGACCGACGGGCTGAACAGAATGGCAGGCGTCTTTCTACGCGATTACGGTGGTGCAGGCGGCATGAAGACTGTGTCGGTGAGAGGTCTCGGAGCAAACCACACAGCAGTTAGCCTGGACGGTATTATACAGACCGATGTTCAGACTGGTCAGATAGATTTCTCAAGATATAATCTAATGAGCATCAGTCAGATGAAACTGATTGTTGCAGACGATTTTGACGGATTGCAATCTGCCAGAGCTGCCTGTTCTTCCTCGACAGTGGAGTTGCAGACAGCCTTAAAATCGTGGACAAAACCGTCATATAAAGAATTTACCATTGAACATGGCAGTTTTGACCGATACGGCGTGCAACTATTGTGGCAACAGCAAATGACAAAAAAGTGGACGCTGCAAGCCGTGGGCCATTACCTCTATGTCGGTAATAATTATCCTTATATCCTGACAAATGGCGTGGAGAAGGAGAAGAAACACCGTCATAACAACAGGGTCAACACCTACAGTGCCGACATAGTTTCTTTATGGCGTATCAATGACAATGCCGCGTTGGACGTAAAGGGGCATTGGTATGACAGTTATTTCCACATGCCCGGACAGGTCATCTATTATAATCCTTATAATAACGAGCGGCAGCACAACAGACAGTTCTGGACTAATGCGACATGGTCGCAAAGGCTTTCTCCGAAGTGGATGTTAAAGGTCAGAGGCAAGTGGGAATGGAACGAATTGAGATACAAAGATGTAGATGCTATCTATCCCAACGGTGAATGGACGGAGGATTATTGGCAGCGTGAGGGCTATCTGTCCGGGGTGGTGCGCTATGATGCCAGTCGGTGGCTCCGATTGTCATATGCGGCAGATTATATACACAATGACCTGAACAGCAATCAGTATCTTAATAGCAACGTAGATCGCAACGGCTTGCTGCAGTCCTTGACGATGAATGTGAAATGGGGTAGGGTGACAGTGAACGGCAGATGGCTTTACTCGTCTTACGACAATCATGCTGAAGGTGTGGAGAGTTCCAGAGATTTTGACAGGCATAACGCATCGGTTTCAATGTCATGGCGTATCATTCCCAAGGAGCATCTGTATTTGAGGGCGTTCTATAAAAATATCTTCAGATTGCCCACATTTACGGAATCTTATTATTACCATCTGGGCAATGCAGACCTTAGTCCTGAACGGAGCACCCAGTATGGCGTAGGTCTTACATTGCAGAGGGAGATGGCACTTTGGTGGCGTGTGTTGAGATTGAGCGTGGACGCTTATTTTAATAAGATAGAGGACAAAATTACATCGATACCCCTGAATCTGCACCAGTGGCGCACTGTCAATATCGGTAAGGTAAGAGCCCAGGGCTGCGATGTGTCAATGGAGAGCCGCTGGCAAATAAACACGGGGCATAATGTAATTCTTAACAGTTCTGTGTCATGGCAGGCAATCACGGACAGAACACAGAAAGGCACTTTAATCTATAAACGGCAGTTGGCATATATGCCGACGTTTACAGGCTTTGTATCTCTGGCGTACGAGAATCCCATTGTCAACATG
>ODAI013369744.1_pt1 | contig 13063 bp, 16 predicted proteins | sample 1539321 | NCBI WGS metagenome assembly ODAI01 (sample SAMN02144231, study PRJEB22623) | gut metagenome | biome: sheep rumen | host: Ovis aries | place: New Zealand | reverse complement strand
CGGCAGATCGGACAAATTTTTCGCAGGCATACTGGCGTATGTCAAGGAAAATTTGTTCAAGATGAAGGCTGAAGATGTGGTGCAAGCGGCGTGCGGGATTTAATCAGCGGTTCCTTGACAAATACACCCTGTCTTGTATATTTTACTTCTATAAACGTAATTTGTCAAGTAGTATTTTACATTCATAAGCGTTTGCAGCATTTCGCATCATCTGTCAATTTTCTATTGCATTCTGTCGGATAATGTGGTATAATTAATGCAATACTGCACAAAGCCGGAAGGCGAATTTGTGTACATATTGCAGCATTGAAAATATGACAGTATCACTTTGTCCGGCTGATTTTAATGCGATAAATCGGGATATGGCGGCGGACGCGCCGCATACCCCGATCTATTTCGGCAAAGATCAACCCGATGATCTGACATAGTAAAAAATATACAAACAAATTGTGTACAGGAAAGGAATACTAAATTGGCACGAGTTTTGGATTTTTCAAACGATTACGCTGGACTTGATAACTCAAAAGTCGAAGATCATATAGACCTGTACGGTTATAACAGCGATACAAGGCTTGACGAAAAGAACAAGGGATACAGCCCCCTCTCCGCATTCTTTAACCTGCGGTTCCTGATAATGGCAGCGGCAGCAGTGCTGTGCATCTGGCACGGAGTAGTCGCTGACACCGAGAGCACCGCCGAGATCGTGACCGGAGCAATACTTGTTCTTCTGAGCGCAGTGTTTGCCGCGACCGAGATAGTCAAGAATACATACTGCGACAAATATTTCTTTGAACTGAAAGCCCGCTCAAAGTCGGAGTTCAGGATAGTTCGGAGCGGTGAGATCAGAAATATACGCAGAGAACTTATAGTTCCCGATGATATAATAGTGCTTGAAGCGGGTGAAAGTGTTCCTGCTGACGCGCATCTTCTTGAGATCAAAAACCTTACAGTCGATGAGAGTGTCTTTACAGGTAAGAAGACACCGGTCGCAAAAATAACCGGCTCGGACAGCGTGAGCGAGGAGCTCAAAAAAAGCTGCATATATAAAGGTACAAAAATAGTATCCGGCGAGCTTGTTGCAAGAGTTACCGGAACAGGAGTAGATACCAGATATTTCAAGGAGTTCGGCGCTGTCAAGGAAACGGACGAATATTACACAAATATGGAAAAAGTAGTCCTCAGAGTTTCCCACATTTTTACGGCAATTGCGGCAGTGATGCTCGTGATAGGTGCTTTCGCATTCATCAAGGTGAGAGTCGATATTCCTTTCTTAGATGTGATCTTCAATACATTCTATCCGGCTGCGGCATTCTCGCTGTGCTTCATTCCCGCTGAGACAGCTTCTCTGGTAAGACTGTATTATATCAGAGGCGCACAGAAGCTTGAAGAAAGATCCATACGTGTGAAAAATCTTCGTACCGTCGAATATATAAATGCAGCGACCTGCATATTAATAGATAAGAACGCTGTAGTCACTAAAAAAAGTATGCAGATAGCGGACAAGCTTACCGCAAATGAAGAAATGCTCACTAATATCTCCGTGCTTGCCTGTAAAAAGGATTCGGACAGCTCGTTCGATCAGGCTATCTTTCTTGATGCAACATTCCGCAGCACAGATGTGGATGCACTTACGGAAAATGAGCTTCTCAAAGAATACCCCTTCGATGAAAATGAGGGCGCAGCCGGAAACCTCTGGTCGGTAGGCGGTTCACGTCTGCTGTGCATCAAGGGAGCGCCCGAAAAGCTTCTGCCGCTTTGTGATGTTCCGAACGATATGCTCTATACTGTTCAGAACAAGCAGATAAGCTACGGTCAGCAGGGTTATAATGTGCTTGCAGTCGCTTTCGCGAAGCTGCCCGATGATGCAGAGCTGCCTGAAAAGATCAGTTCGGCGCATTACAGTTTCATGGGACTTATCGCATTTGATACTCCCACAAAGGATTATATTCCCGCTGCTATTCTCGGCTGTCAGAAAGCCGGCGCAAGAGTGATAATGACCTCCGGCGACAGCGCAGAAACATCGTTTGCTATCGCAAAAAAAGTCGGAATAAAGGGTGATCGTGTAATTACCGGAGATATGCTTGCATCGGGCGAGGAGCTTGATCTTACCGATGTCGGTGTATTTGCACGTATAACAGACGAAATGAAGGGTGACATTATCCGCCGTCTTCAGGATAACGGAGAAGTCGTGATGATAACCGGAGATACCGCTTCGGACAGCGACCTGCTTGAGATCGCGGACGTTGGTGTCTCGATCGCGAATAATGTATCGGGAGCCGCATTTGAAGAATGTGATGTTGTTGTCGGCAACACGAGCTTTGAAACTGTGACAGAAATTCTGAGTGTTGCACGTCAGGCGCATCTGAACATAAAAAGATGCATCTCCGTCTCGATAGTTGCGCTTATTGTAATGGTCCTGTTTGCGCTGTTCGATATGCTTACGGGAACCAATAACGGTGCGAATTTTGTTATCTCGCCGGTGCTGGGATCCCTTATCTCGGTCATACTCGTTCCCGCAGCCGCATATATGTTCTGTGAGAATACCGCTGATCTGCGCAACATGACTGCTCCGTCCGAATACATAGGCAGAGGAAAGCTGAAAGCCGGATTCTTTGTGCGTCCGCTTATACAAGGATTGGGACTGCTGTTTGCAGAAGTGATATATTATCTGATATCGTCGGGCTTCGGCAATACGGTAAGTGAAACGATAAACGATATGCTGCCATATACGCGCAGCGGTTTCCTGATAATATTCACGGTCGGACTTATGTTTGCGTGCATATCGAATATAAGTGACCGAAGCATAGCAGATGCTGTCCGCGCAAAGCAGATGCTTCCGTGGACGATAGCCGGTATCTCCTTTGCAGTTTCTCTGATGCTGGTATTTATTCCGGTGCTGAATGGATTTTTCGGTTTCGGCACGCCCGACATAATGTCGCTGCTGATAGCAATTGTGATTACTGTTATTCTTCAGCTCCCTGCTGAGCTGATAAGATTTACCTTCAGACGCATAAAGGAATAACGGTATGCGGAAAATACCGCAGACTGCGCCTATCAAATATACAGAAAGGTCAATAAAAAATGCAATATGTTCTTGCCGTGATATACGGGCTGGTATTCGGTATCGCAAATATTATACCTGGGGTTTCCGGCGGTACGATGCTGGTTGTATTCGGCTGTTATGACAAGGTATGCGGTGCGTTGTCGCTGAATTTCAAGGAGATAAAGAAAAACATCGTGTTTCTGATATTCTTTGGCATCGGCGCGGTGATAGGGCTGCTCGGATTTGCGGTCGTGATAAAGTGGCTTTTCGGAAATTTCCCGACAGAGACATATATGTTCTTTATGGGACTTATCGCCGGAAGTATTCCTTTGATAATCAGGAACGCCACAGTAAAGCAGAAATTCAGTCCGATCTGTGCGATACCGTTTGTACTCGCGCTTGCACTTGTTGTCGGGCTTGCAATGCTCGAACAGACTGGTACTGTTACTTCCGCTGCAAATGCTGAGGGAATAGGTGCATTTGCGCTTTTCCTGACAGCAGGATTTGTTGCAGCGGTCGCAATGATAATCCCTGGAGTATCGGGTTCATTTGTAATGATGTTATTCGGAACATACGAAACTGTGATCGCTTCGATACATATTCACTCGCTGAATTTCAGTGTAATAATCCCAACTGTCATAGGAGTGCTTGCCGGACTTGTACTTGGTGCAAGGCTGATAACATTTCTGCTGAAAAAGTTCCGCCTGATCGTTTTTTCAGCGATACTCGGGCTGGTGGTCGGATCGCTGTATGCGATATTCCCGTCAGGCTTCGGTCTGAATATCGACACTCTGATCGGAGTATTCACACTTGCTGCGGGATTTGCAATAGCGTTTTTTGTCGGCAAAAAGACAAAAGTTGAAAAAGAATGAAAGAAGTCGCTTACGCTTAAGACTTGGGCTCCGCCCCCGTCCCCGGCAGGACTCCGCCCTGCACTCGCTGGGGCGCTGCCCCCGTCCCCGCTACTTTTCAATGTGAAAAGTAGCAAAAGCAAATCCCGTTAAAACGGAACTTGAAAAGTCACTTCACAGTTCATGTAAATACTGATAAAATTAAACGCAGAACATTTCGTGAAAAATGCTCTGCGCTTTTTTTGATGAAATTTTAAAATTCTGTCTAAGGTGGGCGATGCCTCACTTCATCTTAGAAACTTCGATTCGATTGAGTGCACGTTTGAGTTTGAATTCAGCGATATCAAGATTTTTTTGGTCGTTGGTCTTTTCGTAATGCCCGATACGTTCTTCGGCAACTTCTTTTGCTCTTACGGCTCTGTCAACGTCGATCTCATCTGCCCACTCACAGCTCTGAGCGAGAATGACAGTTTTTTCCTTTCCGACCTTGATAACACCGGAAGCGATCGCGCCAAAACGGAAATCACCGTCGATCTTGACCTTGAACTTGCTGATAGTGATTGCGGCTACATAGGGCTCGTGATGCGCAAGTATTCCCTTATCGCCGACAGTGGTACGGACTATGACATTTTCGGTCATTCCGTCGAAGAACACGCCGTCGGGTGTGATGATCTGTAATTTAAACGGAGTCATTTACTCACATTCCTTTCAATCAGGATCGGGCAATGCTTATGACTGCATCGTCTTTGCCTTCTCGATAGCCTCGTCGATAGTTCCGACAAACAGGAAGGCTGATTCGGGAAGATCGTCATGCTTACCTTCGATGATCTCCTTAAAGCCTCTGATAGTTTCCTTGATCGGTACATACTTGCCCTGCATACCGGTGAACTGCTCAGCAACGCTGAACGGCTGCGACAAGAATCTCTGAATTTTACGCGCTCTTGAAACGATGAGCTTATCGTTATCGTCAAGTTCGTCCATACCGAGTATCGCGATGATATCCTGAAGCTCGTTATAACGCTGGAGTGTAGCCTGTACCGCGCGTGCGACCTCATAATGCTCCTGACCTACGATCTCGGGAGTAAGTATTCTCGAACTGCTGTCCAGAGGATCAACCGCCGGGTAAATACCCATTGATGCTATGTTACGTGAAAGAACCGTCTTAGCATCGAGGTGGGCGAATGTAGTTGCAGGCGCAGGGTCAGTAAGGTCATCGGCAGGAACATAAACTGCCTGTACCGATGTGATCGAACCCTTGTTTGTTGAAGTGATACGCTCCTGGAGAGCGCCCATTTCAGTTGCAAGCGTAGGCTGATAACCAACGGCACTTGGCATACGTCCGAGCAGCGCCGAAACCTCAGAGCCTGCCTGTGTGAATCTGAATATGTTATCAATGAAGAGCAGAACGTCCTGACCTTCTCTGTCACGGAAGTATTCAGCCATAGTAAGTCCCGAAAGACCTACTCTCATTCTCGCTCCTGGCGGTTCATTCATCTGACCGTACACGAGAGCGGTCTTGTTGATAACGCCGGATTCCTTCATTTCGTTGTAAAGGTCGTTACCCTCACGGGTACGCTCGCCGACGCCGGTGAATACCGACAGACCGCCGTGCTGCTTTGCAACGTTATTTATAAGTTCCATTATAAGGACAGTCTTGCCGACGCCCGCACCGCCGAAAAGTCCGATCTTACCGCCTTTAAGATAAGGCGCGATAAGGTCAACGACTTTTATTCCGGTTTCGAGTATCTGGTTTGTTGCAGCCTGTTCTTCATAAGAAGGAGGTTCTCTGTGTATTTCCCAGCGTTCCTCAGTTTCGGGAGCAGGAAGATTATCGACCGGCTCACCGAGAAGATTGAATATTCTTCCGAGAGTTTCTTTACCGACAGGAACTGTTATTGATTTGCCGGTATCGACAGCCTTTGTGCCTCTTACAAGACCGTCTGTTGCACCCATTGCAATACAGCGGACGATGTCATCGCCGATATGCTGTGCAACCTCGACCACAAGGCGCTGTCCGTTATTATCGATCTCAATGGCGTTCTTTAGATTCGGAAGTGCGTCCGCCGGAAAACGGATATCGAGGACTGCACCTATTATCTGAACGACCGTACCTATGTTTTTGTCAGCCATTTTGCCTTTTTCCTTTCAGCCGCCGGAAGCGGCATATTTTCGCTGTAAGCGCTCAGCGCACCTACGGCAGCTGTAATAATAAATGTAGTATAACTTTTCGGATTATTCCAATGCATTAGCGCCGGAAACGATCTCGGTGATCTCATTTGTGATCTTTTCCTGACGTGCGCGGTTATAGACGAGTGACAGATTAGAGATCATCTCGTCTGCGTTATCGGTAGCGCTTTCCATTGCTGTGCGTCTTGCACCCTGCTCGGACGCGAATGATTCAACTACAGCGCAGCTTATCATACTCATCAAGAATTTCGGCACTACTCTGTCGAACACAGCTTCGGGGGAGGGGTCATAGTTTATAAGACCGAGATCCTCACCTGTTCCGGTGCCGATATTTGCGATAGGCAGGAGCTTTGCGCATTCGGGAGTCTGCACAAGCGGTGAAATGAATGCGGTATAGAAGATCTGAACCTCATCGACCTCACCTACAGCGAACAGATCTACTGCGAGCTGTGCGATATCCATACAGTCTGCGGTTTTTGCCTTTTCTGCAAAATACGGATATTTTGCGACTATCTCATATCCATGCTTATCGAAATAATCGACCGCTTTTCTGCCAATTGCGATTATCTTTGGTTTTTCGGCATCTTCCTTGTGAGCTGCGGCAACTGCTTTAAGAATATTCGAGTTGAAGCCGCCGGCAAGTCCTCTGTCGCCTGCGATAACGATGAACAGTTTGTTCTTCACCTCACGGGGCTCGGTAAAAATAGTATTGAAATCTTTTTTTACCGAAGCTATTTCGGAGAGAAGCTCATACTGTGCTTCAAAGTAAGGACGTCCGGCCTCAGAACGCTGTTTAGCCTTCCTCAGCTTAGAAGAGGCGACAAGCTCCATTGCCTTTGTTATCTGCCTTGTCGAGCCAACGCTCTTTATTCGGCGCTTTATGTCCTTCATGTTGCCCGAAGCCATTTCTTTTCATTCCTTTCGGATTTGTTGTTTAATGTCGTTTCGCTTGAGAATCGTCGCTGCGCTTGAGAATCGTCGCTGCGCTTGAGAATCGTCGCTGCGCTTGAGATCAGTCGCTGCGCTTGAGACTGGGGGAAACCCTTTTTGAAAAAAGGGTTATCCCCCAGACCCCCTTCCTAAAAACTTTACATGCTTCGCGTTTAAGCCGGATAGTAAATGCAAATTATTGGGTATAGCATAAACTTTGGAATATAAATGCGAAGCGGGTAGCTTTTGCTCCTTATCACTTTGAAAAGAAGCGGGGTTTGGGGTGTCTTCCCCACTGGGGGAGGTGGCGGCGTAGGAGCCAAAGGGGGCTGACCGACAGACGCGCCCCAATTTCGAGCGTGAGCAATCTCTCAGAACTCTCGAGCGTGAGCGATCACTTTCAGTTATCGCTTTCGATATATACGACTTTTTTGGTAAGCGCCATAAAAACTGCGGCGATAGCGAGAACTGCGGTCAGGCAGATTGATACTATGCTGAGCACGAGAGGTGCGCTGCTTGAAACGGTCACTGTTTCTGTTGCATCATTGACATTGACAGTGTTTTCGCAGCAATCTGAGCATTTTTTCTTATTTTTCATGGTATTTCCTTTCGAGGGTCAGACAAAGTTTCAGAAACGTTCAGCAAAATTTTTGAGGACAGCTCTGAGTTTCTCCTCGTTATCGGGAGAGATGACTTTATCCTTTCTTATTGCGTCCATGATATCCGAATGATCGGCTGCCATGTGTTCAAACAGCTCCTTCTCATATTCGGGAACCTTCTCAACTGGGATATCCTTCAGATAATCGTTGATTACCGCGAAGATAATGATGATCTGATTTTCTACCGAAATAGGTGAGGACTGCGGCTGTTTCAGTACCGCAACTATACGTTCGCCCTTTGCAAGACGAGCTTTAGTGTCCGCATCAAGATCAGAGCCGAACTGTGAGAATGCCTGCAGCTCTCTGTACTGCGAATATTCGAGTTTCAGAGAACCGGATACCTTCTTCATTGCCTTTATCTGAGCCGAACCGCCGACACGGGATACCGAGATACCCGGGTTTACCGCAGGTCTGATACCGGAGTTGAAAAGCTCGGTCTCAAGGAATATCTGTCCGTCTGTTATCGAGATAACGTTTGTAGGTATGTATGCCGAAACGTCGCCTGCCTGTGTCTCGATGATCGGGAGAGCAGTAAGCGAACCTCCGCCGTAATCCTCGTTCAGGTTTGCCGCACGTTCGAGAAGTCTCGAATGTAGATAGAAAACATCTCCGGGGTAAGCCTCACGTCCCGGCGGGCGTTTCAGCAGCAGCGACATTGCACGGTAAGCAACTGCGTGCTTTGAAAGGTCGTCGTAGACTATCAGCGCGTCCTTTCCTTTTTCCATAAAGTATTCGCCCATTGCACAGCCCGAATACGGTGCTATGTACTGGAGCGGTGCAAGCTCGGCAGCTGTTGCGGAAACAACGATCGTATAATCCATTGCTCCTGCGCTTCTGAGCTGTTCAACAACAGAAGCTACCGTTGATGCCTTCTGACCTATTGCAACATAAATGCAGAATACATCGGTATCTCTCTGATTTATAATAGTATCTACCGCGATAGCGGTCTTACCTGTCTGTCTGTCGCCGATTATGAGCTCACGCTGACCTCTTCCTATCGGTATCATCGAGTCGATAGCCTTGATACCGGTCTGGAGAGGGGTATCAACGGATTTTCTCGTGATGATTCCGGGAGCTATGCGTTCTACCGGGCGGTATTCGTCCGAAACTATGGGTCCTTTTCCGTCTATAGGCTCGCCGAGTGCATTTACAACTCTTCCGAGAAGCGCATCGCCGACCGGAACGGATATGATCTTACCCGTTCTCTTTACGGAAGAACCCTCTTTTATCTCGGCGTCTGAGCCGAGCATAACGGCACCCACAAAGTCCTGTTCGAGGTTAAGAGCCATACACTGTACACCGTTATCGAATTCGAGAAGCTCATTTATCATGCAGTTCTCGAGTCCGTGGATACGCACGATACCGTCTCCGACGGTCACTACTGTACCTGTGTCGGTGAGAGTGATCTTTGAATCAAAAGCCTTGATCTTGGATTTTATGATACCTGTTATTTCATCAGGGCGTAATTCCATATTCTCGTCTTTCCTTTCATCCCGCATTTACGGGAGAATTGATGAATTTCCTTTGACGGCGGAGCTGTCAGCAGATAACGCTGCCGATATCCGTTCTGAGGGCTTTGAGTTTTGCCCTTACGCTTCCGTCGAGCGTGGTGTTACCGTTTTTAACGACGATACCGCCGATTATCGACTTGTCGATCTTCTCGGTCATTACTATCTTCTTACCGAGAAGCCTGCTCATCTTTTCGGACAATCCTGCCTTTGCGCTTTCAGAAAGCGGCTCACAGGTAATGACTGTGATATCCGCGATGCCGAGGTAGTCGTTGCAGCGCTGACCGAAATATTTTGAAATATGCCCGATCTCATCGAGCCGTCCTGCTTCTGTCAGCACCATAATGAAGTTATACACGTACTCTGAGAGTTTTCCTTTGAATGCATCTCCCATGATACCGAGTTTTTCTTCCTTGCTGACGGTAGGTGTCTTTGAGAGCTTTATAAGCTCCGGGATACCCGAAATGAGCGAATCGACTGCCGAAAGCTCTGCCTTTGCATCGGAGAGCTTTGACGGGTCTTCCTCAAGGATGACTTCAAACAGCGCATCGCCGTAGGTTTTTTCAACCAAGCCTGCCATAGGTCTTTCCTTTCGGTATTATTCGTTTCCGACTTCTGCGATGAACTTATTGATAAGTGCTTCGTTGTCGGTTTTGGAGATCTCCTTTTCGCAGACCTTCTCACTTGCCATGATGACAATATCGGAGATCTGATCTTTGATCTCGTTGATTGCTTTTTTCTTTTCAAGCTCGATGCTTTCTTCGGCCTTCTTCTTCATATCAGCCGCTTCCTGCTGAGCTTCTGCGATTATCTGATTTTCACGTTCACCCGCACGTTTTACCGCAGCGGAAACGATCTGAGCCGCTTCTTCCTTGGACTCCCTGAGCTTTTCGGCATACTCTGTCTTCATAGCCTCTGCCGCTGCCTGTGCGTCCTCGGCCGCCTTCATTTCCTCACCGATCTTCTGTTTTCTCTCTTCCAGTATCTTCATTACCGGCTTATGCAGAAAGATCTTATAGATCAGAAGGATTATAAGGGTATTGATGAGCGTGAAAATGATAGTGGGGAAATTAATGTTTACCAGCTGTAAGGTATCGCCGGCTAACAGTGTAATACCCATTTTCAGTGCTCCTTCCGTTGTAATTCAGTGCGATCACTTAGCTATGCCTGTCATTCCTGTAAACGGATTAGCGAACATGAGAAGCAGTGCAACAACGAGTGAGTAGATACCTGTAGTTTCTGCGAGCGCATCACCTATTATCATCTGCTTTGTGATAGCTCCCGAAGCTTCAGGCTGTCTGCCGATAGCCTCAACTGCCTTACCGCCGCAGTAACCTTCACCGATACCGGGTCCAAGACCTGCGATCATTGCGAGACCTGCGCCTATTGCAGAAGCGCCTGCTACAAATCCTAAATTGTCCATAAAGAATACCTGTCCTTTCAATCTGCCGAAGCAGATAAATTTGCTTTTTTATTCCAAGGGCAAACCGAGCCCTAAGGTTACGTTTTATATGCGTGATATTTTTCAGCGGATATCACGCATCGGCATCTGCCATGATGACATACGACATCGTGAGCGTTACGAATATGTAGGACTGTATCACAGCCGAGAAGAGGTCGAAATACAGCGAGAGCACTGCCGGCACCGCAATAGCGAATGATCCGAGTGCGTAGTAAATGAGTCCGCCGATAACGATGCCGGAGAGGTTGTTACCGAAAAGACGCATTGCCTGAGATATCGGGTTTGCGAAATCGCCGATGATGTTGAACGGCAGCATAAACGGCATAGGCTCGATGAAGCTCTTCATATAGCCCTTGAAGCCGCCGGTCTTGATCTTGGTGTACAGGACGAGGATGAACGTTATAATCGCCCATGCTCCCGTTACCGAGATATCAGCAGTCGGGTTGCGCAGTCCGAAAAGTCCCATAAGGCAGGAGAGTATGCAGAAGCAGAAGAGTGCGCCTATGTACGGACCATAGCTTCTCTTGTATCTTGTACCCATTGACTCCTCGACATAACCGGAGAAGAAGCCAACGATCCACTCCGCGATCACCTGACGCTTTCCTTCGGGTTTCAGCTTCAGATTGCGTCCGAGTATGAAAAACAGTACAGCAAGGATTATCATTACGACCCATTGTGAGACAATGGATTCTGAAATGCACGCATTTTCCTCACCGAATATGTCCTTGAGGAAAGGCAGCGGTATCGACCTTAACGGTCCTTCGACCGTAAATGTCTTTGCGGCGGATTCCTCAGCCATTAATATAAGTTCAGGTGTCATCATATCTGATCGTCCTCCTTGTGCATACGCACATAAAAGAATGTATAAAAGACCCTCGGGAAAATAAGCGGTACAACCGCTGTTATGGGATTAATGACTTTTATCGTGAGCAGTCCCGCGAGTATTACAAAAATACCGACATACCTCAGACCGTATGACATACCGGCGATAGACCGTCCTCTGCGGAAGTCCTTGCTGTGTACTACTCTTTCTGCGGTATATCCTATCAGCAGAAAGTTTGCGACCATCAGTGCATTTCCGACAGCAAGCCCTGTATAGAGCCGCCAGTCAAATCCGGATACTATCCCGATTATAACGCATACAACGACGGTGACAGCGTTTAATATCAGCAGATACGGTATCATTGATCTGAGTTCTGATACCGCCAGTGTTTCTTTTATTTTCACAGTTTTTTCTTTTTGGTGTACTGGTCATAATAGTCATGATCCTTACGGTCATGTCTTATTTCCGAAGCGCCCGTTCCGGATTCACTGCTGTCATACATAGCTATGAGCTTTTTGAGGTAAGTCAGAGCTCCGCTGGTCATGGAGATTATACCGACCGCAACGAAAACTATATTGACCCAGTCTGGCCAGCCGAAGTGATCGACGAGCCATGTTCCACCGATAACGAACACCAGCAGCGGGATCACGACTATCAGTCCGATCTGGCTTGCGACGGCATAAACCGCTATCGGATTATCCTTTTTGTTTTTTGCCATTAGAACACATCATTTCATTATCAGAACAGTATCGAAGTCAGCCTCCAGCCGTCTTCAGTCTTTATCATAGTGCCTTCGACCGGCACTTCAGCGTTTCCGCTCTTTTCGTGTATGGTTATCATTATTGTGCAAGCGGTCTCGCTTACGGGCTGGATCCTGAAATCAGGGTTTTCCCACGAACGGTCATAATCCATGGGGGTGAATCCTGCGATTATACCGAGTGTGCCGTTTGGTCTTGTCTTGTATATAGCTCCGTAGCCGAGGGGATCGGTCTTTACATTCTGAGCAAATTCAGCTGTAAATGTACGGTCAACTATTTCTTCAAGCTGATCTATAGAAGTATAAGTCTCATCATTTACTGTATAGTATCCGTCTTCGGGAACATTTCCGTAAGGCTCATCTTTATGGCTGAGCCCTCTGATATAGTAAAGGCGGAGCACTTTATAGTTGTCCGAGATAAGCTGTATCGCAGCGTCTTTCATTTCTTCTGCAAGCTCTGTATCGACGGAATATCCTTCATCTTCCTGTTCGGGCGCAGATGTGTCAGCGGTGGTCGATGTCTGAGTGGACTGAGCATCAGGCTCGGTCTTTTTTGATGAAAAAGGCAGGAACTTATATACTATTATAAATACTGCGATTGCCAGTACCCCCGCGACAATGAGAATTATCGCGTGAAGGATCTCACTTTCGGAATGTTTTCCTTTAACTTTCATTTACACATATCTCCGATTTTTGCGGATCTCGCCGCATATTTTTGTTTAAGACATACTTAATGTCTGCTCATCAGCCAACAAATGGCTTCATAGCGCAGCTTGAAGCCATTTATTGGCTGCAAAAGTGCAAGGGAAATTTTTATATTTTAGGATTCTCCTTGCACTTTTG
>ODAI012090145.1_pt1 | contig 13064 bp, 9 predicted proteins | sample 1539321 | NCBI WGS metagenome assembly ODAI01 (sample SAMN02144231, study PRJEB22623) | gut metagenome | biome: sheep rumen | host: Ovis aries | place: New Zealand | reverse complement strand
CTCTCGTTTCGATATACGAGTACGCTTGCGGAGATCGTGTAAGTCGGTAAGTCTTCGGACGAATCGCGGTGATCAGCGAAGCAAGAATCCCACGGCTTTAGCCGTACGGAGTGTCAAAGAGCGGTTGATGTAAATTATACATTGGAGGGAAGGACGGTTCAGCAGACGCTTGCCTGCCGTCATTTGGGTGATTATATGACGGTTGTCGTGTTTACAGATTTTGACGACAGAGAGAATATCGAAAAGATGATCGGTCTGTTCAACAAATAGACCACAATGTACCGAAGGTAAAATCATTCTGTTGACATACAGACAAAAGTATGAAATACGATAAGTGGTGAGGGGTCACACCCTCGCCATTTTTTTTGCTCAAAATAAGACAGGCATCTGTCTTTTGTTTTATATAAAGAAAAGGGATCTTTAGGATCCCTGATTTTCTAAATCGATATTGTAATACTTCTTGTAGAAGCGGTTCACTTCCCCAGTGAAGCGGTCATCTTCGAATTTTTCCGGATGCAGAGTCTGTGCCACCCAATACAATCCGAGGATGGATGCGGAAGAAGGTTGTGACCAGCTTTCGATCATTGAAGGAAGAACATAGATGTTTCCATTCTGTATGGCCGAAAGTTCAGCAAGACTTTCATCGTTCAGCAGATCTTCCGTTGTATAGACGGCATCTTCCGGAATAAAGATGTAATCCGGATTCCATTGAAGGAGCTGTTCAGCAGCGATGCCGGTCCAGGTATTTCCTTCCAAGGCGGCAAAGACCGGCCTGGCGCTGGCCGTTTCCAGGATCTGTTTCTGATGCATGGAAGCGGTGCAGGAAGCCAAGAGAGAAGAAGAGCCGCCGATGTAGACTTTCGGTCTGGCGGTGCCATCGGTGATGGTTACAATTTCATCGATGAGCTTATCGTAATAGACGATGAGTTCCTGTGCCTTGGTCGGTACATCGCAAACCGCACCGGCTAAGAAGATCATTTCAATAAACTTATCGTAATCCTTAGGGTCAACGACGATCGCAGGAACGCCCTGTTCCAATAAGGCGTCAGCAGCTGCTGTCTGTTTGACATCCAGAAAGACGAGGTCAGGTTCCAGTTTCAGGAGTGCATCTGTATCGATCTGCTTATCGGCGTCAAAGGATGGCAGAGCGATCAGCTCCTTTGCGGCCAGCTGATAAAGCGGACGGGTATCAGCTTTGGCTTCGATCGCGACGAGCTTGTCTTTTTGACCTAAGGCAAGAAGGGCGGCGCTGATTGGATAAGACAGAGAGATGATCCGTTCGACTTCCTTTTTGATGATGACGGTGCGGCCGGCCTGGTCGATCGCTTCAATGGTTGCAGGAAGCGGTTCCGACGGAACATCTTCTTCCTTTTCGCTGCAGCCAAACAGGCACAAGGCTATCATGAGTATTAAAAATAAAGTTATTACTTTCTTCATATATCGCATCCTCCAAAGAGTTGATGTCGTTTTTACAACATATCAATATGATAATACACAAAACAAAGTTTATAAACCTGGGCTTAAAAAGCATGGATTCAAAAACAGCCATGGGAGGCTGTTTTGTTGTAGTCTATACGCGAACTACTTTTCTTAAGATTTTGCGCTTTGAAGCAGGGCTTTGTTTTGTTTCTTCTTCTGCTTCCTTATAGCCTTTTCTTAAGATCAGTTCACCGGCCTTCACAGAAAGGTATTTGCCTTCTTCAACGATCGGTGAGCCGTTGATGTAGACGTATTCAATGCCTTCCGGTGTGAAATCGGGAATCGCTTCATTGACCTTGAGCTTGTCGACATCCAGTATGGTGATATCGGCTTTGTAGCCTTCCTTGAGGTAGCCTCTGTTTTCCAGGCGATAGCGGTCGGCGGTTGCCCCGGTCATCTTGCGGACGATCCTTTCATAAGGCATGCCGTAGCGCTTTGCCAGAAGAAAGAACTGCGGGAAAGTCTGGAAGGCAGCGATGTTCTGTAAGCCCTTGTCTTCGACCCAGGCGTCGGTCATAAAGACGGAGAGATCATCTTCCATCAGGCGTTTGACGATGGCGTCATTGTAGTATTTGCCAAGGTAGATGCTGCCGGCCTGATTGGAGAGGTCGACGAGCTTGAGATACATGTCGATCGGTGTGACGCATTCTTCTTTGGCCAGCTGCAAGACAGTCTTTCCTTCGTATTGTTTATAGTCTTCACCGATGTAGGCGACGACCAGGTCATCCCAGTCAATGCCTAAGACCTTGCGGTACATTAAGATGGTCCAGGAAAGTTTGAGGCGATTGATCGGTTTTTGTCTTTCTTCCTTGGATAAGGAAGCGTACCATTCCGGGAAGACGACGGTGATGACGGAAGCGCCGTAGTGGAAGGCGTAATTGTCATAAGCGATGTCATAGCCTTCCTTGCGGGTCTTGTGGAAGGTCTTCAGCATTTTGTCTAAGAGCTTCCAGCTTCTGGCGCCGGTAAAAATCAGATGGGAGTATTCCAGACGGCAGCCCGATTTCTTCATGATGTCGATCGCTTCGTCCAGGCCCATTTCCAGATGGGATTTTCTGGTGATTAAAGGATAGTCAGCAGAAACGATCGAGCAGGCACGCGGGTGAATGGTGATGATGCCGTCGTATGAGGCGATCGTCTTGGCAAAGGCGATCAGTTCATCTTCCTTGGAGTAGCGGTTTGGTTCATACATGAAGCCGAAGGATCCGCCTAAGGCGCCTTCATCCATCGCCTCTTTGACGTAGGACATTTCTTTTTCGATCTGTTCCTTATTATATGGGGCAGGATCATAGCCACTCATGCCGGCTCGTACGGAGCCGTTGCCGACTAAAGGCGCCATATTGACATAGAGATTGCCCTTGGCCCGCTGTTTAAACTGTTTGAAGCTGCCGGGGTGATGGGCGTCGAAAAGACCGCCGCCGATCTTGTCTTTATAAGGCGTGTTTTCGTCCATGCCGAAAGGCGAGAAGGAACAGTTGCCGGTGATCTGGGTGGTGATGCCTTGCATAATAAAAGGTTTATAGTATTTTTCGGCGTCTTCCCGGTCATAAAAGAAGTCGTTGTGGGAGTGGGCGTCGATGAGACCCGGACAGATCATGGCACCGTTCACGTCGATGACTCGGTCAGCTTTGATGTCTGTCTTTTCGCCGACAAAAAGAATCTTGTCGCCTTCGATCACAAGGCAGCCCTTGTATGGCTTGTCTCCGCTGCCATCGACGATCATGCCGTTAGTAAACATTGTTTTCATGGGACTTCCTCCTGCAGAACTACATCTTCATTTTAGCACGGCAAAGAAAGGCAGTCTTCTCATAGACAGATAACGATATAGGCAAGAGAGATGAATTGTAGATATAATGTATTGTGTTTATCTTTGATAAGATAAGTAAGAGAGGTAATAAGAATGAAAAAATTACTGATTGCAGTTGCCGTCATGTTGCTGATGATGAGCGGCTGTGCAAAAAAAGAAGAAGCACCAGCTGAAAACAATGATCAGGTTCTGGTTACAGTCAATACCTACGGCCCGGGACACATCGCTTTAGCAGAAGGAAGTGAAGTTCCGGCAATCGACAAGGAGTATCCGGCAACGTCTGCCGGCTTGATGGTCGATAAAGGCGCAACGGTTTCCATGTATTGCGAACCAGATGAGGACTATGTCTTTGTCAAATGGACGAAGAACGGTGCTGATTATTCCAATGATCAGGCACTGACGGACACGGTCGAAGAAAAGAGTGAATACGTTGCTGTATTTGCCATGAGCTCAGGCTATGACGGACCGACGGTTGACAAGATCGAAGATGCCAAGGTCATCGGCGATGTCTTAGGTTTGCCGCAGCACGGTTACAGCATGGTCGAAGGCAAATATGTCTGTGCCTTTGAACTCAACAACACCGTCTATCGCGCAGAATCCAATATTTCCAAAGAGACGTTTGATGCTTTGATGGCATTGGATTTCGATGATCCGGAATACGACAAGAAGTACAACGAAATGGTTGCTTTTCTACCGATCGACAAGATCATCAACATCAGTGAAGCTGTTCCTAGCCAGGAAGAAATGGACAAGCTGGTCGGTATGAGCTGCGAAGAACTGGTCAACAAAGGCTGGACTGCTGACTACTACAACGGCGAAGACAAAGTCTTCGGTATGAATTACGGTTACTTCAGCTATCTGGTCAAGGTGGATGGTGAACCGCAGATCACTGAAGACGGCGATCTGACGGAAGCCTTCAAGCCATTCAAGGTCACAGCAGTTACCTACGAAGGTTTAGGCTATGCCACGAATCCGGATTACAACGGCGAAGGATTCTAAAAAACATTTATCAATGTGAAACAAAGCCTCTGTCATAAGACGGAGGTTTTCTTTTTGTATGAGAGACATTGTCAGATAAAAAAACGCTGTCCGGAAGTTCTGACAGCGTTTGAGCATTTTAATAATATTTTAAACAGTGTGGCGGTTTTCTTTGTCGATGTACTTGTAAAGGGTGTTGACGTAGATGACAGCGGATAAGATCGCTTCGGCGAGAGGCTTGACGATCATACTGAGGCTGCGGTCGTATTTGCCGTCCGGTACAAAGAACATCAGCAGCAGGACGGTGACAAAGATGAATTCACGCATGCAGTAGTTGGCACCGCAGAAGAGTAATGATTTTTGTTTGCCCAGGTTCGGGACAAAGGCAACCACGGCAACTAAAATAAAGCTGAACAGTGAGATCACTGTGCTGGCGATTACGTAGAAAGTGGAGTTCTGGGAACGGTTCATCCAGGTGATGACGATGGTGATCAGAGAACTGAGCAGAAACAGGTAGAGGGCTGCCTTGTAGTAGTTGGCGGCTCGTTTGCCTGATCCTTTGTAGAGATAGATGAAGGCAAAGAAGAGCGCAAAGGCTAAGATGGCATCACCGATCAGGTTGCCGAGATCGTTTTTCTTAAAACGAAGGTACATGGAGAATAAGACACCCAACTCTCCCAATAAACACATAATGGCGTTGAAGATGCGTGCACCTTCCGGATGTTTTCTGATCAGATTCATAGGACGCCCCCTCTTTCGTTGTTATGAATCCATCATATTATCAAACAAAGGACTGGAGATGAAAAGCCGGTTAAAATAAACCGGCTTTGTATCATTGATGGATCTTTTGATAGAACGATAGGGTCTGATCAGGTTCCCGGCTGTTGATGAGCCAGGTTCCCTCTTTATTCTTAATGAGAATGTAAGGGGCTGTCGTTGGATCCAGCAGGACCTGCAGTGCGCCATAGTCTTTGGAGGAGAAAGATCCTTCCAAAAACTTGTCGGAAGCGGTACCGAAACGACGGACCAGCTGGTCGGGCAGTTTTTCCAGAAGAGTCACTTCTTCAATCGATTCCTTGTCGATGGAGAGATGCTTGCTGCCAATAGAAACCTCAATGACTTTCTCTTGATCGACCATGTTGATCGGCAAGAGATTGACGCGATCCAGCAGGAAACCGATATACGGTAAGCTCAGCAATAAGACCAGAGAGAGCAGAGCGAAGATCTTGCCAACAGGTGTTGCCAGATTGATCGTCGAATTCATACCGATACGGGAATTGATGATCGTCTTTTGATCGTCAGGATTGTAGTAGAGGAAGCCACCCAGCCAATGGCGGTCTTCATCGATGTAGTCCGGACCACCGGAGTCTTTCGTGAGTTTTTCCTGTAAGGTGCGCACGCGATATTCCAGGCGGATGCACAGGATGGTCAGAAGAGCCGAGGCGGCAAACAAGAGAATGTAGCCTAAGGTCGGGTACTTCAAGGTGATCCACAAAGACAGCGAGGTGCAAGCCATCAGCCAGGCCATGTAGATCCAGGCCTTGGCCCAGTTGTAACGGCGGATCCTGGAAAGAGCGATGGTCAGTTCGGTATTGGCATCAACCATCTCGCTCTTATCGCGGTAAAGGAAGCGATACGATACGGCAAACAAGGCGCAGGATACAAAGGAGATCAGATAGATCGGCCAGCCGCTGCGGTCAAAGAAAAGCGGAAGGAGGCTAAGAAGTGCCGGTGGCAAGAACCACAACGGTGAAGGCCAGTGGCCAGTATCTGTGGCTTTGAGATCGACATAGACTTTCGGACTTTCCTTCTTCCATCCTCTTTCCTCTTTCAGGGCCAGAAGTTTGGAACGGGATTTGAGATACGGAAGATAGGGAAGGAAGATGATCAGTTCCATCCAGGTCATCCACACCGTCATCTTGTAGTCAGAAAACGCAGGTATAAATAAGGTAAAGCCAAGAAGGGCCAGAACGATCAGAACTATTAAGAGTTTCTTTTTAAAGCTTGCTAGTTCATCCAAGACGGCAGGATCCTCGTGCGCTTCTTTAGGTAAGGTGACGCCTAAGACGATGTTTTTCTTGAACCTCGTCTCGTTGAATAAGGTCCAGCCTAAAAGCGGGATGATCCAGACGATGGAAATCCACATATAGAAGGGTGTCATTTTAAATCTCCTTCCTGATAAATCCCGGAAACAAGGGAGAGGATCTCTTCTTCTTTCATGCCGGAAAGGCGAAGTTCGGAGATCGCCAGACGAAGCTGCTGCATCGTCTTTTCATTGACCGCTTTATCATCTTTCGAAGCAACACGGGCACCGCTGCGTCTGTCGGTAGTGATGTAGCCTTCCTGTTTCAGGATTTGGTAGGCCTTGGAGACGGTCATCATATTGATGCCGGACTCATCGGCCAGGGCACGTATGGTGGGTAACTGTTCGCCGGGCTTGAGCTTGCCTTCGGCGATGCCGATGACGATCTGGTTTCGTATCTGCATGAAGATCGGTACATCGGAATGGAAATCGAAATTCAGAATCATAGTCATACCTCTTTGCATTAGTAATAATAATGCATATAATGCAAAGTGTCAATATATTCTATCTGTTACAATGGAAGATGAAATGGAAAAACAGAAAAAGAGAAATCACTATAAATGGTTTGGCATCGTCTTATTTTTGGGCTTCTTTTTATTCCTGTATCTGATGATGCCCAAGCTCACCTTTATCAAAAAGAATACGATCTTAGAAAAAGGCGTGACGTATGACGCCTTGTCTCTGGTGGCTTCCAGCAACGGCCAGGTCATTCCGGAAAGCGATGTGGTGGATACGCAGAAGATCGGAACCTATGATTTTACCTATACGGTGAAAAAGTGGTTGTTCTCCAAAGAGGTTGTTCTTCACTACGAAGTCATCGATACGACGCCGCCGGATCTTAAGGTGATCAAGGAAAGCGTGGAACTGAAACAAGGCGCCTCCTATACAAGACAGGATGTTTTGCGAAACATCGATTTTGATGAGGGAGAGATCGAATACCAAAGCAATATCGATGAGCAGTTCCCCGGTTCCTACAGGATCTATGTGACGGCAACCGATGAATCGGGCAACCGTTCCGAGATCTCCTATGAAGTCTTCATTAAAGACAGTGAAGCGCCGGTCGTTTTGAATTACGGTGACGGTGCGATGATTCTAAGAGGAGAAGAATTCGATATTTCCGACATCATCAGCTATGGTGATGACTTTGATCCAAAACCGAAAATAGAAGTGGAAGGAAAGGTCAATACGGCAAAAGTCGGTACCTATCCTTTAACTGTGACACTGACAGATCAGGCGGAAAATGTGACCTCCTGGGATCTGGATGTCCGTGTGGTGAGCCGCTATCCGAAAGAAGAAGAGGCAGAAGAAGAAGTCTACCCATTTGCGGATTTTTATGAGGAATACAAACAGGATGACCGTCTGATCGGCATCGATGTTTCCGAATGGCAGGGCGATATCGATTTCGTGAAGCTTAAGGAAGCAGGCTGCGAGTTTGTAATGCTTAGAATCGGCTTCTCCCGAAACGGCATCTTATATTTGGACAAGTCTTTCAAGGACAATCTGGCCAAGGCAAAGAGTGTCGGCATGCCTTTGGGCGTCTACTATTACAGTAACGACAAGAGCGCCGAGGAAGTGCGTTCCGTGTTCCGGCAGATCGTGAGTGAACTGGGCGATACCCGTCTGGAACTGCCGGTGGTTTTTGACTGGGAGAACTTCATGGACTTCCAGTATTATGAAATCAGTCTGAAGGATCTCGACCACATGTATCAGGTCTTCGAAGAAGAAGCAGAAAAGATGGGCTATACGCCGATGCTGTATGGTTCCAAGTATTATCTGGAGAATCTGTGGCGAAAGACAGACAAGAGGACCATCTGGCTGGCCCATTATACCGACTGGTCAAGCTATGAGGGCAAGTATAAACTGTGGCAGACCTGCGCCTGGGGACAGGTGGACGGTATTGAAGAAAATGTCGATTTCGATGTTTTATTTCTAGATTAAATGGATTAGAACCCCTACAATAAAAGAATATGAAGATGACAAAGAAGATAATAATCCTGTTAATGGTTTTTGTGATGCTGCTGTGTCATCCTTTTTGTGTTCAGGCAGAGGGAGAAGAGGATGAGACGCAAACCATACAGGCGCGTTTCTATACCCTGACGACAGACAAGAACACGACCATCAACGTCAAATTCAATCCGCAGTGGTTTGATCATACGGCAAAAGAATACAACCATGACCTGGCCAAATTGTCGCTGGGTCTGGCAACTTCCGCCTTTCGTCCGAAACATGCCGACGGTTCAGCGACCGACGAGAACCTCAACATGTATCTCTATACGGCCGGCTTCTATGATTTAAGAAGTGACGACTACAACAAGGATCCCTCCAAGTATACGATCTCGACCGTCATGGGCCACCGCACCATTGAAGGAAAAGACGGTCCGTTTGAAATTATCGGCGTCGGTGTCTGTGGTCAGGGTTATGTCGATGAGTGGGAATCCAATTTCATGATCGGTGATATCGGTGTTCATGTCGGTTTTGACAACTCCGCCCGCCTGGTCTATGACCGCATCTTCGGCTACATCGCTTCCATGGAATTCGAACATCCTTTGAAGATCTGGATCTCCGGATTTTCCCGGGCAGCTGCCGTGTCCAACATTGTCGCTGCCAGACTTTCGGATTCCAGTGTCTTTGGCGAAGACAACGTCTTTGCCTATACCTTTGCCACACCGCGCACGGCAACGACCGTTGATGAAAGCAAGTATCACAATATCTTCAATATCATCGGCAAGGCCGATCCGGTCCCGAAGGTTCCTTTTGAGGAATGGGGCTACAAGCGTTATGGCGTCGATCTGTATACGCCGATCTTAGAGACCGACAGCGATTTTGAAGCCAAACGCGTCAAGGCCAACGTCATCTACAAGATGATCACCGGCATCGACTACTGGTATAACCGGGAAGCCAATGAGACCATCAATAATATACTTTCCCTGTTTTTACAGATCTGTCCGACATCTGCCGAATATGCCTATTCTTTGGAAGACAAACTGATTCACATCTGGGAGAACAAGGATCCCATACACGTATTGGCGGCACTTCTGGAGATCGCCAAAGATCCGGTGCTGATCAACGAGAACACCAGAGAAGAGGCCAATGCCTTAATGAACTATCTGACGCTGCTGATCCGGGACTACAACGATCAGGACAGTGTTTTCAGAAGCTGGAACGATTCGGCAACGGCCGGTGCCAATATCCTGCAGGCTCATACGCCGGAGTTTTATGTCTCCTGGGTTTTTTCGGCTGACAGCGGTGAAGAATTATTTACCGACTTCTACCGCTACAACGTTGTTCACATCGATTCCGGCGTCAAGGTCACGTTGTATCAGGGAAATAAACTCATCGAATCGATCGATCCGATCATTCGCTATGATAAGGAAACTGACCGCAAGATCGTTCTGGTTCCTAAGAAAGACCGAAAGAATCCGGAAGGCAACATCTATCTGTCCTATCGGGAAGATGAGATCCTTGCCGTGCTTCCGCAGGACAATGACTATACCCTCAGTTTTAAAACGACAGATAATGAAGAACAGATTGTTCTGTTTGCCTATGGAAACACCATTCATTCCGGTGTCAATCAGGATCTGAACATCATCGTCTACTTACAGGAAGCCAATGACGTCTTCAATGCGACGATCAAAAAGGACGGCAGCTGGGACTACTCTTCCAAGGCGGGACTCAATGAGCAGAATTTCTCGGCTCATGAGACAGAGCTGAATATTTCCGATGTCATCATCACCTCCCGTCAGCACTACTTTGATATGACCTGGCGTCAGGCGGTCATCCTATCCATTTCCCTTTTCTTGTTTATCCTGTCGCTCTTTGTCTTCTATAACGCCTATCTGATCGGCCGCATCCGTTACATGCGCCGCATACGCAAAGGTTGGATCCGCAAAGACAGCAAGTACTCCGCCTTGCCGTTATTGTGTGCAACGGGTATCTTCCTCTTGTTCCTGATCATGGAATTCTTTGCGGCCCTCTTCCCATCCAACCGCCAGCTGCTGGTCTTTTATAAACTGGCGATCGGTGCCCTGGCCATCCTGATGGCTTATGTTGGATATCACAAGAAGAACACGCCGCTTCATCGGGCGATCCTAATTTCAATGTGCCTGTTTACTTTGGCCGACATCGTGACGACTTACCAGCTGAATGCAGGTACCCTGCTTCATATCGCTGCCTACATCTTACTGACCTATGTCTATATCAAGGAAGAACAGCCTGACAAGCGCCAATACATCCTCTATGGTGTCTTTGTGATCATTTCCTTAATCATCACGGCGGCAATCAAGGGAGAGTATGGTGTCCTTCGTCTGCTTGCCTTCTTGTATCTGGCTTCGGTACTGGCGATGATCGTGGCGTCCTTCCCGATGCCAAGAAGAGTCTTTGGCGGATCGCTGCTCTTATTTGCCGGTGGTATCTTCTTGATGATCAATCAGGTTCGAGGAACGACGTTCTTATCGCACATCCTGTCCTTGGGAACCTATTATCTGGCCATTGTGACCCTGGCCGGTCTGGGATTAAATACCGGTGTCATGAAAAAAGGTGTTTCCATCGAGGAAGAAGATCAATGAGAAAGGAAGTTGCATATGAGCTTCCTTTCTCAATCGTATTTCTTGAAATATGAAGATAATGATGAGATGATTCAATCGAAAATGTTGAAGGAGGAACTTTGATGAAGCCTATTGAAACAGATCTGATGCTGAAGTACCGTTATCTGTCCAACCTGTTTTCTTTCAAGGGCGATCTTTACTATACCGACACGATCGCCGATCCGGAAAACAACGACTACTTACAATCCTTACACAAGTTAAGTGTAAAGGACGGGAAAGACGAAGTGATCTACGGTCCAATCAAGAGGATCAACAGCTTTGTGTTAAACGACACGCTCTTAATTTCCAAAAAGGGTGAAGAAGGAAAGGTCGAAACCCTCTATGTCACTTTGGAAGACGGTCAGGAAAAGGAATGCCTGCGCATTCCGATGGGTGTCTTTGACTTAAAGGATCTGAATGAGGATTACTATCTCCTGCAGGGACAGACGGACTTACGCTGCCCGGATTTCTATAAACTGTCCAAGGAAGAAAGAGATGCCTTTATAGAAGAGACGAAGAAAGAAAGCGACTACCTGGTCCTGGATGAATATCCGTTCTTCTTCAATGGCATTGGCTTCATCAACGGCATGCGCAATTCTCTTTTCACTTACAACAAGAAAAACGGTGAGATCAGGCGCATCACGCCAAAGACGATGGATGTGGAAAACGTCGAAGTCAAAGACGGAAAGATCTTCTTTTTGGCCAATGACTATGAATCGATGAAAGGCATGTTTTCATCAATCTACCGCTATGATCCAAAAGAAGACAAAATCGAAGTTCTCTATCAGAATGAGAAGGCCTTTATCCGCCGCATTTTCTTTGTCAAAGACAGACTCTTTGCGACGGCGGCCTTTGATACCTGCATCAGCGGTCAGTCCTTCTATGAGGTCAAGGACCATGATCTGAAACTCGTTTTGAAAAACGAATGGATGTTATACAACTCGATCGGTTCCGACTGCCGCTATGGCAGAGGACATGGCATGTTGAAAAAGGATGATGACATGTATTTCATCACAGTTGATGGGGAAAAGTCGATCGTCGTAAAATTTGACGGTGAGAAGTTAAGCAGAGTCACTGATGGCGAAGGTTCGGTTGATGATATGGCCTTCATTGATGACAAGCTCTATGTGGTGGCCATGAAAAATATGAAGCTGCAGGAAGTCTATGCGGCACCGGAATTCACACAGCTGACTTGCATCAACGAGGAAGTTCTCAAGGACTACTATGTCGCAAGACCGGAACGCTTCACCTGTTTCAATGTCGATGAGATCGTCGGCTGGGCATTAAAGCCGATCGACTACGATCCAAACAAGAAATATCCGATGATCCTGGATATCCATGGTGGACCAAAGACCGCCTATGGCGAGATCTTCTATCACGAGATGCAGATGTGGGCATCCAGAGGCTACTTTGTCATCTTCTGCAATCCGCACTGTTCGGATGGAAGAGGCGATGCCTTTGCCGACTATCTCAAGCACTATGGGGCAACCGATTACGATGACATCATGGCCTTTGTCGATAAGGCGATGGAACTCTATCCGATCGATCCGGAAAGACTGGCAGTGACCGGCGGTTCCTATGGCGGCTATATGACCAACTGGATCATCACCCATACCGACCGCTTCAAAGCAGCCGCAGCCCAGCGTTCCATCTCCAACCGTGTTGCCGATTTCTACTATTCGGATTACTCCTATGACACGACGTATGAGAACGGCATTCCTCTTGACAGCAAGGCAATCGAGCTGTTCTGGGATCGTTCCCCGCTCAAGTATGTGGAAAACGCAGTGACCCCTACCCTGTTCATTCAGTCAACGGAAGATTACCGTTGTCCGTTCCCGGAGGCTTTACAGTTATTCTCGGCCTTAAAGTGGAAGGGTGTGGAGACCCGCGTCTGCGGTTTCAAAGGTGAAAACCATGAGCTATCGAGATCCGGTAAGCCGACCCATCGTTTGAGAAGACTAAATGAGATCACCGACTGGCTGATCAATCATACTTCTTAAGCATTATCCAAACAAGAAAAGAAGATCACACGATCTTCTTTTTCAATGCTTGCTTTGCAAGATAAAAAAGGCATAAAAAAAGCCAGAGCTATTCAGTTTTGTCATGATCAAAGCCTCCCGGTTTTTCATGATAT
>ODAI011686744.1_pt1 | contig 13064 bp, 21 predicted proteins | sample 1539321 | NCBI WGS metagenome assembly ODAI01 (sample SAMN02144231, study PRJEB22623) | gut metagenome | biome: sheep rumen | host: Ovis aries | place: New Zealand | reverse complement strand
CAAAAAAACAAAGAAGCAGAGAAATCGGCTCTTGACATTTGGAAAGCCGCTCTGGACAATATCACCCCGCTCGTAGAGGTTAAGTCCAAACGTATCGGTGGTGCTACCTTCCAGGTTCCTACCGAAATCCGCGCTGACCGTAAAGAGTCCATCGCAATGAAAAACATGATTTCATTCGCACGCAAACGTGGAGGCCATTCCATGGCTGAAAAACTCGCTGCTGAAATCATGGACGCTATTAACAATCAGGGCGGTGCCTTCAAACGTAAAGAGGATATGCACCGTATGGCTGAAGCTAACCGTGCATTCGCACACTTCCGTTTCTAATAAATTTCAAGATTGAATGGCTAAACACGATCTGAAATATAACAGAAACATCGGCATCATGGCACACATCGATGCCGGAAAAACAACGACTTCCGAGCGTATCCTGTTCTACACCGGACTGACTCACAAAATCGGTGAGGTACACGACGGTGCTGCTACAATGGACTGGATGGAGCAGGAACAAGAGCGCGGTATCACTATCACTTCCGCCGCTACTACAACCTTCTGGAACTATGCAGGTGATAAATATAAAATCAACCTCATTGACACTCCGGGGCACGTGGACTTTACCGTGGAAGTGGAGCGCTCACTCCGTATCCTCGACGGCGCCGTGATGGCGCTCTGCGCTGTGGGAGGCGTTCAGCCCCAGTCGGAAACAGTCTGGAGACAAGCGGACAAATATAACGTACCGCGCCTGTGCTATGTCAATAAAATGGACCGTAGCGGCGCTAACTTCTTCGACGTCGTACGACAAATCCAGGAAGTGCTCGGCGCAACACCGTGCCCCATCCAAATCCCTGTCGGAGCCGAAGAAACCTTCAAAGGTGTCGTTGACCTCGTTAAGATGAAGGCTATCATCTGGCACGATGAGACAATGGGCGCAGAGTATGTGGAGGAAGAGATTCCTGCAGGACTCGTGGCCGAAGCCGAGGAATGGCGTGATAAGATGCTGGAGACTGTCGCCGAGTTCGACGACGCGCTCATGGAGAAATACTTCTCCGACCCATCCACTATCACAGAGGACGAAATACGTGCCGCTATCCGCAAAGGATGTATCAGCATGCGTATATTCCCCGTTATCTGTGGTAGCTCCTTCAAAAACAAAGGAGTACAGACAATGCTGGATGCCGTTTGCGCTTATCTGCCAAGCCCGCTCGATACTCCGGAAATAGACGGCGTGGACCCGCGTAACGAGAAGGCTATCTCACGCAAACCTGCGGACGATGAACCGCTCTGCGCACTGGCATTCAAAATCGCTACGGACCCATATGTCGGACGACTCTGCTATTTCAGAGTTTACTCGGGTAAACTCGAAGCTGGCTCATACGTCTATAACCCGCGTTCAGGAAAAAAAGAACGTATCAGCCGTATATTCCAGATGCACTCGAACCACCAGAACCCCGTCGACTTCATCGCCGCGGGCGACATAGGCGCGGGCGTAGGTTTTAAGGATATACGCACGGGAGATACCTTGTGCGACGAAGATAAACCTATCGTACTCGAGTCCATCGAATTCCCGGCACCGGTTATCGGTATCTCGGTAGAACCGAAAAGCCAGGCTGACCTCGACAAACTCGGCGTCGGACTCGCTAAACTCGCGGAGGAAGACCCAACCTTTACCGTTAAAACAGACGAACAGACTGGACAAACAGTCATCTCTGGTATGGGCGAATTACACCTCGAGATTATTATCGACCGTCTCAAACGTGAGTTTAAGGTAGAGTGCAACCAGGGACGTCCGCAAGTCGCTTACCGTGAGGCTATCAGCGCACCGGTTGAACTCCGTGAAACCTATAAGAAACAATCAGGTGGTCGCGGTAAGTTCGCCGACATGATAGTTCGCGTTGAACCGGCTGACGAAGACTTCGAAGGAAGCTTGCAGTTCATTAACGAAGTCAAAGGCGGTAATATTCCTAAAGAGTATATACCCGCTATCGAAAAAGGCTTCCAGACCGCAATGAAAAATGGTGTACTGGCAGGATTCCCCGTGGATAAACTCAAAGTAACCGTCATCGACGGTAGCTTCCACCCCGTGGACTCTGACCAACTGTCCTACGAAATATGCGCACAAATCGCATTCAAAAACGCCTGCGTAAAGGCTAAACCCGTTCTCATGGAGCCGATTATGAAAATAGAAGTCGTTACTCCCGAAGAAAGCATGGGCGACGTCATCGGCGACTTGAACAAAAGACGTGGACAGGTAGAAGGCATGGACACTGCACGTACCGGAGCTCGTATTATCAAAGCACACGTTCCATTGTCCGAAATGTTCGGATATGTAACGGCCCTGCGTACAATCACGAGCGGACGGGCTACAAGCAGCATGGAGTTCAGCCACTACGCACCTGTTAGCAGCGCTATCGCCAAAACAGTACTTACTGAATGCGGAGGACGCGCTGACTTAGTCTGACAAATAAATCACGTGCGAGCGCGCACGTACTTATAATTAATGCACACGCGCGGGTCATCTAAGCGAATGACTCTTTAGGGGTCTGCGCATGTGAAAATAACAAAAACAAATTTAATTAAAAGTAACAATGAGTCAAAAAATTCGTATCAAACTGAAATCTTTCGACCACAACTTGGCTGACAAATCTGCTGAGAAAATCGTAAAGACGGTTAAAGCTACGGGAGCTGTCGTTAGCGGACCTATTCCTCTGCCAACCCACAAACGTATCTTTACCGTAAACCGCTCAACCTTCGTTAACAAGAAGAGCCGTGAGCAATTCGAACTCGCTAACTACAAGCGACTCATCGACATCTACAACAGTAACAACAAAACCGTTGAAGCACTCATGAAATTAGAGCTCGCCAGCGGAGTTGAAGTCGAGATCAAAGTGTAATACAACAACAGACCACTTCCGACGGATAGCAACAGTGTCTCAACACAACGAAACCCGGCGGCGAGAGTGGAAGTAAACTAATTATTAATAATTTAATCTAGCTTAAAAATGCCAGGATTATTAGGTAAAAAAATCGGAATGACATCCGTTTTCGGTGCCGATGGGAAAAACGTACCATGCACCGTTATTGAAGCTGGTCCTTGCGTAGTAACGCAACTAAAGACAGTGGAGAAAGACGGTTATCAGGCTGTTCAAGTAGGTTTCAAGCAGAAGAGCGAGAAGCACACGAACAAGGCTGAAGCCGGTCATTTCAAAGCCGCTGGCGTCAATCCTATGCGCTATCTCGCAGAGTTTGACGGATTTGACCAGGAGTTAAAGCTGGGTGATGAGATCAATGTAAACATCTTCGAGGAAGGTACTTACGTTGACGTAGTAGGCACCAGCAAAGGTAAAGGTTTCCAAGGTGTTGTGAAACGCCATGGTTTCGGTGGAGTAGGTCAATCTACTCACGGTCAGGACGACCGTCTTCGTGCACCGGGTTCAGTAGGTGCTTGTGCTTATCCGAGCCGCATCTTCCCGGGTACACGTATGGCAGGCCATATGGGGCAAGACCGCGTAACCGTACAAAACCTCGTAGTTTTGAAAGTAATCCCAGAGTACAACCTTATCATGGTTAAAGGTTCAATTCCGGGTGCAAAGAACAGTATCGTAACTATTAACAAGTAAGAAGTATGGAAATTAGTATTTTGAATCAAGCCGGTGAAAAAACCGGAAAGAAGATCAAACTCAATGACGAGATCTTCGGAATCGAGCCTAACGACCACGCTATCTACTTGGACGTTAAGCAGTTCTTGGCTAACAACCGTCAAGGTACGGCGAAAGCTAAACAACGTAGTGAGAACGCACACTCAACACGCAAACTCGGACGCCAGAAAGGGGGAGGAGGAGCTCGTCCCGGTGACCTCAAATCTCCGGTACGCGTAGGTGGTGGTACCATCTTCGGACCCGTTCCACGAGACTTTAGCTTCAAACTCAACAAAAAGGTAAAACAACTCGCACGCCGTTCCGCTCTCAGCCTGCGCGCTAAACAAGACCAACTCATCGTCCTCGATAACCTCGCTTTCGAGGCTCCGAAAACAAAATCAATGGTTGACGTGCTCGCTAAACTCAATGTTACTGGCAAAAAAGTACTCTTCGTACTGCCTGAAAACAACGACGTTGTTATCAAATCTGCACGTAACATCGAACGCACTAACGTTGTTACCGTTAACGAACTCAATACATACGCAATCATGAACTCGAACGCGCTCATACTGTTGAAAGACAGCGTGAAAGCTATCGAAGAAACTTTAGCATAAGGAGGCAAGATTATGGCAATTATTATTAAACCTATCGTCACTGAAAAGATGACCGCCGCCGGCGAGAAGTTCAACCGCTATGGTTTCCGCGTAGAGCGTACTGCCAATAAAGTGCAAATCAAAAAGGCAGTAGAAGAAATGTACAATGTACAGGTGGAAGACGTTAATACACTCGTCGTTGCGCCTAAAAATAAACAACGCTGGACCCGCTCTGGACTCCTCCGTGGCGCACAACAAGCTTACAAAAAAGCCATCGTTACATTGAAAGAAGGTGAAACAATTGATTTTTATAGCAATATCTAAAAATGGCTGTACGTAAATTAAAACCCACTACACCGGGGCAAAGACACAAAGTTATTGGTGCGTTTGAGACAATTACCGCATCCGCACCAGAGAAGTCTCTCGTGTTCGGTAAACGCAAAACGGGTGGTCGTAACCATGTCGGTAAAGAGACCATGCGCTATATCGGAGGCGGACACAAGCAGAAATTCCGCGTAATTGACTTCAAACGCAATAAAGACGGTGTACCCGCAGTCGTAAAAACTATCGAGTATGACCCGAACCGCTCGGCTCGTATCGCACTCCTCTTCTACGCTGACGGTGAAAAGCGTTATATGCTTGCTCCTAACGGATTGCAAGTAGGTCAAACTGTTCTCTCAGGTTCCGGCATCGCTCCTGAAGTAGGAAATGCACTGCCTCTCTCAGAAATCCCTCTGGGAACACTCGTGCATAACATCGAACTACGTCCCGGACAAGGAGCACAAATGGTACGCTCTGCCGGAGTGTTCGCACAACTCGCTGGACGTGAGGATAAATACGCAATGATCAAATTACCTTCAGGTGAACTCCGTAAAGTACTCGCAGCTTGCCGCGCTACCGTCGGAGTCGTTGGCAATAGCGATCACGCTCTCGAAAAATCTGGTAAGGCTGGACGTAGCCGCTGGCTGGGACGTCGCCCGCATAACCGTGGTGTTACTATGAACCCGGTTGATCACCCAATGGGTGGTGGTGAAGGCCGCGCATCTGGTGGACATCCACGTAGCCGCAAGGGCTTACTGGCTAAGGGATATAAGACCCGTCATCCGAAGAATCAGTCTAACCAATATATTATTGAAAGACGTAAAAAGTAACCTATTAAACAGAAGAGAATTATGAGTCGTTCATTGAAAAAAGGACCGTTTATCAACGTTAAGTTGGAGAAAAAAGTGCTTGCTATGAATGAGGCTAACAAAAAAGAAGTTGTTAAAACCTGGTCACGAGCAAGTATGATCTCTCCTGATTTCGTAGGTCACACAATCGCCGTTCATAACGGAAATAAATTCATTCCTGTTTACGTAACCGAAAATATGGTAGGACACAAACTCGGTGAGTTCGCACCTACACGTATCTTCCGTGGACACGCAGGAAAGAAATAATCCACTAATCATTCACAACAAATTAAAAAATTTTAGACAATGGGTGCTAGAAAACATAACTCAGCTGAAGCAATGAAAGAAGCTCGCAAGAGCCAGTACTTTGCTAAGCTTAATAACGTTCCTACCTCCCCGCGAAAAATGCGCCTTGTTGCTGACATGATTCGTGGTATGGAAGTGAACCGTGCCCTCGGTGCTCTGCACTTCTCAACTAAAGAAGCTAGCCGGGCTCTCGAGAAATTACTCAAATCAGCTATCGCTAACTGGGAAAACAAAACCGGCAAAAAAGCTGATTCTGAAACTCTCTATGTAACTAATATCATGGTTGACGGAGGTATGATGCTTAAACGTCTGCTGACCGCTCCTCAAGGTCGCGGATATCGTATCCGTAAACGCTCTAACCATGTAACTATCTTTGTTGATACCAAAACTAATAAAGCTGAGTAAGACTATGGGACAAAAAATTAATCCAATCGCCAACCGTCTCGGAATCGTACGTGGTTGGGACAGCAACTGGTTCGGTGGCAAAAAATACGGTGACACCATCCTCGAAGATCAGAAGATCCGTGACTACCTGAACGCACGTCTTGCAGAGGCTAACATTAGCCGTATCGTCATCGAAAGAACTCTGAAACTTGTAACCGTAACTGTCTGCACTGCTCGCCCCGGGTATATCATCGGTAAGGGTGGACAAGAAGTTGACAAATTGAAAGAGGAACTGAAGAAAATCACCAAACAAGATGTACAAATCAACATCTTCGAAATCAAACGCCCGGAACTCGACGCTACTATCGTAGCACAGAAAGTGGCTAAACAACTCGAAGGTAAAGTGGCGTACCGCCGTGCCGTTAAAATGGCTATCGCTTCTACTATGCGTATGGGAGCTGAAGGTATCAAAATCCAAATCAGCGGACGTCTCAACGGCGCCGAAATCGCACGCTCTGAAATGTACAAAGAAGGACGTACTCCTCTGCACACTCTCCGTGCTGACATCGACTACTGCCACGTAGGTGCCCTCACAAAAGTAGGTATCCTTGGCGTCAAAGTATGGATCATGCGCGGCGAAGTGTACGGAAAAAAAGACCTCGCTCCTAACTTTACACAACAACAAGGACGCGCCGGAGAACGACGCGACGACCGTAGAGGCGGTGAACGACGTGGAAGAAGAGGTGATTTCCGCAGAAATAACAAATAATAATGTTAAACGATTTGTAGATTACAGTTATGTTACAACCTAAGAAAACAAAATTCCGCCGCTCGCAAAAAGGCCGCATCAAAGGCTTAGCACAACGCGGTAATGAGCTCGCTTTCGGCTCATTCGGTATCAAAAGCCTTGGTACCATCTGGTTGACAGGTCGTCAAATCGAAGCAGCCCGTGTAGCCGTTACCCGTTATATGCAACGTCAAGGTCAAGTCTGGATCCGAGTGTTCCCGGACAAACCAATCACCAAAAAACCCTTGGATGTTCGTATGGGTAAAGGTAAAGGTGCTCCTGAAGGATTCGTCGTTCCTTTGGAACCCGGACGTATCATCTTCGAAGTCGATGGCGTTCCTTACGAGGTAGCTAAAGAGGCTTTGCGTCTCGCAGCTCAGAAACTCCCTATTACAACCAAATTTGTCGTAAGACGTGATTACGACGCAACCCAACTCGTATAATTAAAGGATTATGAAAACCGCTGAAATTAAAGAATTAACAACCGCTGAGATTCAAGAACGTCTCGCTGCTGAAAAAGAAGCTCTCGTTCGCATGAAACTGAATCACAGTATTTCTCCGCTCGACAATCCGTTGCAGATTAAGGTTGCTCGTAAGACAATCGCTCGCCTTGCAACTGAACTTCGTAAGAGAGAATTAACAAAGTAAAATCGAACGAAAATGGAAACAAGAAATCTTAGAAAAGAGCGTCAAGGGGAAGTCGTTTCCAACAAAATGGATAAGACAATCGTCGTAGCCGTTAAGTGGAAAGAAAAACACCCTATCTATGGCAAGTTTGTCAATAAAACTCGCAAGTTCCATGTTCATGACGAGAAAAACGAGGCCGGTATCGGAGATACTGTCCGTATCATGGAAACTCGTCCGCTGAGCAAAACTGTTCGCTGGCGTCTAACTCAAATAATTGAAAGGGCTAAGTAATATGGTACAACAAGAATAAAGACTTACAGTTGCGGACAACTCAGGTGCAAAAGAGGCACTCGTAATCCGCGTACTCGGAGGCACACACAAACGCTATGCTTCCCTTGGAGACACCGTTGTAGTAGCCGTTAAGGGCGTCATCCCTTCCAGCGAAATCAAGGACGGTACGGTTAGCCGTGCAATCGTTGTTCGCGTGAAGAAAGAAGTACGTCGCGCCGATGGTAGTTACATCCGCTTTGATGATAACGCTTGCGTTCTCATCTCTAACGCTGGTGAACTCCGCGGTAGCCGTATCTTTGGCCCGGTAGCTCGTGAACTACGTCAAACGAACATGAAAATTATTTCTCTGGCACCTGAAGTGCTTTAATCATCTAAATTTTTACAGTAATGGCTAAATTACATATTAAAAAAGGTGATATCGTCTACGTGAATGCAGGTGCTTCGAAGGGCAAAACCGGTCGCGTACTGGAAGTGCTCGTAGAGAAACAACGTGCAATTGTAGAAGGTGTCAATATGGTATCTAAGAGTACCAAACCTAATGCAAAGAACCCACAAGGTGGAATAGTTAAACAGGAGAGCCCTATCCATATCTCTAACCTCAACCCCGTAGAGGACGGCAAACCCGTTCGCGTAGGTCGCGTTAAGAAGGATGGTAAACTCGTCCGCGTAAGTAAAAAATCAGGTAAAGAACTCTAAGCAATGAATACAGCAAGTCTTAAACAAGATTATCAGGAGCGCATCGTTCCTATCTTGATGAAAGAGTTTAACTACACTACTGTCATGCAGTGCCCTAAACTCGAAAAAATCGTCCTCAATCAGGGCCTCGGCGAAGCTGTAGCTGACAAAAAGATCATCGAGGTCGCTCAACAAGAGATGACTCTTATCGCTGGTCAAAAAGCCGTTGCTACTGTTTCCAAAAAAGATATCGCTAACTTCAAGGTTCGTAAAAAAATGCCTATCGGCGTGCGCGTAACTCTCCGCGGTGATCGTATGTACGAGTTCTTGGAGCGTCTCGTTCGCGTTGCCCTGCCACGTATCCGTGACTTCAAAGGCATCAACAACAAGATGGATGGCCGTGGTAACTATACCCTCGGTATCACTGAGCAGATTATCTTCCCTGAAATTAATATCGATAACATCACCAAACTCCTCGGTATGAACATCACTTTCGTTACTACCGCTAAAACAGACGAAGAGGGATTCGCTCTCCTTCGTGAGTTTGGGCTCCCGTTCAAAAAGTAACCTTTAAACGTAATCAACTATGGCTAAAGAATCAATGAAAGCCCGCGAGGTTAAACGTGCTAAACTCGTAGCTAAATACGCTGCTAAACGTGCACAACTCCTCAAGGATGGGGACTACGAAGGTCTCCAAGCACTTCCGAAAAACGCCAGCCCGGTTCGCCTACACAATCGCTGCAAAATCACCGGACGTCCGAAAGGTTACATGCGTGCATTCGGTCTCAGCCGTATTCAATTCCGTGAGATGGCTTCCAAAGGACTCATCCCCGGCGTGAAGAAAGCTAGCTGGTAAAAATATTCCGTAAGTTCCGGAATGTCCGATAACAGGTAGTTCCGGAATACTGCGGTAAGTTAACTTCAAGTATTAAACAATGTCAGGACAGACCTGATAATTTTAAAAACAACAAACAAATGACAGATCCAATCGCAGATTATCTGACTCGACTCAGAAATGCAATCAAAGCAGGACACCGCGTCGTCGAAGTCCCCGCTTCGAATCTGAAAAAAGAGATCACACGTATCTTGTTTGAGAAAGGATATATCCTCTCTTACAAATTCGTGGAAGATGGACCTCAAGGTACTATCAAAATCGCCTTGAAGTATGATCCCGTTAACAAAGTTAACGCCATCAAAAGTTTACAACGTGTTTCAACTCCAGGTTTGAGACAATACGTCGGCTATCGTGAAATGCCACGTGTGCTCAACGGACTCGGTATCGCTATCCTCAGTACCTCCAAAGGCGTCATGACCAACAAAGAGGCTGCAGGACAAAAACTGGGTGGGGAGGTTATTTGTTACGTATATTAATGAAGGAGGAAAGTTATGTCAAGAATTGGTAAATTACCTATCGCTATTCCTGCCGGAGTTACCGTAGCAGTTAGCCCTGAAAATGTAGTCACCGTTAAAGGTCCTAAAGGCGAACTCGTTCAAGCTGTTGACCCGATCATCACTGTTACCGTCGAAGACGGAGTTTGCCACGTTACACGTCCAAATGACGAAAAAGAATCCCGTGCTAAACACGGACTCTATCGTGCTCTAATCCACAATATGGTTTATGGCGTAAGTGAAGGCTATAAAGCAACACTCGAACTCGTCGGTGTCGGTTACCGCGTTGAACTCGCACAACCGCAAGTGCTTAACTTCTCTCTCGGTTATACACACCCTATCTACCTCGGATTACCCAAGGAAGTAAAGGTCGAAACTAAAACCGAACGTAACCAAAACCCGTTGGTAATGCTTGAATGCGCTGACAAACAACTCCTCGGACAAATTTGCGCTAAGATTCGCTCTTTCCGCAAACCCGAACCTTATAAAGGTAAAGGTATTCGCTTCCAAGGTGAAGTCGTTCGTCGCAAAGCTGGTAAATCTGCTGGTAAATAATAAGAAAGGAATATAAACTATGGATAAGAAAATTGCACGTAGAGCTAAAATTAAAGCTACTATCCGTACCAAAGTAAATGGTACCGCTGAGCAACCTCGTCTGACTGTATTCCGTTCGAACTGCCAGATTTATGCTCAAGTGATTGATGACGTGAAGGGCGTTACACTCGCTGCTGCCTCATCACTCGCTGTTAAAGATAAAATGACCAAGACTGAGAAAGCTAAGAAAGTAGGCGCTCTCATCGCCGCTGCTGCTAAGAAAGCAGGCGTTGAACAAGTCGTCTTCGATCGTAACGGCTACCTCTATCACGGTCGTGTACAAGCTTTGGCTGACGCTGCACGCGAAGCCGGCCTCAAATTCTAAAAACAACTGATAGTTATGAATAGAGTAAAAACAACACAAGACTTGGAGCTCCAGGAGCGCCTCGTTGCAGTCAACCGCGTAACTAAAGTTACAAAAGGTGGACGTACTATGACATTCGCAGCCATCGTTGTTGTTGGAAACGGTAACGGTGTAGTTGGTTATGGCCTTGGTAAAGCAGGCGAAGTTACCGCCGCTATTGCTAAAGGAACCGAAGCTGCCAAAAAGAACCTCATTCAAGTGCCTGTTCTCAAGGGTACTGTTCCTCACGAGCAGTATGCTAAGTTTGGCGGAGCACGCGTTTACCTCCAACCCGCTACTCACGGTACAGGAGTAAAAGCCGGTGGTGCTATGCGTGCCGTCCTCGAATCAGCAGGCGTTCGCGACGTCCTCGCTAAATCCAAAGGTTCGTCTAACCCTCACAACCTCGTGAAGGCTACTATCGCCGCGCTCGGTGAAATGCGGGATGCAAGACAAGTAGCTCAGAACCGTGGCGTAAGCCTCGATGTAGTGTTTAACGGATAAAATTGTGTAAGACTATGGCAAAGATTAAAATTCAAAAAGTACGCAGTACTATTAAATGCCCGAAAGTACAAAAGGAAACTATGGCTGCTCTCGGTCTGCGCAAAATCAACGCTGTCGTAGAACACGAAGCTACTCCCGCCATCCTCGGTATGGTCGAGAAGGTTAAACACCTCGTTAAAGTTATTGATTAATCGTAAAAACAACTAAGCATTATGGAATTAAATAATTTAACTCCGGCTGCTGGTTCAGTTAAGACCGCAAAACGCGTCGGACGTGGTGCCGGCTCGGGACTCGGTGGAACTTCTACCCGTGGTCATAAGGGTGCACAATCACGTTCTGGCTATTCTAAAAAGATTGGTTTCGAAGGTGGTCAAATGCCTATGCAGCGTCGTTTGCCGAAATTTGGCTTTAAAAATATCAACCGAGTTGAGTATAAAGCCATTAACCTCAATATCCTTCAACAACTCGCTGACGAACGCAAACTCGAAGTAATCGGACATAACGAACTCTTCGAGGCTGGATTCATAAAAAAATCAGCACTCGTGAAGATACTCGGCAACGGTACCCTTACTGCTAAACTGACAGTTAAAGCTAACGCCTTCAGCAAAACCGCTGAAACTGCTATTACTGCCGCCGGTGGTACTATCGAAAAAATTTAATAAACGTAGTTTAATATGAAGGCTTGGATATGCCGGAATTAAGCTCGCTTAAACAACCGGCAATGCCAAGACTCCATAAGAAAAACAAAGTTTTTGCTATGAAATTTATTGAAACAGTAAAAAATATCTGGAAGATTGAAGACCTCCGTAATCGACTGCTGACTACATTGCTCTTCGTACTCATCTATCGCTTCGGTAGCTTCGTCGTTCTTCCCGGTATTGATACTACAGCACTGACTTCCCTGCACGCTCAAACAGCAGGAGGATTGATGGCGCTGTTAGACATGTTCTCCGGTGGAGCATTCTCGAATGCCTCAATCTTCGCACTCGGTATCATGCCTTACATCTCCGCATCCATCGTGGTACAATTACTCACGATTGCTGTGCCTTATTTCCAGAAAATGCAGAAAGAAGGCGAGTCCGGACGGCAGAAAATGAACCAGATTACACGGTATCTTACTGTGCTCATCCTTATCGTTCAAGGACCGAGTTACCTCGTTAACCTCTCCGTACAGATGGCACAGGCAGGACAACCCCTCGCAATAGGATTTAACTGGTTCACCATCTCTTCTACCATCATCCTTTGCGCAGGCTCCATGTTCGTCATGTGGCTCGGTGAACGTATTACCGATCGGGGCGTCGGAAACGGTATTTCCTTCATCATCCTTATCGGTATTATCGCTCGACTCCCGGGCGCTGTAGTACAAGAGTTCTCCAGCCGTTTGAACGATGCTGGTGGAGGTCTCATCGTATTCTTTATCGAGATCATTCTCTTACTCCTCGTTTTCGCTTTCGCTATCATGCTCGTACAAGGTACACGTAAAATCCCTGTACAATATGCAAAGCGTATCGTAGGTAATAAACAATACGGAGGCGTTCGCCAATACATCCCGCTCAAAGTGAATGCCGCTAACGTGATGCCTATCATCTTCGCACAGGCTATCATGTTCATTCCTATCGTAATCGCCGGCTTCCGCGCTGACGGTTCTTCCTGGTGGGTTCGCACATTCATGGATAACAATAGCTTCGGCTATAACCTCGTGTTCGCTATCCTCATCATCGCATTCACCTATTTCTACACAGCCGTTATCATTAACCCTGTGCAGAT
>ODAI013911108.1_pt1 | contig 13065 bp, 7 predicted proteins | sample 1539321 | NCBI WGS metagenome assembly ODAI01 (sample SAMN02144231, study PRJEB22623) | gut metagenome | biome: sheep rumen | host: Ovis aries | place: New Zealand | reverse complement strand
CGGCGTAGCCAATGTGGATGTTCTCCTCAGCTCACTTCATTCTCCTTTCTTGTTGAATTGGCTACGCCGAGCTCTAAAGATTCGTTAGATTCGTTAGATTCGTGGTCGAAAAAAATAGTGTGGAGAGATTTCAACGAACACGAATCACACGAATCACACGAATGCGATAAGATTTTATCACTTTGTATTCGGGAGGTTCGTGGTCGAAAAATAATAATCTATTTTTTTATATTTTTATTTATTTTTATCTATTTTTTCTTTCGTCATGCGAAGCGTAAAACACTTGAGGAAGTTGAATAATGAGAATAATTCAGGCGCAAGGGAGGGGGCACTCCGCTCAGAACTGGAAGTAGATGAAGGGCTGCACGTCGCTGGACTTGACCTGGATGACCACCCAGACGAGGAGGACGATGAGCAGGGCCTTGACGAGGAGGGGGCTGTGGGTGACGAGGGCCTTGGCCTTGTCGGCGAGGGCGGTGGGCAGGAAGTGGAGCAGATAGCCCAGGAGCATGAGCGTGGCGACGGCCTTGTAGGAGGTGAGCCACTGGAGCAGGATTTGCGGCTGGAAATGCTGGCTTATCTGCACAAACATCTGCTGGGCAATGCCGAAGGAGGGGGCGCGGAAGAGCACCCAGAGGGCTGCGACGAGGTGGAAGGTGAGGAGCCCGCCGACGAGGGTGACGAGGCGGTTTTTGGCGGGATGGGGCTGGTGCTTGGAGGGGAGGTAGCGCAGCGGACTGAGGACGGGGCAGAGGGTGTGCCAGATTTTGTCGAGGCACAGCAGCAGCCCGTGAATGCCGCCCCACAGGATGAAGTTGAGCGAGGCCCCGTGCCACAGCCCGCCAAGGAGCATGGTGGCGAGCAGGTTGAGGTATTGCCGGAACTTGCCGTGGCGGTTGCCGCCCAGCGAGATGTAGAGGTAGTCCTTGAGCCAGGAGGAGAGGCTGATGTGCCACCGCCGCCAGAACTCGGTGATGGAGGCCGAGCGGTAGGGGTTGTTGAAGTTCTGCGGGAACTGGAACCCGAGCAGGAGGGCGATGCCGATGGCCATGTCGGAGTAGCCCGAGAAGTCGCAGTAAATCTGGAGGGTGTAGCCATAGACGGCCAGGAGGTTCTCCAGGCCGCTGTAGAGGTCGGGCTGGTTGAAGATGCGCTCCACGAAGTTGACGGAGATGTAGTCGCTGATGACGGCTTTCTTGAAGAGCCCGGCCACGACGTAGAAGACGCCGGCGCCGAACATCTGGCTGGTGACGAGGAGGGGGCGGCGAATTTGGGGGATGAAGTCGCGGGCACGGACAATGGGGCCTGCCACAAGCTGGGGGAAGAAGCTGACGTAGAAGGCGTAGTCGAGCAGGCGGCTCAGGGGGCGGATGTTGCCCCGATAGACATCGATGGTGTAGCTGAGCGACTGGAAGGTGAAGAAGGAGATGCCCACGGGCAGGAAGATGTCGCGTGGTTGCCACGCCACGCTCTGGAGGTAGCTGCCGCTGATGGCCGAGGGGACGTGGACGCCCGTGGCGGAGAGGAGGGTGCAGAGGGCCTCGCCCAGGAAGTTGGTGTATTTGAAGAAGACGAGCAGCCCCAGGTCGAGCACGAGGGAGAGGAGGAGGAGGAAACGGGCGAGCGGTGGCTTCGCCGCGCTGGCCTGGCCCGCGGGGAGGGGTTGAGGAGCGGGGCTGCTGAGGCGGCCGATGGCTTGGGCTATGTAGTAGTCGCTGACGGTGACGAGGGCCAGGAGCCAGAAGAAGAGCCCGCTGGACTTGTAGTAGAAGTAGTAGGAGAAGATGGTGACGAAGAGGATGCGGAGGGTGTCGGCCTTGCTCAGCAGGCTGTAGATGAGGGTGAAGCCGAGGAAGAGGAAAAGGAAGATGCCCGATGAGAATATCATGGGCGATTGGGGCTGATAGAGCAGCTCCTGTATGAGGCGTGAATAATCTATGTCGAACATGTTGCGCTAACTTTAATCAGCTAATCTTTATCTTTTTTCTTTCTCCACTGGAGGGGGGAGGCACGGGTGGAGGGGGTCAGAATCCTTTCACCGAACTGTATGGCTTTTGCTCCTTGGGGGTGGAGGGGTGCACCATGCGGGTTTGGCTGCCCGAGGCGGCGGTGCCGGTGTAGGCCTTGTAGATGGCTTCGCCGAGGAGTTTCCCTTGCAGCACGTAGCCGCTGGCGAGGTAGTGGACGCAGTCGGTGTTCATGAGTCCGGCGTTTCGCCAGTTGGTGCATGCCGACGTGGGGCCGCCGGCAATGGTGAAGATGTCCCACACGGCCATGTGGTGTGCCTGGCAGAAGTTGACAATGCTGCGGGCCACGTTGGCTGTGTTTTGGTTGGGCACTTTGGTGGTGGTGTAGTGTGTGCGCCGGCGGCGTCCCCTGCCCGTGGTGTAGCTGCCTGTGCGCTGGGCAATGTAGCTGCCGGGGGGCGTGGTGAAGAGGAAGCAGACGCCGGGGCAACGCTGGCTGATGCGGTCGGTGAGCGTCTGCATGGTCTCGGCATGCACCCGCTCGTCGATGGGGTTGCCGTGTGCCTCGTTGGTCCCGAAGGAGATGATGACGAGGTCGGGGTGCTCGGCGAAGACGCGGTCGATCATGTCGGCTTCGTAGAACCGGCGTGCCCATGCTCCGTTGATGCCATAGTAGGTGAACTCCATCCGGGGGAAGTACTGCTGGAGCGTGGCGCCCACGGTGCGCGGCAGGATGTTGCCCTTGACGTGGGAGTCGCCAATGTGCATCACTTTCACGGCGCGCTTCTGCTTGATTTTCCTGAAGACGGGCGAGAGCGCCGCTCCGTCGATGAGTTCGTTGTTGCGCGTGTTCCGGAAACTGGCGGGGAAGGGGGTGCCTAAGGACTGCGAGTAGGCGTCGCCCGCGCTGATGGCGCAGATGAGGAGGCAAAGGGTGAGCGGGATGATAGGTGTGAGTTTTTTATACACTGGGTGGGGGGGATGTGATGTGACGTGTGCCGGGTTATTGGACACGGTGTTGGTAATTATCTTTTCCGTTCATGAGCACATCAAACAGCAGCCCGGCCAGGCGGCGGCCTCCGGCAAAGTTGATGTGGGTGTAGTCGAGGTTGGCCTGCTTCTTTTCTGCCATTCGGGCAAGACTGCCGTCGCCTCCCATGGCTTCGTAGAGGTTCCAGAAGGCCACGTGGTGGTCGCTGGCCATCTTGCGCAGGTAGGACACCATTTCCTTCACGCCACTCATGGTGTGCATTTGTCCGTCTGAGCCTCGCTTGTCGCGGTCGCCCATCGACACCACCAGGATGCTGGCATGGGGGAAGGCCTCCTTCATGTGGTCGATGACGGTGCCCAGCTGGGAGGTGTAGGCGCTGTAGTCTTTTTGCTTGGGGCTGGCCACGTTCAGTCCGAAGTGGAGGATGATGAGGTCGTAGGGGCGCAGGGAGGCGAAGCGCCGCAGGGTTTCTTGGGGAATGCCGCCCAGGTGCTGCCCTCCGCTGCCTCGCATGCTGAAGTTATCGACCGCCACGCCGCGGTGGCCATCGAGCGCCACGCCGTAGAAGCGGGAGCCTTGGCCTCCTTTGACTGTCATGGAGAAGCGTCCGATGCGCGCATCGACGTTTTTGGCCACGATGTTGCCGGCTCCCTGCTGCACGGGGTCGATGGCACGGCGCACGGTCTTGTAGCGCACCACGGAGTCGGAGTCGATTTCCTCGACCAGCTCCTCAACCATTTCTGGTTCTTGCGCCTCTCCGTTGCTGAAGAGCGACTGGGCGGGGCCTCCGTTGAGGGCGTAGTCGATGCTCAGTCCTTCGCCTGGGGTGAAGAACACGGTGGCCACGTCGGCCGTGTCGAGCAGGTGGGGATAGACGTTGCTCTGCCCGCGGAGTTCGTAGGTGGCTGTTCCCGTGGGGATGAAATAGCTGCCAGCCAGCCCCTGCATGGCGGGTTTGAATCCGCGCCCCTTCTCGTTGGCATGGTAGCGTTTCCACCCACTGCGCCGCGTGGTGGCTGAACGGCGGAAGTCGGAGGACACGCAGGCTATCTCGACAAAGCCAACGCCCCGGCCGCCAAACTTCTGCTGGAGGAGTCCGCGCAGGTCCATGGTGAGGATGTCGCCTTCTATGTAGGAGTCGCCAAAATAGGCCACGCGTACGGGGCGCTGGCTGGCCTGGCCCAAGGCTGCGTAGAAGTGGTCCATTTCGCGGTGCAGCCCGGTCACGTCGGCAAAGTCCTCGATGGGGGTCATCCCTTGGGGCACGGTATCGACGTAGGCTAATTGGCGCACCCGGACGGCTGCCGTGTCAATGCCTTTCTCCACATAACCGTCGATGGAGTCGGCTTTCACCTCTGCCAGAATGCGCCCTTCCTTATCGAGGCGCTGCACGTCGCTCAGTATGTTGACACGGCGCAGCTCCATGTCGCCCACTTGGGTGCGTGGCAGGTAGAAGAGTGCTGCCAGCGCCACCACGACAATGAGGGTGAGCAGGAATGTTTGCCAAATTTTATTCTTCATTATTTAACTCTGGATATGAAATGCGTGTGTGGTATATTGTTTTCAATTTGTCTTTCAGCACCGCCTTGGCAATGGCAATGTCCTTGAAGGTGATGGAGCAGTTGCCAAAGAAGCCTTCGGCCACCTGCGAGTCGATGATTTTCTCCACCAACTGGTTGATGGCCTCTTCGGTGTATTCGGGCAGGGAGCGGGAGGCTGCTTCCACGGCGTCGCACATCATCAGGATGGCTTCCTCCTTGGTGCTCGGATTGGGGCCGGGATAGGTGAAGGCGGCTTCGTCTATTTCCTCGTCGGGATGCTCGTTCTTGTAGGTGATGTAGAAATATTTGGCCTTCCCTGTGCCATGATGGGTGGAGATGAATCGCTTGATGGCCTCGGGAATATGGTTTTTATCGGCAAGGATCAGGCCGTTCTTCACATGGTCGATAATGACCTCGGCACTTTTCATTGCCGACAAATGCTTGTGGGGTGAAAAGCCTGTCTGGTTTTCGGTGAAGAACACGGGACGCTCCATCTTCCCAATGTCGTGGTAGAGGGCACCCGTGCGCACTAATTGTGCTTTTGCCCCAATTTTGTTGGCCACCTCCGCGCTCAGGTTGGCCACTTGCATGGAATGCTGGAATGTGCCTGGAGCCGTTTCGGACATGCGCTGCAGAAGGGTGTTGTGCACGTTGCTCAGCTCCACGAGGGTGACGTCGCTGACGAACCCGAACGCTTTTTCCAGCATCCACAGGAGCGGATAGGTGAAGAGGAGCAGCACGCAGTTGACCGAGAAGCAGATGTACATCCAGAAGTCCATCTTGGCGTCGTTCTCGTGGTGAAGGGAATAGCCTGTGTAGAAAATGACATAGACGAGGAAGATGATGAAGGCGGTGCGCACAATCTGGGAGCGCTGGGAAAGCTCGCGAAGGGTCTGTATGGCCACCATGCCTGCCACGAGCTGCATGATGACGAACTCGTAGCTGCCTGTCAGCATGAGGGAGATGATGAGCACCATGGCGCAGTGGAACATGAAGGCGGTGCGGGAGTCCATGAACACGCGGATGACGATGGGCACCAGGCAGCAGGGGAGCATGAAGACATTGAGCACCTTGTGCGACACCATGAGCGAAGCGACTATGCACATGAATACGGGCAAAGCAAAAAGGAGGGTGACGCTTCGGGGATTCTCGAAATAGTCGGCACGGAAGAGGGAGAGGTAGGTGATGAGCAAGACGAAAATGACCAGCACGAAGACAACATCCCCTATCACCTTGTAGGGGATGTTGGCTTCGCTGATGTTGTGCCGCTCGTAGTCTTTCTCGTAGGAACGCAGCACATCATAAACCTCGTCGGTGACGGTCTCGCCACGGTCAACAATCTTCTGGCCGGCCTGCACAAAGCCGTTGTAGCTGGATATGCCTTGAAGCCGGCTTTCCAGTTCTTCCTCCGACTTCAGGTGGTCGTAGAAAAGGTTTTGCTGAATCAGTTCGTTGACATTGAACTGCTGCAGCACCAAGCGGGAGTACTTAGCGGTGTCTTGCGTCATGATGTACCGATAGGCTGAACGCAAGGAGAAGACTTGGCTCAGGGGCACTGATGTGGCCACGTTGTTGTTGACCACCCGGATGCTCCTGTGGTGCTCTTCGTCCTTCAAGCGTGTGTAGTCATCGACCGAAATGACTCCACGCCGATAGATGGTGTCCAGCAGCACGGCTATGTGGTGGACATACATGGCTGAGTTCTGTCCTTGCCATTCGTTGGCAGCTTGGTGATAGAGGCGGCTCAGCATGCTGTCTTTCACCGATGCATCCACATTGTAGTAGGGCTGGAAATTGCGCTTGAGGCTTTCTTGCTCCTTGCGCAGGGTGGAGTCGTTCTTCTGGATGGGGAACTTGGTGTTGGCTATGAGCAGGCCATAGTTCCAGGGGCGGTTCAGTTCGTACTTGTAGCCAAACTCATCCCCTCGCGGCATGAAGTACACTACCACTGCCGTGGAGACAATGACCAGGACTATCTTCATCAGCAGCCGGGTCATGCGGGTTCGCTTTTGCTGTTTACTGGGTTTCATGGGTTGTCCTTTCTTTGGGGATGGATGGGTTTGTACGGTGTGAACGGTGGGGATGAGCGGTGTTACTGAGCCATGAGGAATTGCTTAAAGGCTGCAAAGTCCTTGCTCATGGGCACTCGCTGCTTGGTGCCTTGCATGAAGGCTTGGAGTTTGGCAGGGATGGCTATGCTTTCTCCCAGAATGCCATCGACCGTGTCTTTGAACTTGGCAGGATGAGCCGTCTCGAGGAACACACCTACCTCGCCCGGGCGCAAACCTTCTTGCAGTGCCCGATAGCCGCACGCTCCGTGGGGGTCGCACACATAGCCTGTGGCAGCTTTCACCTGCCGGATGGTGTCTGCTATCTGCTCGTTGGTGTAGGTGGCCCCGCTGATGTCGGCGCAGATGGCTGCATGGTTCTTGCCATAGAGTTCGTAAATGCGGGCAAAATTGCTGGGGTCGCCCACATCCATGGCATTGGCGATGGTCTGCACGGAGGGTTGGGGATTGTACTTGCCTGTCTGCAGATACTTGTAGAAGACGTCATTGGCATTGTTGGCGGCGATGAAACGCTTGATGGGCAGTCCCATCTTTTTGCCAAAGAGAGCCGAACAAATGTTGCCGAAGTTGCCCGAAGGCACGCAAACCACCAGCTCGTCGGCCAGATGTTTGGCCTTCATCTGAGCGTAGGCATAGAAGTAGTAGAAGGCCTGAGGCAGGAAGCGGGCCACATTGATGGAATTGGCAGAGGTCAGCTTCATGTGGGCATTCAGGTCGGCATCCATAAAGGCATTCTTCACCAATGCTTGACAATCGTCGAACACGCCATCCACTTCCACTGCCGTAATGTTCTTGCCCAACGTGGTGAACTGGCACTCCTGGATGGGGCTGACCTTACCCTTGGGGTAGAGGACATAGACGTGGATGCCTTCCACACCGAGGAATCCATTGGCTACGGCCGAGCCGGTGTCGCCCGATGTGGCCACGAGCACATTCACAGTGCCTTTACCTTCTTTCTTCAGTGCCCACTGCAGCAATCGCGCCATAAAGCGGGCACCCACATCCTTGAAGGCCAAGGTGGGGCCATGAAAGAGTTCGAGGGAATAGATGTTGTCGGTCACTTTCACACAGGGGCAATCGAATGCTAATGTATCGTAAACAATGGCTTTCAAGTCCTTGGCTGGTACATCCTCGCCAAAGAAGGCATCGGCCACCGTGTAGGCAATGTCTTGGAAAGAGAGGTTTGCTATGTTGTCAAAAAACTCCAGAGGAAGTGGCTTGATGCGCTCTGGCATGTAGAGTCCCTTGTCTTCAGCCAATCCTTTCACCACCGCTTTTTCCAATGTGGCGAGGGGAGCTTTTCCGTTTGTACTGTAGAATTTCATGCTGAAACTAAATGATTAAAAAATTAAAAAAGATTGGGTATCTGCTAATTGATGCTCATAAAGGTGCGTATGAAGCCGTCTTTTTCTAACTGTCCGTAGCATCCTTCTTTGCAAGCCACCTCGTCGAAGGTTTCCACCCCGTCAGGTTCTATGCCTGGGGCATAAATGAGAAAAGGGATGGGTTCGTTGGTGTGCGTGCGGTGTGCCACGGGAGTTGGGTGGTCGGGGAGCACAGCAATGGCAACAGGCTCCATGTCGGCAGTTTCCGTACCGGGCACGCCCCAGTTCTTCACCTCTTCATAGATGGGCTTGATGGCCCTGCGGTCCAGATTCTCGATGGTGAGGAGCTTCAAGTCTAAGTCGCCATCATGTCCTGCCTCGTCCGAAGCTTCCACATGGAGATAAACAAAATCGTCGGTCTTCAATGCGTCGATGGCAGCTTGTGCCTTTCCTTCATAATTGGTGTCGTAGAGTCCTGTGGCTCCCTGCACATCTATCACCCTCAACCCTGCCAGCGAGCCAATGCCACGAATGAGATCGACTGCTGTAATAACGGCTCCTCGCCGAATCTGAGGAAAAGTCTCTGTCAGAGGCACCATGTGGGGACGATAGCCTCCAGCCCATGGCCAGATGGAATTGGCGGGATCTTTCCCTTCTGCCTTGCGCCGTGCATTGAGCGGGTGCTTGGCAAGGAGTTCCTGCGCCTTCACAATCAGCTCATTCAACAGTTCTGCTGTTTCTGTAGCATTCAGCCGAGTGGTTTTTCCCGACTTTCTCTCTGCCTCAAGGTCGGGCTTGACCAAGAGTGGTCGCCAAGGCTGCAGAGGCACGTCGTGAGGTGGTGTGCACAGGAGGTGTTTGCTTCCACCTTTAATCACCAACAGATGCCGATATTGCACGCCAGTGTAGAAATGGACAATGTGTCCGTACTTTGCCACAATATCAGGGGCATCGGCCAGTTCCTGCTGCAAGTATTGGATGAGGACATCGCCCTCTTCTGTCTCCAACCGCCCACAGGAATGATTTTTGATGTGGTCTCCCTCAATGCAGATGATGTTGCAACGAATGGCCATGTCATCGGCATTTAAATCCACCCCGATGCTGGCAGCTTCCAAAGGGCCGCGCCCTTCATACACCTCGTTCTGGTCATAGCCAAGAATGCTCGAGTTGGCCACTTCGCTCCCTGGATGGAAACCATCTTGCACGGTTTTCAGCATACCTGTCCGCCCCTTTTTGGCGAGCAAGTCCATATAGGGTGTCTTTGCATATTGGAGCAATGTCTTTCCACCCAATTTTTCGACAGGCCAGTCGGCCATGCCGTCTCCAAGAATGACAATGTGCTTCATCAGATATTGGCTATTGACATGATATCAGCGAAAACCCCTGCTGCTGTCACCGAAGCACCAGCACCGTAGCCTTGAATCAGCATGGGGTATTGATTATATCGCTCTGTCGTAATCAAGATGATGTTGTTTGAACCCTCTAAGTCGTAGAAAGGATGGTGCTCATCTACACGCTGCAACGACACGGAGCCTTTCCCTTCCTCCAGTTTGGCCACAAATTTCCAATGCTGGTGGGCAGCCTCCACTTTCTGGCGTTCTTTCTCAAAGTCGGCATCAAGGCTTGGCAGGTTCTTCCAAAAGTCTTCCAACGAGCCTTCGAAGTAAGACTGAGGGATGAAGAGATTCTTCTCCACGTCTTCCTGATTGAGCTGATAACCTGCTTCGCGAGAGAGGATGACCAGTTTCCTCACCACATCTTTCCCACTCAAGTCAATGCGCGGGTCGGGTTCCGAATAGCCTTCTTCCTTGGCCAGACGCACTGTCTCGCTGAAAGGTACATCGGCACTAATCTTATTGAATATAAAGTTCAGCGTACCGCTCAACACGGCTTCCAATTTCAGGATCTTGTCTCCTGAATTAATCAGGTCGTTGATGGTGTTGATGATGGGCAAACCGGCACCCACATTGGTCTCAAACAAGTATTTCACGCCACGCTTTCTTGCCGTTGCTTTCAACTTAGCATAATTTGCATAGTCGCTTGAAGCCGCCACCTTGTTGGCTGCCACCACGGAGATGTTATTGCTCAAGAAGTCCTCGTACAGACCTGCCACTTCAGCACTGGCCGTACAATCGACAAACACGCTGTTGAAAATGTTCATGTTAATCACCTCGTTCTTCAATCGGTGAATATTGCTTGCCTCAGCCTCTTTCAGCCCATGACGGAGGCAGGCGATGGAGAACGAACCCTTTTCCTCATACTGGGCAAGGTCAATCCCATCTCTGCTGAAGATGGCATTATGTCCGCTGGCAATGCCCACAATGTTGATTTTCAGGTTGCGCTCGCGCATCAGCTTCTTTTGCTGACCTGCTATCTGCTCCAGCAGACTGCCACCCACGGTACCCACACCGCAAAGGAACACATTCAAGACTTGGAATTCGGACAAGAAGAAACTGTCGTGAATAACATTGAGCGACTTGCGCAACGACTTCCGTTCTACTACAAAAGAGATGTTTGTCTCACTGGCTCCCTGTGCACAGGCAATTACACTGATGCCGTTGCGTCCCAATGTGCCAAACAGCTTGCCTGCTATGCCCGGAGTGTGCTTCATGTTCTCACCCACAATGGCCACTGTTGCCAGGTCACGTTCCAGCTTCATCTTGTACATGGCACCCATCTCTATCTCCTTGGCAAATTCAGCATTGAGCACTTCGCACGCACGGTCGGCATCCTCATCACGCACACCAATCGAAGTACTGTTCTCAGAACTTGCCTGACTCACCATGAACACACTCACCCCATTGGCTGCCAGCACGGTGAAGATGCGTTGATTCACACCAATCACACCCACCATCGACAGACCGCTCACGGTGATAAGACTCGTATTGTTGATTGAAGAGATGCCCTTGATGGCACGTCCATTTTCATCCACCCCACTGTCATTGGTGATGATGGTGCCCTTGTCCTCAGGCCGGAACGTGTTTTTCACCAAAATGGGGATATTCTTCACGCACACCGGATAGATGGTGGGAGGATAGACCACCTTTGCGCCAAAGTTGCACAATTCAGTTGCCTCCACGTAGGAGAGTTTGTCGATAGGATAAGCCGTGTTAATAACTCGCGGGTCGGCCGTCATAAAGCCCGACACGTCAGTCCAAATCTCCAGCACCTTGGCATCAAGAGCCGCTGCAAGGATAGCCGCTGTATAGTCGCTTCCCCCTCGCCCTAAATTGGTGATTTCACCTGTTTGGCAATCCGTTGAGATAAATCCAGGAGCCAAACATACTTTATGGTTAGCTTTGCCTTCTTTGAAATCCTTAAAAGCCTCCAGAATGAGTGGCATGCTAATTGAGTTGCTGAACAAATTGCGCCCCAGCTTCTTTTTCGTCTTAATAAATTCAAGCGAGTTATACCATTGGGCATCCTCAATCAGTGTGGCTACAATATGGCTCGACAGACGCTCTCCATACGAAACAATGGCGTTGCTTGTTTTCTCACTCAAGTCGCCAATCAAATACACGCCTTGAAAAATGCTTTTCAACTGCCCGAGCAAATCGTCCACAATCGTCAAAAGAGGTGTTTTTTTTGCTGTGTCTGTAATGATGGCGTCAATCATTTGGTGGTGACGCTCCACCATCTCTTCGTATGATGTCAGGTATGTGGAATCGCCTGCAACGGCCAGTTTTGAAGTGGCAATCAACTTGTCGGTGATGCCACCAAGAGCTGAAACAACAACTATGACAGGTTCATCCTGTGCCTCAACAATCTTTTTCAGGTTGAGAATACTCTCCACGGAACCTACGGATGTTCCGCCAAACTTTAATACCTTCACGATGAAAACTATAAGTTAAAATGAATAATTAAAACAGCATGCGGCACCTTAGCACATAGGCAGACATACAACATCTGCGTGACATGTTATGCACTTAGCCATCACGCACACTTTGCAAAATTGCTGCAAAATTACAACATTTTCATGGATTGACAAAAAGAAAAGGCTTCAAAGTCCATTGACTCTGAGCCTTTTCGATAGGATATAACAGATTTTGTCGTTTCCCAACATCCTTTTTGCACCATTAGTGCCGCTGCCTGCGGACAGATACACGAGGTGCCCCACTGCTTCCCCTCGAACTGCCACTTGACTTTTCTTTGCCTGACGAGGCTGAAGAACTACGACGACTCGTACGTGCTGCAGAAGAGGAATTGCTGCTTTTGTTCTTTTTGCCTTTAGCTGATGCGGCTGCAATGGAGTCGCGCCTTGCCAATTCGACAGAATCAACAGGTGTGCTCCAAATGTGCGCTTCAAAATCAGACATTTCCTTTTCTATACGTCCTTGCTCTTTTTTTAGCAGAGAGTCAGTGGCACAGTATTGCTGGAGAGAGCGGTTCTGCATGTTTGTGGTCATATAAATCTCTCCCTTGTAGTGGTTGGTGGAGAAGAAATCGTCCATCGACATGCGAGCCGCATTGTTGAGGTTGCTGGTCATAAGTTCCTGCCCACTGAGGTAGGTCTTGATGTCATCGTATTTCACCCAAAAGAGAGGGAACTTCTGTATATTCAGGCTGCTTTGATCATCATCGTCCTCGCTCACCGTCTCCCGAACGTAATACTCGTCGACAGCCTTATGGAGCACAGGGCAAAGTGCCACGATACGGCTGTGGTAAGTTGCCGTGTTCTGGTCGTAGTAACTGCTTTCCTTCACATAATAACTAAGTACATCGGCTGAAGGAATATCAGCCTGTTCCACCTTGATGCTGTTGCCGTCCACCTCGTATAAGATTTTCTGACGGTCGAGCAAATCCTTGAAGTGCATGCGATTGCTCTGCTGGAAGTTCTCAATACCATCAAGTTGATACTCGTAGGCTGGAATCTTGCCAGTATTGAGCAACTTGAAGAGGAGGGTGAAGAGATTCATCTGTCCCCCCTGTGGCTCCACTGGATAATAGAGTGCGGCATTCTCGTCTTTCGTCAAATCGATAGAACGGTAAATGTCGCGCCTCCACGTTGGATCTTCGGGCACATCCACCGCTGTGGGGAACATGAGACTTGCACGGTCTGTCCCTACGGCTGCGGCGTTTCTGGCAGCAGTGGTGCGGTTGTTCTGCACTCGGCTCTTCTGCGGCTGGGCGAAACAGTTGACAGTTGCCAATTGACAATTGACAACGATGAGT
>ODAI011923493.1_pt1 | contig 13065 bp, 9 predicted proteins | sample 1539321 | NCBI WGS metagenome assembly ODAI01 (sample SAMN02144231, study PRJEB22623) | gut metagenome | biome: sheep rumen | host: Ovis aries | place: New Zealand | reverse complement strand
TTGATTTCTGTTTGTCATCCATTGCTTTTTTCCCTCGTCAATATATATGCCTGAGCCACACACAATACAGGGTACAACACCAGTCTAGCCGCCTGATTCTTATTGTTCCATGCACGGTTTTTCCATCCGCTGCACCCTTTCGTTTCCGGATAGCAACGCTGATAATAGTCTGTGCTCATACACAGGATCTGATCCAGACAGACAATATCAAACGTCTTTTCCACAAGCAAAAAAGCCAGTAAACGTTTATATGCTTCGCCAAAAGAAAGCCGGTCTCTCTTAATGCCTTCTGCTACATCCTTAATCCATGGGTGCAAGTTAGATGATCCTAATGGGTGCAAAATGAGCTCGTGGGCGCATTGTGGGTGCAGATTAGGCACAGCTAATGGGTGCGTGGGTGCATGAGATCATGCAGTGGGTGCAGGCGTGGGTGTAAGCCGTGGGTGCATCGTTGGCAATAATTGTCGCTGTCGTGTCCACATGGAATAATTCACTGTCGTTCCTTCATCCATAACAGCAGCAGTCCTGTCGCTTTTACTTCCGCACTTCCCTGTTCACTGTCACAGCCATGTCTGCGAAATCATCTCTACTGTCGCAGTAATGTCCAATGGCATCCTCATATATACGGATTTATCTTTATGAATACTATTTTCTATTATTTTCAATCCACTCAACTGCAAAATCCACTAATTCACGCTGCTTCATGATTTTCAACTCAGTTCCGCCTATTTTTGCTGTATTAACAGTATGTACTGCTTCAAATGCGGTTCCTATATCTCTAAAATCTTCGCCATCTACAAATAGCGTTTCATATGCCTTCCAGACTCGCTTCCCATTTTCCATAACTGCACTGTGTTCTACACAGGTATGCTTTCCCCGATACACGGCGCGAACATCGGCCAAGTGAATAGAAGTATTCTTGTCATAACCCACACCGATTAAAAGTACCTTTCCGTCAAGATCATAAAGCTTTCCAATTGGAGATGTGTCCCCGAAGATATCGGACAGATCATGGTCTTTCGTGAGGTATTCTGCATTCATTCCCCATGCGGCAACAGATCTGGCCGGATGATCACTCCTCACCGCTCCGGGCCATGATCGAAACATCTCTGCAACAACTCCCATCGTATTTGTGGGGGTAATCGCCTTATTATACGCAGGCCAATTCTCTCTGATTCTATCCCAGTCACTTTCATCAGCATCACTATGAACACCGTTTTCAGGATCAAGTTTTTTCCATGACTGTGTAGGCATCATGATGGTTCCTTCTTCTCCCACACTCTCAATCAGAGCCTCTATTACAACCTGAGCACCGCCACAAACATACCCAATCTTTCCAAGTGATGTATGTACCATCACGGAATCTCCTCTTTGCAGCCCAACACTCCTTAATGCATCAACTATATCTGACTTAACTACTGTTTTCATGTACGTTACCTCTACCCTATTGCGGAGCAGGGAACTCTCCCAAATTATTAAAGTGCATGTCCGCCGGACACTTTGATTACTTGTCCAGTAAGCATCCTTGCCCGCTCGCTTGCCAAAAACAGGATAGTATCGGCTATATCTTCCGGCTGGATCAATTCTCCCAATGGAATCAGCGGAACTACAACCTTCTCAAATTCATCGTCAATCCATCCTGTCTGGGTCGGTCCCGGGGCGACACAATTCACGGTGATTCCATATTTTGCCACCTCAAGGGCAATGCTGCGGGTCAGGGCCTCCAATGTCGCTTTACTCGCCCCATAGGTAATCTGGCCGGCAAAAACCTGGGCTGCATCTGTGGATATATGGATAATTCTCCCGTAATACCCACGATGGTTTACGAATTCCCTTGTCATCAGAATGCTTCCCCGGACATTGACCGCAAAGGTATCATCAATCACATTCCGGGTAATCTTTTCTATCGTATCAAGGCCATTTTCATCGTCTGTTGCAGCATTATTGACCAGAATATCGATTTTTCCAAATCGATCCATAGCTGTTTGATAGATTTCCTTTACAGCCTCCTCGTCAGAAATGTCGCTTTCCAAAATCATATAATCAGCGCTCATTTCCCTGAGCCTGCTCTCTACAATATCTGCGTTCCCCGCGTTTGAGGCATAATCCCTGTCTCCCCCCGCCATAAAACAGATCTTATACCCCTTTTTTATCAGACGCTCATTCAGCCAGTGCATATTCGGCGTTTCGAAGCAATGGTAAAACTCATACCGCCCGACATACTCGGTCACCAAATCTGAAACTTCATCCGTCACCGCTGCCACGACATTGTTCCCATATGAAACAAGGTTACAGGTAATAGGCAGTTTGTAATACTTACGGGCATTCGTACCGAGATAAAAGGGAACTGTCACATTATTACTCTTCAGAAAATCATCAGCTGCGCATCCAATATCTTCTGCAGATTGTTTCATTGCAGTTTTGAGCATTTCCTGATTCGTCACTTTTGCAAACACCTCCAACCATGTTTTTCTTTTTCGGGGCAGGCGGCTCTTTATACATCGCTTCAACCAGTTCCCGAAGTAACCCTCTGTTCTCCATATTGTCTACAAGTAGCATCTTTTGGAGCTTTAGTAAGCGTAAATCAAGAGTGATCCTGAGGATTATTTATATTTCTACAGATCCCCTTATTGTTAATCATAAGCCAATCATCAAGGGGTTGTTCGATATCTTTCCGAAACTAAATGCTTCCAGACAATTTTATGAGTGTCCATAGTAAATGGGAATATATCATGCCCCTATTTATGAGGGAGCATCTCAGCCTTCTTATCCGGTGTACTATTACGGCTACTTCACCTTGAATGAGCTTTCGTTTAAGACATAAACTCCTTCCGACCTGTATCCCCACAATGCTACATTTATACTGTTTCAGGTTCCTCCCCAAAACAAATTGCAGGAATTCTAAATTCAAATCCCGCATATGGCACCACTTGATGTGTAATCGTAGCCTCCTGAGGAAGCGGTATTTCATACTGATGGTTACGTATCATATGGAACACGGTATTTAGTGAATATTTCGATAACAGTTCTTCCATCCTTTTTATATCAATAACCGGTACATATTTGTTCTGTGTTCTTATGTTATGTCTGGCAACGACGCATCCAAATAAGTCCACTGTTTCCACACCATCAATATTAAATACTTGCTTAATGAAATGACTTCTATCCTGCATAGCATAAGTCATTATATCTTCAACCTGTTTACAGCCGTGAGTTATCTCATCTTCCTTTGCATATACTTCCTTTGTAGAATCTGCAGCTGCAAACCATTTAGTCTCACAAATAATTGCTGAATTTGTTGTTTTATCGAATACAGCAAAATCAACATCCGGAAGATCAACTCTGAGATGTTTATGTTTTGCAATATCTGGAGATGAGACAAATGACTCAAGCTCTGAAACCATTAATCCTTCTAAATCATTTACTTCTTTTGAGTATTTTCCATCATGGTTTGAACTGACTACTGCAAGAAGATTTCGCTCGGGTCTCGATCCCATAAACAAAATCGGAGCAATAATCAATGTTCCATTTGAAAGCTTCACAATAGGTTGATACATTATATCAGCATTTTTCTTCTTAGGATCAAATGTAATATACTGAATAATTGTGTCTACCTTCTCTTTCTCCAAACCACTCACAGAAACAATATAATCAATAATACATTCGCTATTTTGAATGATTGTACTGTTTTTAAGACGAATTAGTGGGTCGCTGATAGCAAAACAACTACAAAAATGAACATAACAAAGTGCAGTTAATGCTACCCAAAAATCTTTATATTCTTCCATAGTAAAGCAGTCAAATACCCAGTTCTCAGGAAGAGTCCTTGTTGCATTCCATTGCTGCAATGCAACATTCTTAAAAGTATTAAGTATGTCTCCTGAAAGCTCATAACAGATCATACCGTTTTCGATTTTCACTTTTTTACGTAATTCTCCGGCACTGATGTTCATACGATAAGGATTAATGACACTGACCATAGCGCTTAAATCAACCTGAGAACTTTCACGAAGAATATCACTCCACATGGAGTTATTCTGATCTTTGCTAAGAATAAAGGTAACCTTGTTATCTTCTATCTCTACAGAAAACCGTTTGCGAGAATAAGAAATATAGCCAGAACAAATAACAGAATAGGGATAAGCATAGTCATTCAGGAGCTTACAGCATTGTTTATATCTTGTCTCCGATATCTCTATATCTAATGGCTGCATATCTTTAGCACACAATTGATCGGCCCATAGAAGTGACATATTAAGTGCATCCATTTGATCTGTAATTCCTTTTAGCCCAAATGGATTTAATATACTTCCCATTAATATTAGCCCACAGATATCTTCAAATGATGTAAGCAAGTCGTAAAATGTTTGTTCTTTTCCAGTAGTAAATACTGGGCTTTTTTTATGTTCTATATCAATAATTTTTTCAATCTCACGAATATCCATCTGTAATTAAAATCCTCGGTTTTCTTTTTTAATATCACTCCGTCCAGCAGCGTGAAAAGATTGCTCTCCTCAAAATAAAAAGGCATAGGGTACGGAACCACCGAATCCTAATGCCTTAAGATTACTATTGACTTTTGGAATTGTCCCCCTGACATTTTCACAGTATAAACCACTAAAGCAACTTTTTCAATATAGTTCAATCCTCCTCCTGAACTCACAACTCAATATTGCTCCGGACAATGATGTCATCCACCTCCACGCCAAAGGCATCGGCCAGGATGACCAGGTTGTCAACCGTGGGGGCTGTCAGTCCGTTACGTGGATCCTGCTATTTATTTTGCCACTACATTACAAAGAAGATTCAAACTGAATGGAAAACAGTTAATGATTCGTTAAATGATGTAGGTAAACGTGTCCGCTCCTTGTGCGGATTGTATCTGAAAACCATGCTAAACGTGTCCGATTATCAGAGTAATCCTGTCCGATTTACACTAAAATCCTGTCCGTTAACGAAGCGGCACTTGTCCGCTCATGAATAGACCACTGTCCATTTTTCATGCGGCTCTACGGTTAGAGAAAAGGATGGAGAACCGTTCTATGCAGAGACACATGACTATGTGAGAAACCTGAGATCGGAACAGTGAATCCTCTCTTTCTGGATTCATGCAGATTGGTATTAGTGGGGACGGATAATGAAATGAATAATTGCGAGTAGCAATGCATTGACGGAATGATTATAAACAGTTAGAATAACATAATGGGTTTTAATCACGAATTCATACGCAGAAGAGGGAGAACTGAATCTGATAGTGAAGGACGGGATAGATCTCAGGTAACTGTCTAAGAGTACATAATTTTGATTTCAAAGGAGAAAAACATGAAGAAGTTAGCTGCTCTGTTTGTTGCCGCTGCTATGGTCGCATCCATGGTTCCTGTTATGTCGGCGTATGCCAATGAAACTGAGACACCTGTTTCGGAGGCGCCCGACTATTCTCAGGAGGACTGTTGGTTAAGTTTCCCGGAGATATCCGAGGACGTTGACACATTCTACATTTACTCGACACAGTTCATGGGCAAGGAAAAAGATGACCCCAATTTCGCCCCGCTCGATAACCCTGATATGGTAATAGGTGCGCATGGCGAATACGTGACAAATGCCAGCGCATACGAGGATTCTACAAACGTGTTCTCCCCTTACTATCGCCAGGCCAGCATGCGGTATGCCGGAGAGATTCGAGAGAAGACCGGAAGCATCGATGATGCGATTGCAGGCATACCTTACGACGACATATCTGCTGCTCTTGACTATTACTTTGAGAACTGCAACAACGGACGCCCGTTCATCTTCGCTGCTCACAGCCAGGGCTCGGGATTGGCCAAGTATGTACTGAAAACCTACTTCAAAGAGCATCCCGAGTACTATGAGCGTATGGTAGCAGCCTACCTCATAGGCTTCTCCGTCACTAAGGAGGATCTCGAGGCTAATCCGCACATGAAGTTCGCGACTGGCGAGACTGATACGGGCGTCATCGTCAGCTGGAACACTGAAGGACCAAAGAACGTAGAAGAAAAAGCACATAACGTTGTGGTGCTGCCGAACGCCATCAGTATCAACCCCCTGAACTGGAAGCTGGATGAGACGTACGCACCGGCTAGCGAGAACCTGGGCTCACTTGTGTTGAACGAAGAGACTGGTGATTATGAGATCCGTGATATCGGTGCGGATGCGCAGGTAGTTCTTGACCGAGGGGTGGTTGTGACGAACGCCGATTTTGCCCCCTCTGAGATGACCGATTATTTTGGACCTGATAGCTTCCACGAGGACGAATACCAGATTTATTACAACAATATAAAGGACAATGTGGCAAAGAGAATTGCCGCTTATCAGGCAAATAAATAACTGCAGATTTGTAAACCGGTATGAGATAAACGCAGTTAGGAATTGCAGTTTACTATAACCGATGCAAAGAAACGCATAAGGAAATCAGCGGCTTCGCCGCATGCGATCGGTGCAGGTAAACGAATTCATCTAATTCGTTTACTATAATGATAAATGAGCCGGTGTCAGCTGCAGGAGATATGTATTTCTCCTGCAGCTGACACCGGCTTTTTTTTGCTTTTTTTGTTGTATGATTTGTTTTTTGATTTTATGTTACTGTTCGTATCCGGTAGATAACCCAGCCCTTGAAAATGGGCTGGCTTTTTTTTAAATTTAATGGGGACTTATACCATACAATTATTGTTACTTCCAGCTGATCCTGACCTCATTCCCCGGATGAACCTCAATGCCTTCCACATATTCTTCCAGAAGTTCCGCCGTCAGCTTCGTAACCGCAAAACTCTCATATACCTTCAGCCGGTTCAGTTCCCTGACCTTATCATCCTCGGCAATTACAAACTTATGCCTGTCTTCCGGATCCTTGGCATATCCGAACGAAGCAACGGATCCCACATACTTTCCCTGTTCCTTGACCGCCATCATGGATGCCTTGACCTTCATGGACAGATCTTTACTGTACAGGTCATAGAGCAGATTACTGATGCATAAAGTACGGCGCCTGAAAGGAGCTTACTTATGAAGACAAAAGAAGAATTACAGGAGTGCCCGGTTGCGACCACCGTACAGCTGATCGGCAGCAAATGGAAGCTGCTGATACTCCGGAATCTCCTGGTGCGTCCCTGACGGTTCAATGAACTTCGAAAGGGCCTGGACGGCATCAGCCAGAAGGTCCTGACCGACAGTCTGAGGTCTATGGAAGAGGATGGGTGTTAGCGTCGGGCTAAATCGACCATTCAGCATCGGACATATTTAGCCATTTCCCATCGGATTAAAATAACCAAAAAGTCATTACTATCAACAACAAATTCTTTACTTAAAAAGACTGATGGAGACTTCTTAATACCTTGAGATAAAAGGTACTAAAAAGTCTCCATCAGCATACAACACCCCAGACGTTTAAGTCGATTCTCGGCGATTCTCTTGGACGCCAGATGGACTTATTTCCGCTCTTCTTATTCATCTATACGCATTTCAGACAACAAATCATCCCTCAATACGCATCTCAGCGGTTACTCATCTATCAACAAATACAGTTGCCTTGAACCATCCCTGAACCAGAGCCAGCTTTATCTCTGAACCGGCGCCAGCTTCATCTCTGAATCAATGCCAGCTTCATCTCTGAATCAATGCCAGCTTCATCTCTGAAACAACGCCAGCTTCATCTCTGAATCAATGCCAGCTTCATCTCTGAGCCAACGCCAGCTTCAAACAAGAATCGGGACCGGCGCCAGCTTCGTCTCTGAATCAATGCCAGCTGCAAGCAAGAATCGGGACCGGCGCCAGCTTCACCCCTGAATCAGCGCCACTGCCACATCATTCACATTCGTGCCTGTCGGGCCGGTCATGATCAGGCCGTCAATCTTCGCCAGCGCATGATATGCATCATTTTCCTGCAGCACAGCAGCCACAGACAATCCGTTTTCGCGAAGAGCCTCACCACTGTCTCCGTCCACATACCCGCCGGCTGCATCCGTCGGACCGTCGGTTCCGTCACTTCCTACAGAGAATACAGCAGCGGGAAGACCTTCGATAGCAGGTACTGCAGCCAGAGCCAGTTCCTGATTCCGTCCGCCAAGGCCCTTTCCGGTCAGATGAACCACCGTCTCGCCGCCGGCCAGGAAGGCAATCTTCTTGCCGCTCCCGGCATGAGTCCGCAGAATACTTCCCAGGAAGCTTCCTGCTTCCCGTGCCTCGCAGCTGAGCTGATCCGTCAGAAGCACGGTCTCATACCCAAGCTCTGCACATTTTGCCGCAGCGGCACTGCAAAGCTCCCGCACACTTCCGGTAATCTGGGTGGTCACATTATCCAGTTTCTTTGGAGTTTCTTCGCCAAGAAGCTTCTTCGCCTGTTCCGAAAGGTTTAAGTGATATTTCTCTGCGATTTCCAATGCCTGTTCACAGGTGGAAGCATCCGGATAGGCCGGGCCGCTTGCGATCATATCCAGCGGATCCCCAAGGATATCGCTCAGAACAATACTGAACACCTTCGCCGGAGCACAGGCCTGTGCGAAACGGCCGCCCTTTACATTGCTCAGGCGTTTGCGGATGGTATTCATCTCCACAATGTCCGCACCGCAGGCCAGCAGCTGCTTCGTAATATCCTGGAGCTCTTCCCCGGAAACCTTCGGCTGCTCAAACAGCGCACTTCCTCCGCCGGAGAGCAGGAAAAGAACCGTATCCTTTTCCGACAGTCCCGAAACCAGTTCCAAAGCCTTCGCTGTAGCCGCAAAGCTATTCTCATCCGGAACCGGATGTCCTGCTTCGAAGCAGACAACGCCGGGAATCTCTCCCATCACATGGTCATTTTTTGTGACAACAATTCCTTTATCCACCGCGCCGAGTGTTTTTACCGCTGCGGCTGCCATCTGCCAGGCCGCTTTTCCGGCGGCTACCAGCATCGTACGCCCGCCTTCCCCCGGCTTAAAATCCGCCAATGCCCGGGCAACCGCTTCATCCGGCAAAACTGCATGCAGGCTGGCCTGAATAATCTGATCCGCATCTTTTCTCAAGTCTTGTCTCATATTAATCTCCATTCCGCCGCCGGACGGCGGCACAAAAGCTATGAAAGACTGTTTTTCACATTAATCTCAATTCTCGCCGCCGGACGGCGGCACAAACAGCCACACATTATCAATGGAAAATCAGGCTGAGAATTGCGATTTCGATGATTGCTGCAATGCCCATCACCAGCGTGTTCATAGTCTGCGTCTTGTAACCCTCTTCCGGTGTCATGGCGCCAAAATTGGTCACCACCCAGAAGAAAGAGTCATTCGCATGAGAAACCGTCATTGCACCTGCGCCGATGGCCATGCATACCAGCGTGATCTGAATCGGAGTGGTAAAGCCCAGGACCTCAAGAAGCGGAGCAACAATGCCGGCCGTTGTGGTCAGAGCAACGGTAGAAGAACCCTGCGCCGATTTCAGAATTGCAGAAAGCAGGAACGGGAAGAAGATTCCCATCGTGCTGAGTACGGTTGCATGGGCAGAAATGTAATTCACCATGTCGGAAGAAGAAATCACTTTTCCAAGCACGCCGCCTGCAGCTGTCACAAACAAAATCGGTCCAACCGTCTTCAGAGTGTCATTGCAGATATTGTAGAACTGATCCATTTTTCCTGCGCCGGCAAGCTGAATGGCTGCAAAAACAGTACCGACCGCCAGAGCGATGATCGGAGTGCCAAGGAAGGTGATCAGTTCTGCAACGAAACCAGTCAGATGAGCCATGGATCCGATGGAAGAAAGTGCCATCAGGATGATCGGAACAATGATAGGAGCCAGAGAACTCCAGCCGCTCGGCAGTGTGCCAAACTCGGCAACAAGTTCTTCGTATGTTTTTGTAACCTCACCTTTGGAAGCTTCATCGTCCGCGGTTACGCGTTTCCCGATGAACTTTGCATACAGGAAGCCGGCGATGAGCGGGAACACCGAGCAAAGTGCGCCAATGCCCATAACGATCAGCAGATTATTTCCGATTCCAAGCGTATTTGCTGCGGCGATCGGGCCGGGTGTCGGCGGGATGAATACATGAGAAATGTAAAGACCGGTTGCCAGGCCTACGCTCATGGAGACCGAAGAAACTCCAGTACGGTTGACCAGTGCTCTGCGGATGGGGTTCAGGATAACAAAACCGGAATCGCAGAAAACAGGGATGGATACGACCCAGCCCATCAGTTCCATTGCCAGAACGGGGTTATTCTTTCCTACCAGATGAATCACCATGTCGGCCAGTTTGAGCGCTGCCCCGGTCTGCTCCAGGATGCTTCCGATCAAAGCGCCCAGGATAATTACAATACCGATACTTGAGAATGTTCCCGAGAATCCGGAACCAATTACAGAAGCAAGTCCGCTGATGGTCGTTCCTTCTGCTGTCTTATGATCCACAATCGGGATTCCCGCAATGATTCCCAAAACCAGGGAAATGCACATGATGGAGATGAATGGATGAATTTTAAACTTGGAAATCATCACAATCATCAAAACAATAGCTACGATAAAGACAAAGATCAATGGTAAGCCTGTCATTCTCTTTTCCTCCTTTTTTTAGATTCCTGCCGGAAGCATGTTCCAAAATCATCCGCTTCCGCCCGGTTTACCGCTTTCTTTGTATCTATACTATCGCATAATCAGGAGAAAAAAGAAATGGCTGCTCAGCCAATAGTAGGTGAGGCTATTGTGTCATCGAACCAAATTTTGGCAGTTTATAAATATTGAATTTATTTTCTTTGTACATCCCCCGGGACTGATCGCTGGGGAAGGGGGGTTCTTTTTGACGCACTCCCGAAAGAAGGAGGAACAAGGGGACGCTTCTTTTTGTCCCACGCTCCAGTCAGCTAAAAACATGAATATTACTTGGTTAGGCTGACTTTCTGCAGCGAGCGACAAAGAAGATTTTTGCTCCAGTCAGCTAAAAGCAGGAATATTTCTTGGCTTAGCTGACTTTCTGCAGCGAGCGACAAAGAAGTTTTTCGCTCCAGTCAGCTAAAAGCAGGAATATTTCTTAGCTGACTTTCTGCTTCGCACGACAAAGAAGCTTTTTGCTCCAGTCAGCTAAAAGCAGGAATATTTCTTAGCTTAGCTGACTTTCTGCAGCGAGCGACAAAGAAGCTTTTTGCTCCAGTCAGCTAAAAGCAGGAATATTTCTTGGCTTAGCTGACTTTCTGCAGCGAGCGACAAAGAAGATTTTCGCTCCAGTCAGCTAAAACATAGATATTTCCTGAATAGGCTGGCTTCACACGCCGCCCACCCGGTCGAGATACACGCAGAATGCAACCAGAAATGCCCTGTCCTCGGCAGAAGCGACCGGGTCCAGGCCGGAAAAATCCTTAATCTGATTATAGCGATAAACCAACGTATTTTTGTGAATGAACAATTCCTTCGCTGCCTGCGGGAAGCTGAAATTATTCCGGTGCAGAGCAAGAATTGTCTCCACCATCATCTTCTCCATTTTTTCCGGGAAGCAGCGGTCCAGGATATGAAAAATATGCCGAAACTCCTGAACCGGCGCTATGTGCTGAAGATATTCATTCATATGCTCGTAAAAGAAGATTACTTCAGTTTCCACCTCATCCGCATCCTCTTTCCTGCTGATATTTCTATTGATATGTGAAGAATTCTCCAGCCATTTGCAATGCCGGTATGCGTAATAATACTGCTTATAATTCTCCTGATAGCTTCCGACAAAAAAACGAGGCTTACGGCCGGTCTGCTTCAGATGATTCCGGATTCCAGAAATATATTCCAGAACATATTCCTTATAATCAATAAGCAGCCGTTCCGGAGAAATAGGAAGTGTCTTAAACACCAGTACATGACTGGGGTCCGGAGCAATGCTGAAATCCCTGGGCGAATGAAGCGCACTGCTGCGGAACTGCATCAGCAATTCCTCCGAATCCACGTCCTCCACCCACAGAAGAATTGGAATGCGGATCATTTCCTCAGGGAAACCCAGATCCGATGCCAGAGAAAGCAGTTCCTCATGCCTGGCATCCTCCACCTGTGTAAGAAGATAAATGAACTGCTCCTTTCGGTTCTCTCTCCGGCGGCGTTCCTCCTGCTGCTGCTCATAGCGCAGCATCGTCTCCAGGGCCATCTTTGTCATCAGGGCTGCCACCCGGATTTCCGCCGGATCCCCTGTTACGCCAACAACACCTTCCCGTTTTCCGTCCACCTCAATCACCATGTTGATTCCACGGTGAACGTTCCGATAGCTTCCTTCCTTTGCCTCAACAAGCTCCTCGCCGCCCTGGATGATCTGATGAGCAATGGCATGATACTGCCCCAGCCGCTCCGGATCCCGGCTGGCAATGATCATACCATTCTCATCCATAATATTCACATTATATTCTGTATATTTTGTGACGCGCGCAATAAAGCGCCGGGCAAGCTCCTTACTGATCATAGATGCCTCCTAATAAGGTGAGAGCGAGTCAAGGGTGGGGCAACAGGACACTTTTTTCCAGTTTGTATAAATCAAGGGGACACTTCATACAAGGTGTCATCAGACACCCCTAAAAATCAAAATTGTCCTTGACAGAGGGTACACTTCACTATAGGTTCCAGATTGTCCTAAACTGATGTTTAGCCAATGCATCAGAAAGGGAGGACAATGTATAAGGAAGCTGATAGTAATGCCCCACAGGTCATTTTAACACATGCCATCGAACAAATGAAGGTGGAGCAGGGTGATAAGTTCGACATCAATAAGATCAACCTGGCTGAACTCAGTCGCCGTACCGGGATATCCCGAGGCAAGCTCCGTCATTATAAGAAGGATGATTTCATCATTAAGCCTCATGGCCGGACCGGTCTAAAGTCAGAGACCACAGTCCTGACTGGCTTCACAGGTGTTATTGACGACATGCTCCGGAATAATGTCACGAACGCAGTCGTCTGTTATGAGAAGGTCAAGAAACTCGGCTACACAGGCGGCCAGACACAGATCCGGGTTTACATAGAAAGCCACCAGGATCTCATCCCGCCAAAGAGGATGTTAGTTGACCCACAGGGCAACCGTGGCCGCAGGTATCAGACAGGCCCGGGCGAAGCATACCAGATGGACTG